>JABLTO010093940.1_pt1 | contig 44194 bp, 46 predicted proteins | sample 7160091 | NCBI WGS metagenome assembly JABLTO01 (sample SAMN14651225, study PRJNA627086) | human gut metagenome | isolation source: feces | host: Homo sapiens
CAGCACGATCACCGCCAGCACGGCAAGGGGGACAAGCGGCAGCTTCCGCCGCCGCTTGGGCAGAGCGGCGGGCGTCTTTTCCGGCAGAATGCCCACCACGGAAAACAGCTCCTGATCCGTCACAGCGCCGTCACCTCCCCCTGAGAAGCCCGCTGCCGGGGGTCGATCCGCTGGTTGATGCCCTGGGCGATCATGCTGCACAGGATCACCAGCGCACCGGTGAGGATACACAGCACCATCAGCAGGTTATAGTCGGCGTAGCGGGCGCTTTCGAAGGACAGCGCGCCCAGCCCCGGATAGCTGAACACCGTTTCCACGATGTAGGTTCCCCCCAGCACGTGGGGCACAGAGATAGCCATCAGACTGAAATACGCCGGCAGGCTGTTGGGCAGACAGTGCCGCAGCAGCAGACGGCGGCGGCTCAGCCCCGTGGCACGGCCCATCAGCACATAGTCGGAGCGCACCTCCTCCAGAAGGCGGCTGCGCACCATGTAAGCGTAGTACCACAGGTGCCCCGCCAGCACCACCGCCATGGGCAGGATCAGATGCACGATCCGGTCGCCCACATCGTCGGCGTGGCCAATGGCGTAAGCGCCGCTGCTGGGCAGCCACCGCAGCGCGACACAGAAAATCAGGATCAGAATCATGGACAGCCAGAATTCTGGAATACAGCTCATCACCGTGCCCAACCGGCACAGCATCTTGTCCACCCAGCGATCCTCGTACCACGCGCACAGAAGCCCCAGCCCCAGCGCGCCCAAAAAGGTCAGCACAAAGCCCACGCCACCCAGCAGCAGCGTGTTGCCTGCCCGCTGGACGATGACCTCCATCACCGGCTGCTTGTACTTATAGGAGATACCGAAATCGCCGTGGAGGGCGTTTTTCAGCCACACGCCGTACTGCTCCAGCAGCGGCTCGTCCAGTCCCAGCTTTGTCCGGGCCTCCGCCTTTTCCGCCACGGACATTTTCTCCACCCGCTCGCCGTAATAGGCGCTGAGAGGATCACCGGGGGCGAGACGGGCCATGCAGAACACCGCCAGCGACAGCAGCCACACGCTGACAAGGAAGATCAGGACTTTTTTTGCGATCAGCAGAGGGATGTTCTCTCTCATTGGCCGTCCTCCTCTCCTGTCAGGACAAAGTGTCCCGGCTCGACCTCCCCCATCACGCCGTCCCAGCGGAAGGTCATGGCGTCGAAATCCAGCCGCCGGCGCTGGCGCTCCCGAATAGGGTCGGGCAGCGGGATAGCCGACAGCAGCGCTTTGGTATAGTCATGCCGGGGATGAGCGAACACCGTCTCGGTGGGGCCAAGCTCCACCAGCTTGCCCCGGTACATGACCCCCACCCGGTCGCACAGGTACTCCACCATGGCCAGGTCATGGGCGATAAAGAGGATGGAAAACCCGTGTTCCTCCTGCAAATGACGAAACAGGTTGATGATCTGCGCTTGAATGGACACATCCAGCGCCGCCACCGGCTCATCCGCCACCAACAGCTCCGGCTCCATGCTCAGGGCGCGGGCGATGTTCACCCGCTGCCGCTGCCCGCCGGACAGCTCCGCCGGATACTGGTCTAAGTACGACCCGTCCAGCCCCACGTATTTCAGCTGGAACGCCGCCTCTTCCCGGGGCGTCTTCCGGGGCGTCTGGATGTGCTGGATGCGCATAGGCTCGGTGATCACGTCCACCACCTTCATCCGCTGGTTCATGCTGGAGCCGGAGTCCTGAAAGATGAGCTGCCGTTTCCTTTCCAGCATCTGCTTATGTTTCCGCCGCTGGCTCCGGTCGGTGATGTTCACCCCGTTGAACCAAATCTCCCCGCTGGTGGGCTGGTACAGGTTCATCACGCACCGCGCCACCGTGGATTTCCCGGAGCCGGACTCCCCTACCAGCCCAAAAATCTCCCCTCGGCGCACCTGGAAGGACAGGTCGTCCAGCGCCTGCACCGCCAGTTTCCGGGTGAGCTTGAACCGGTGGCTCAGGTGGCGCACCTCTAAAATGACATCATCCATGGAATATTCCTCCTGTAGGCGGCGTCACCTTGGGCGCTCTGGGGTCCAGCAGCCAGGTGGCTGCGAAATGGGTGTCGCTGACCTGGAACAGGGGCGGCTCCTGATGGTAGTCTACCTCTAACGCATACTTGTTCCGCCAGGCGAAGGCGTCCCCCTGGGGCAGGTCGATGAGGGTGGGCGGCGTGCCGGGGATGGTGTACAGCCGCTCCTTCCCCTTGGCGAAGGCGGGCAGCGCCCGGAGGAGCGCCCAGGTGTAGGGGTGGCGTGGGTCGTAGAAAATCTCCTCCGCCGTGCCAATCTCCACGATCTTTCCGGCGTACATCACCGCCACCCGATCGGCCACCCGTGCCACCACCCCCAGGTCATGGGAGACGAACACGGTAGCCGTGTCCAGCTTCCGCTGGATGTCCCGGAGCAGATCCAAAATCTGCGCCTGAATGGTCACGTCCAAAGAGGTGGTCGGCTCGTCGGCAAATAAAATCTTCGGACGCCCCGCCAGCGCCATAGCCAGCACGCACCGCTGGCGCATCCCCCCAGAGAAGTGGTAGGGATAGAGCTTCGCCCGCTCCAACGGGTGGGCGATGCCCACCAGGGTCATCAGCTCTATGACCCGTTCCTGCACCTGGGCTTTGCTCAGCCCCCTCTGATGGATGGTCACCGCCTCGGCAATCTGCTTGCCGATGGGGATGGTGGGGTTCAGGGCGGTCAGCGGGTCTTGGAACACCATGGAGAACAGCTTTCCCCGCAGCTTCCGCAGCTCCCGTTCGGAGCAGCGGGTGATGTCCCGTCCGTCCGCTCGGATGGTGCCGGAGACGATGGACGCACGCTTGGGGAGCAGTCCCATGACGCTCTTGCACAGGATGCTCTTGCCGCAGCCCGACTCCCCCACCAGCGCCAGCACTTCCCCCGGCGCCACGGCAAAGGACACGTCCCGCACCGCCTGGACGGTGCCAGCGGTGGAGGGGATGTGGACGGAGAGGTGTTCCACTTCCAGCAAATTGTTTCGTTCCACAGCGTTCCTCCTCTGACAGAAAACCAGGTGGACGCAGGCGCGCCCACCCGGTTGCGGTTGCTTACTGAGTTATTCCAACGTCCAATCCAGGACATTCCAGAAGATGCCCACCCCGTGGTGCCCCAGCACCGTGTCCGGCGTGATGCCCTTCAAGCTGTTGTCCGCCACATAAAAGGCGTCGATGTAACAGAAGAAGGTGTAGGCCGGGTTCTTGGCCAATTCTTTCTGGAACTTGGCATAGGCTTCCTTCCGCTTCTGGGTGTCGTCGGTCTGACGGGCCTCGGTCAGGTACTGGTCTACCAGCTTGTCGGAGTAGCTGGAATAGTTGGAGCCCTTGCCGGTGCCGAACACCTTATAGGTGTGGTCATCGGCATCAAAGGGGCTGCCCCAGCCGATCAGGTAGGCGTCCTGCCCGCCCCAGTCCACCTGGGCGGGCACGTCTACAGTCACCTCCACCCCGACTGCCTTGAGCTGCTGGGCGGCGATCTGCGCCATGTCCAGCCGCACCTGGTCGCCAGCACCTACGCTGATGACGAAACCGACCTTCTGGCCGTCCCGATAGTAGAATCCATCCTTCCCCTTGGTGCATCCGGCGTCCTCCAGGGTTTTCATCGCCTTGTCCGGGTCGTAGTCGTAGTGCTCCACGTCCTCGCAGTTGTAGACGTTCCGCTGCAGCGGCCCATAGGCCACCTCGCCAGCCCCCAGCAGCACGGCGTCGATCATAGCCTGCCGGTCGATGGCGTAGTTGAAGGCGGGGATGAGGTCGGCGTTTTTCTTCCAATAATCGTTGGCGAAGTTATACAAAATGCCGCGATAATCGGAGGTTTTCATCTCGTACACCGTCTGACTCTTGGCGTCGGCAAAGGTCTTTGCGTCCTTGGGCGTGACCTGGGACAGGTTCAGCTCTCCAGATTTCAGCTGCAATGCCTTGGCGTTGGAGTCGGGAACGATGCGGAAGATGATGGTCTGGATGTTGGCCTTGCCGCGGAAGTAGCTTTCGTTCCGTTCCAGCGTGATGGCCTGTCCTGCTTCCCAGGACGCCAGCTTGTAGGGGCCGGTGCCGATGGGATGGCGGAAGTAGTCGTCGGTCTGCAAATCCTTGCCCTCCAGCAGGTGCTTGGGCAGGATGGCCATGGTCATGTAGTCCAGGAAGGCGTAGTTGGGAGCGGAGAGCTGGAATTTCACCGTGTGGTCATCCACCACGGTGATCTTTTCCACGTCCTCATAGTTGGAGGCGTTTTCTGACTCGTTTTTCGGGTCCTGGATGGCCTCGATGGTGAACTTTACGTCCTCGGCGGTGAATTTCTCCCCATCGTGCCAAGTCACATCCTGACGGAGGTGGAAGGTGTAGGTGTTGGTGGCCTTGTCCAGCTCCCAGGATTCTGCCAGTCGAGGCACCACCTGGTTGTCCTTGTCGTGGCCGGTCAGCCCGTCAAAGAGCAGGGCGTTGATCTCCCCGTGCTCGTCCAGGGCGGGGTTGATGCGGGTGTAGTCGTTGCTGCCGTAGACCAGGGTGTTGGATTTGGCACTGCTGGCAGAGGCGGCGGCAGAGGACGCCGTACCGGCGCTGCCGCAGGCGGTGAGGGTCAGCGCCAGGGCTAAGGCCAGCGCCAGGATGGGTTTGATTCGTCTCATGGTTTCTCTCCTTGTTTTTTCGGAGCAGGAGTGCGCACTTCTCCTTTTGTCTTTTTCATTTTAACATGGTAAATCGCCTGCCGGAAGCCCCCTGGGGGGTTCCAAATGCCAGAAAATTTTTCGTGGAGTTCTGTTGGATTTCCAACCGTATTTTTCACCCCCATCCGGTATGATACCATCGAGGACAAAAAAACACACCTTGAGGAGGTTCCCTGCTATGAAAAAGAAAGTCGCTCATTTTGACCGAGACAAATGCGTCGGCTGCGGCGCCTGCGTCAACGCCTGTCTGGAAGGGGCGGTCGCCCTGGTGGACGGCAAGGCCATGCTGGTGAAGGAAGACCACTGCGACGGCCTGGGCAACTGCCTGCCCAACTGCCCCGTAGGCGCCATCACCTTCGAGGAACGGGACATCCCCCCCGCCGCTCCGGACGGCTGCGAACACCACGGGCATCACGCCCACCACGGCCACGGCTCCGCTGGCCACACCTGCCCCAGCGCCCAGTCCCGCCAGCTTCAGCCCCAGGCTGTCCCTGCGGACGTGATGGCCGGCCTGACCGGTATGGCCCACACCAGTATGCTGGCCCAGTGGCCTGTCCAGATCAAGCTCATGCCCCTGAAGGCCCCCTACTACGACGGCGCCAACCTGCTGGTGGCAGCGGACTGCACCGCCTACGCCTATGCCAACTTCCATGCCCAGTTCATGCGCAGCCACGTGACCCTCATCGGCTGCCCCAAGCTGGACGACGTGGACTACACGGAAAAGCTCACCGCCATCATCCGGGACAACAACATCAAGAGCGTGTGCATCGTGCGCATGGAAGTCCCCTGCTGCGGCGGTCTGGAACAGGCGGTCAAGAATGCTCTCCAAGCCAGCGGCAAGTTCCTTCCCTGGCAGGTGGTCACCATCTCTATCGACGGGCACATCCTCGACTAAACTTATCGAAGAAGCGGAACACATTGAGGTTCATATAGTCTCACAGAGTTCCGGCAGGATGCCGGAATAAATTGGAATCCTTTTTTCTGGCGGCATGTACGTCAGAAAAAATACTTCTCAGCCGGGTAAGTGTGCGAACATAGTGAGTGCATGCACCCGGCTGCAACCTCGATAAAATGCTTGCATTTTATCGAAACCCGGTTTCGGTTACAAACTGCAACCATTTTTAACCGTTTTTTACGCCTTTGTTGTTGTTCCGTCGATTTTGTCCCGCTATACTAGAGTGGAATCGAAGGAAAAGGGAGGAAGGAACGCATGAAACACACGATCTTGACTCGTCTCACCACCGGCGCTCTGGCCGCCGCCCTGGCCATCTCCCTGGTGGGCTGCGGCACGGGGAACCAGACCCCATCTGCCTCGTCCGCACCGGCCACGGCATCCACCGCTGCCGCCACCGCCCGCAAGACCCAGATCCAATTGTACTACGCGGACGCCCAGTGCGATTTCCTTCAGACCCGCACGGTGGAGCTGAATGAGCTGACCCCGGAGACCCTTTTGCAGGTGCTCCAGGCCAATGGGATGCTGGACAAGAGCGTGAAGGTGCAAAATTGGCTGGTCACCGACCGGGACGACCCCTATCGAGACACCGTCCTGACCCTGGATCTGTCCAAAGCCTTCCAAGACCAGCTCAGCGCCAACGCTGCCACCGAGCACACCATCCTGGCCAGCCTGGTCAACACCTTCCTGGACGCCTATCGAGCCACCGAGATCACCCTGACCGTAGACGGCAAGCCGTTAAAGGCCAAGACGGTACAGACTTCCGAGCCGTTCACCTACATGAACCTGGCGCTGACCCCCACCTTCCAGACGGAGGTGACCATGGACGGCAAGCAGGAGCCGCTGACCCTGACCTGGGCCAGTGCCATGGGCTGTGCCATCGGTTATGACGCCAACCTCCTGAAGCCCGACCCCACCAGCAGCATCGCGCCCCTGGCTTTCCGGGGCATCGACCACACGGACGTCACCTTCACGGTGATGCTCAGCAGCACCCCTGCCGCCCAGCTGGTGGAGGAGTCCAAGGAGCAGTCGGAGTACGCGGAATCCACCGTGACCCTGACCCGTTCCGGCTATCAGGCCACCCGCCTGACCCTGCCGGACACGCCGCATGAAAAGGACGTGGATTACACCGTCCCCGTGCTCTATTTCCTGGAGGCCGGGAAGCACACCTGGTGCATTTCCTACTCCCTCCCCGCCAGCCAGCAGAAGGCCCTCCAGCCCAAACTGGACGCCATGGCCAACAGCTTCTGCCTGACCACGCCGGACAACTGAATCTGCCCTCTCTCTTGCCCCTGCCGCTTGGAATCCTCCACGGCGGGGGTTTTTCTCTGGGATTTGACAGGATGGGGTGGACAGGGTACAATAAACCTATCTTTTTATGGTACTCCGGAGGCGATATGTGATGGCAAAATACCCCCGACAGAAGCTAAAACTGTTCTACCTGCGTGACTTCCTCCTGCGCAGCAGCGACGAGGAACACCTGGTGACCATCAAGGACATGATCGCCCACCTGGCCAGCCATGACATCTCCGCCGAGCGTAAGAGTCTGTACTCCGACCTGAGCCTGCTCCAGGACTATGGCATGGACATCGTGCGCACCCCCAAGGGCTACTACGTGGGCAGCCGGGTGTTCGAGCTGCCGGAGCTGAAGCTGTTGGTGGACAGTGTCCAGTCCTCCAAGTTCATCACCCACAAAAAGACCGGCACCCTCATCCACAAGCTGGAGTCCCTGGCCAGCGTCCACGAGGCCAAGCAGCTCAACCGGCAGGTCTTTGTGATGAACCGGATCAAGAGCATGAACGAGTCCATCTATTATAATGTGGACGCCATCCACAACGGCATCGCCCAGCAGCGGCAGATTCAGTTCCACTACTTCGAGTACAACCTGAAAAAGGAACCGGTGTTCCGGAAGCAGGGCGCCTGGTATCAGGTCAGCCCCTACGCCCTGACCTGGGACGATGAGAACTACTACATGGTGGCCTACGACGCCGCAGCGGAGCAGATCAAGCACTATCGGGTGGACAAGATGCCCGACATCACCATGACCGACCAGCCCCAAGCAGGGGCGGAAGCCTTTGCCGCCTTGGATATGGGGGTGTATGCCAAAAAGGTCTTTGGGATGTTCTCCGGCCAGGAACGCCCGGTAAAGCTGCGGGTGGCCAACCACCTGGTGGGGGCCATGCTGGATCGGTTCGGCAAAGAAATTTCCATCGTCCCCGACGGCGACGACCACTTCACCCTCCTGGTCAACGTCATCATCAGCCCCCAGTTCTTTGGCTGGGTCTGCGCTTTCGGTTCGGACATCGAGATTTTGGAGCCTGCCTCGGTGCAGGAGCAGTTTTTGGCGCACCTGGACGGCATCCGGGCGCAATATCGGTAAAAGGAGGCATTGCCATGCGTTACGATTTTGACCAGCCCATCGACCGCCGGAACACCAACAGTTTGAAATTTGACTTCGCCGTAGCGCAAGGCCGCCCGGCGGACGTGCTGCCCCTGTGGGTGGCGGACATGGATTTCCCCGCCCCCCAGCCGGTGCTGGACGCTCTGCGGCAGCGCGTTGACCACGGCATCTTTGGCTACACCGGCACCAAACCGGACTACTACGCCGCCCTCTCTCACTGGTTTTCCGACCGGTTCGGCTGGCAGACGCAGCCGGACTGGCTGGTGAAAACCCCCGGCGTGGTCTTCGCCCTGGCCACCGCCATCCGCGCCCTGACCCAGCCCGGCGATGGGGTGCTCATCCAGCCGCCGGTCTACTACCCGTTTTACAACGTAGTGCGCAACAACGGGCGAAAGCTGGTGGAAAACCCGCTGGTGGAGCGGGACGGCCGGTTTGAGATGGACTTTGACGACCTGGAAGCCAAGATTCAGAGGGAATCGGTGAAGATGCTCCTCCTGTGCAGTCCCCACAACCCGGTCTGTCGGGTGTGGACGGCGGAGGAGCTGCGCCGGGTGGGCGACCTGTGCCAAAAATACGGCGTCTTCGTGGTCTCGGACGAAATCCACTGCGATTTTGCCTTCCCCAAGCATCCCCACACCGTCTTTTTGAAGGCCAACCCCCACCTGTCCCACCAGGCCATGGTCTGCACCGCCCCCAGCAAGACCTTCAACCTGGCTGGACTACAGGCGTCCAACATCTGGATCCCAGACGCCGCCGTACGGGAGAAATTCCAGGCGGAACTGGATCGCGTCGGCTACTTCGAGCTGAACACCATGGCCGTCATCGCCTGCCAGACCGCCTATGAGTCCGGTGCCGAGTGGCTGGATCAGTGCAAAGCCTACCTGCGGGGCAACCTGGACTATTTGCGGGACTTCCTGCACACCCGCCTGCCCCAGCTGCGGCTCATCGAACCGGAGGGCACCTATTTCGCCTGGGTGGACTGCTCCGGCCTGGGGCTGGACTCCTACGCCCTCAACGAACTCATCCTCCACAAGGCCAAGCTCTGGCTGGACGCCGGCCACATCTTCGGCAAAGCCTGGGCACAGTACCAGCGCATCGTCCTGGCCTGCCCCAGGAGCACGCTCGAAAAAGCCCTGACCCAGCTGGAAGGAGCCATCCAGACCCTGTAACACGCACAAAACCCCGACCGTTTCTGAAAACGGTCGGGGTTCTTTCCTCAGTTGCTGTCCCCTCGGGTGAGCAGCTTCACCCAGCGGTAGCGGTTGCAGGTGATGAAGTTGGGAATGCACTTCAAAATCTGATCCGCCTTCAAAAAGGCGAAGGTGACCACCGGCGGGAACTGGAACACGAAGGCGCTCAGGGCAGCGCTGGGGATGGTGAAGAGCCACATGAACAGGTTGTCCACCACGGCAGCGTATTTGGTGGAGCCGCCGCCGGCGATGATCCCTCCTTCCACCGGATACTCATAACAGCTGCCAATGCTGGCCACGCTGAGGACGGTCATGAAATCCACGGCCATGGCCTTGACTTCTGGGGAGACGGTGTAGAAGTTCACGATCCAGTCCTTGCACAAAAAGAGCATCCCGCCGGAGAACAGACCGCCCAGGAGGAAGATGCCCTGCATGGTCTTGGAATAGGCCTTCACCTTGTCCAGCTTCCCCGCCCCGATGGTCTTGCCGGTGACCACCGAGGCGGTGTTGGCGCAAGCCGCGCCCAGGACGGCGAAAATCTCGAAGAGGATGATGGCGATGCTGTTGGCGGCGATGGCGGTGGCACTCATGTGGCCGGGGATGGCAGTCTGCGCCGCCTGCGCCACCCCCCAGAGCAGGCCGGAGATGACGATGGGGGTGGAGACCTTCAAATAATCCTGCAAATAGGTGCCGTCCCACCGCAAAATCTCCCACAGCTTCATGTGGAGCTTTTTGTCCACAACTAGGATGTAGAACAGGATGATGCCCAGCTCCACCAGTCGGCTGACCAGGGTAGCCACAGCAGCACCCACGATGCCCAGCTCGGGCGCGCCGAAGTTGCCGTAGATGAAGCAGTAGTTGAGACAGACGTTGATGCAGATGGTGGAGCAGGACATGACCGTGCCGATCATGGCGGTCTCCACGCTCTGGAGGGCGTACATGAGGGAGTTGGACAGGCCGAACACCGGATAGGTCCAGCAGATGACCTTCAAGTAGCGCATCCCTTCCCCGATGACCGCCTCATCCCCGGTGAACAGCCCCAGCACTCCCGCCGGAGCCAGCTGAGAGATGGCGAAAAAGAGGACGCCGCTGAAAAAGCCGCACTTGACCCCCAAAGAGATGATCTTCTTGATGGGCCCCGTCCGCTTCTGCCCCCAGTATTGGGCGGCCAGGACGACGATGCCCATGCCGATACCGGCGGCGATCTGCTGGAGGGTAAACTGGAGCTGATTGACCAGGGACGCCCCAGACAACGCCAGCTCGGAGTAGCGGCCCAGCATGATGTTGTCCGCCAGGTTCACCGCCAGCGCCGCCAGCTGTTGGAGGACGATGACGAAGAGCAGGGGGAAGAAGGTGCGGTAGAAGGACGCGTCCCTCACAAAAATCCCCAGCACCTTCTCTTCTCTGTCCGGCGGCAGCACGGTATATTCTTTCTCCCTCATGTCCTCGCTCCTCTCTTTTTCACGCGCAATAGCCCTATTGTACACAAAAAGCGCCCGCCGGGCAAGGGTTTCCTTGACTTCTCTCCCATTTCTCCCTTATACTGGACGCAGCTTCTGCGACAGAAAGGATGGATCCCATGCACATCACCGTTTACCTCGACAGGCTGAAAGGAACGAACCCCGACCTGGTGCGTACCCTGCACGAACTGGGCACTTGGATGGGCCAAAACGGCCACACCCTCATCTACGACAGCTCCAAGACCGGTCTCACGGACGCGCTGGTCGCCGACGTCCTGGCGGCAGGCGGAACGGTGATCGACATCGCGCCGCAGTTTTCCACCAACGCCGAACCCCAGGACAGCCCCAAGCACAAGCACAAGGAGCGGGTCATCGAGGTGGGCGGCGCCTTCATCGCCTTCCCCGGCGACAGCGGCTCGGTGGTGGATGTCATCGAGGCCGACTTCCATGTTCACCTGACCCCTTGCATCCTCTACAACCCCAACGGCTACTACGACTACCTCATAAGACTGCTTCGGCACATGGTCGAGATGGGTGTCTCCACAAAAGAGCGGCAGGCAGGCGTCCACTTCGTGGAAACCTTGGAGGAGATCCAGCAGATTTTGAACAACGCATAAAAACGCTCCGTAGGAACCATTCCTACGGAGCCTTTTCTCGTTCGGTCACACCTGGAACATAGGCGTAGACAGATACCGGTCGCCGGTATCCGGCAGCAGTGCCACGATGGTCTTGCCCTCGTTCTCCGGCTGCTTGGCCAGTTCAATGGCCGCCCACAGAGCCGCCCCGGCGGAGATACCTACCAGGAGCCCTTCCACCTTGCCCATTTCCCGACCCAGTTCATAGGCGTCCTCGTTGGTGACGGGGATGATCTGGTCATAGATGCCGGTGTCCAGCACGTCGGGCACGAAGTTGGCACCGATGCCCTGGATGCCGTGGGGGCCAGCCTTGCCCTGGCTCAGCAGGGGCGAGGACGCCGGTTCCACGGCTACCACCTTTACATTGGGGTTCTGCTGCTTCAGATAACGCCCCACGCCGGTGATGGTGCCGCCGGTGCCCACACCGGCCACGAAGACGTCCACTTTCCCGTCCGTGTCCGCCCAGATCTCCGGCCCGGTGGTGTCCTCGTGGGCCTTGGCGTTGGCCGGGTTGACGAACTGGCCGGGGACGAAGCTGTTGGGGATCTCCTCCGCCAGCTCCTCCGCCTTGGCCACCGCGCCTGCCATGCCCTTGGCACCCGGCGTCAGCACCAGCTCCGCCCCGAAGGCGGTCATCAGCAGGCGGCGTTCCATGCTCATGGAGTCGGGCATGACGATGATGACCCGATAGCCCCGGATGGCACCCACCGACGCAAGGCCAATGCCGGTGTTGCCGGAGGTGGGTTCGATGATGACGGAGCCGGATCGCAGCAGCCCCTTCTCCTCGGCATCGTGGATCATGGCCAGCGCCACACGGTCTTTCACGGAACCGGCTGGGTTGAACCCTTCCAGCTTGGCCAACAACTTGGCCTTGAGCTGGTATTTCTCCTCCAAATGGGTCAGCTCCATCAGCGGAGTCTTGCCGATGAGCTGTTCTGCGGATGTATAGATATTGCTCATATTGAACTGCCTCCCAGGTTCGTTGTTTCTCGTTTTCCAGTTTACCCCGCCCGCCTGCCAACGTCAAGTGCTCTTTCCTCCATAAACCTGTTGATTTCCTACTTACCCTGTACTATAATAGGTTGAAAGGAGGGAATCCCATCATGATGATTTCGACAAAAGGGCGTTACGCCCTGCGGCTGATGGTGGATCTGGCGGAGCATCAGCAGGAAAATTACATACCGCTCAAGGAGATCGCCCAGCGCCAGGAGCTGTCGGAAAAGTACCTGGAGAGCATCATCAAGCTGCTGGTACGGGATCACCTTCTGGAGGGCGTCCGCGGCAAGGGGGGCGGCTACCGTCTGACCCGTCCGCCGGAGTGCTACACCGTGGGCAGCATCCTGCGCCTGACCGAAGGCTCTCTGTCCCCCGTAGCCTGCCTGGGGCAGGGGGAGAGCGAATGCCCCCGCGCCAATGAGTGCCCCACCCTGCCCATGTGGCGGAAGCTGGAGACCCTCTTAAATGGCTTTTTCGACAGCATCACCCTGGCCGACCTGATGCCGGGGGGCGAGGAGCCTATCTGACCTATCGCATACGAAACCGGCACGATCCACGTGTCGGTTTTCTTTTTGGCATGATTTTCTTTCAGATGGGACACCCTAACCCTGAGGTGTTTTATCATGCAATCTATTTGGACCCGCACCACCCTACCGGTGCATCCCCCTTTGGAAGGCCGCCACCGCTGTGATGCGGTGGTGCTGGGCGGCGGCATGGCGGGCATTTTGACCGCCTGGTTCCTGCGGCAGCACGGCCTGTCCGTCATCGTTCTGGAGGCCAACCGAGTGGGCAGCGGCCAGACCCAGAACACGACCGCCAAGATCACCGCCCAGCACGGCCTGTGCTACGCCAAGCTCATCGACCGCTTCGGCGCCCAGGACGCCCTCCGCTACGCCCGTGCCGCCCGCCAGGCGGTGACCGATTTCCGGGACATCATCGCCCAGGAGCACATCGCCTGCCACCTGGAGAACCTCCCCTCCTACCTCTACTCCCGCTACGACCCCACTACCCTGAAACAAGAGCGGGACGCCGCCTGTGACCTGGGCTTTGGGGCGGAGTTCGTGAAGGAGACCTGCCTGCCCTTCCCGGTGGAGGGGGCGGTGGTGTTCCCCGACCAGGCACAGTTCCACCCGTTGGAGTTCCTCCGGGGCGTATCGGAACCGCTGGTCATCTACGAGCACTCCAAAGTCACCGACGTCTCCGACCACCAGGTGTCCACCGCCCACGGCACCGTCACCGCCGACCACATCATCTTCGCCACCCACGTCCCCTTCGTGAACTTCCCCGGCTTCTACTTCGCCCGCCTCCGCCAGGAGCGGAGCTACGTGCTGGCTCTGGCAGACGCGCAAAAGTTGGACGGCACCTACGTCAGCCTGGACGCCGACGGCCTGTCTCTGCGCAACGCAGACAACCTGTTATTGCTGGGCGGCAGCAAGCACCTGACCGGCGAGAACAGCCAGGGCGGCCGGTACGAGCATCTCCGCTCGGCAGCAGGCAAGCTGTGGCCAGGCTGCGTGGAGGTGGCACGCTGGTCGGCACAGGACGGCACCACGCCGGACAACGTGCCCTATATCGGCGCCTTCGCCCCCTCCAAGCCCAACTGGTATGTGGCCACCGGCTTCCGCAAGTGGGGCATGACCGGTTCCATGACCGCCGCCCGTCTCCTGACCGACCTCATCACCGGTCACCCCAACCCCAACGGCGCCATCTTCTCCCCCCGCCGCTTCTCCGCCGCCGACCTGGGGCCGCTGGCGCAAGAGGGTGCGCTGTCCTGCAAGGGGCTGACCCGGCAACTGCTCCACGTCCCCCAGTCCACCCTGGACGACCTGCCCTTAGACCACGGCGGCATCGTCACTGTGGACGGGGAAAAGGCTGGGGTGTACAAAAATCCCCAGGGCGTCTGCTATGTGGTCAACCCCCGCTGTCCCCACCTGGGCTGTCAGTTGGAGTGGAACCCGGACGAGAAGAGCTGGGACTGCCCTTGTCACGGCTCTCGGTTCGACTACCAGGGCAACCTGCTGGACAATCCCGCCTTAGAGAACCTGGAACCCTTGCCTTGACCTAGCGCCTAGCGTATAATGGCCTTAAAAACGGCAGGAGGCGCAGGACATGGACGCTTTGGAACAGAAATATCAACGCTTACAGGACATTTTGACCCAGTTTGGCTCAGTGGCCGTGGCCTTCTCCGGCGGTGTGGACTCCACCTTCTTGCTCTACGCCGCTCAGGACACTTTGGGGGACAACACTCTGGCGGTCACTGCCGTCACCGCCGCCCTGCCCCAGCGGGAGCGGCAGGGGGCGGAGGCCATCTGCGCCCAACTGGGCGTCCGGCGGCTGGTGTATCCGTTGGACGTGCTCGCCCTGCCAGCTTTCCAGACCAATCCCCCCGACCGATGCTACCACTGCAAAAAGGCGCTGCTTGCGGGGATGCTGACTTTGGCTCAGGAAGCCGGTTTCCCCACCCTGGTGGACGGCTCCAACGTGGACGACACCGGTGACTACCGGCCTGGGATGCGTGCCCTGGCGGAGCTGGGCATCCAAAGCCCTCTCCTGGCCGCCGGTCTGACCAAAGGGGACATCCGTGCCCTGTCCCACCGCTTCCACCTGCCCACCTGGAACCAGCCCAGCGCCGCCTGCCTGGCCTCCCGCATCCCCTACGGCGAAGCCATCACCGGGGAGAAGCTGGCGCTGGTGGAACAGGCGGAGCAGTTCTTGGCCGGGCTGGGACTGACTCAGTTACGGGTACGCCTCCACGGCGGGAATCTGGCCCGCATCGAGGTGCCTCCGGAGCAGCTGGAGGTGGTGCTGACCCACCGGACGGGGATCGTCCAGACGCTGACTGGGCTGGGCTGCGCCTATGTGACGGTGGACTTGGCCGGGTATCAGATGGGGAGCTTGAACAAGGTGCTCTAGATGGAAAAACTGTTCTAACTTGACATGATTTGTCCTGCATGATAGATTACTAGTATAGGCTAAATCTGTCGAATAGAATCCATTTCGCCGACACCATCTCAGGTTGGAAAGGTTGTTTATCCCCATGAATCATACACTGACCGTCAAATCAGCGCCCGCCCGTTCCCAGAAAAACGGAGGCATCGAGCTGCTCCGTTTCCTGTTCTGCCTCATCGTCCTGCTCTTTCACGAGCAGAAATACCTTCTGGGTGAGGCTTCTCTGAAGCATGGCGTGCGTCTCGCGTTCTTTCCCCACGGTTCCATCGGGGTGGAATTTTTCTTCGTCCTCTCCGGCGCACTGATGGCAAGCTCCATCTCCCGCAAGCAGGCTGACACCCCAACCCCGCAGGAGTATCTGGGCTTCCTCTCCCGCAAATACCGTTCCATCTTCCCCCAGCACCTGGTGGCGTTCGTCGTCGCCGTCGGCGTCTGGGCGGTATACTCTTCCTTCCATTCCGCCGCGCAGTGGATTCAGTATCTCGTTGACAGCATCCCCAACCTCCTGCTCATCCAGATGAGCGGCATCAGCCTGGCAAATCCCAACCATGTGGAATGGTACATCTCCTGTATGCTCATCGCCATGGCCATCCTCTACCCCATTTGCCGGCGGTACTACACAGCCTTCACCCACTACTTCGCCCCGCTTGGCTCGCTCCTGATCCTAGGCTATCTCTTCTATACCACCGGCGCGCTGACCGGCGTCAACGTCTGGACGGGCCTGTGCTTCAAATCCGTCCTCCGCGCCCTGTGCGAGATCGCCCTGGGCACCACGGCCTATGAGCTGTCCCGTTTCCTGGCCGCCAAGCCCCTGACCAACGGGCAAAAGACCTGCCTCACGGCGGCAGAAGCCTTCTTGCTCTTCTGTGCCATTTGCTACAGCGTCATGACCTTCCCGAAAAAGTACGAATTTTATCTGCTCGCCGTCATGGTGCTGCTGGTCACCCTCAGCCTGAGCAAGGTGACCTGGCTCAGTCGGCTGGCGCAAAATCCGGTGAGCATCTTCCTGGGCAAGCTCTCCCTGCCCATCTACCTGAGCCAGATCTCCGGCATCCGCCTGGCAGAGTACTTTTTCGCCCAGCACACGCAGGGAGAACAGCTGGTGGCAGCCTTTGTGTTGACAATACTGCTGGCGCTGGTCACCATGCTGCTGGCCGCACCGCTGGGGAAGAAACGGTCGTAAAATCCTCCCCAGCAGGGTTGACAAAGCCCGGACGGTCAGCCTATAATGGTGCAGTTAGCAGAAATGCGACACGCGATGACAAAAGCAGGAAGCGGGCAGGCAACCCCCAGCGAGCCGGTGGCAGGTGTGAACCGGCGGTGTCCCCTCTTCCCTCCCCTTTTCGAGCGGCCGGTGAAAGCCGGGGTCTGGCAGTCCTTACCCTGTCGGCAAGTGGTCGGTCTTTCCGGTCGGCAATTTGGGTGGCAACGCGGAGCTCTTTCGTCCCAGAATGGTGCGGAAGGGTTCTTATTTTTTGAGATGAAGGAGAGTTTCCCCATGTTAGACATCAAATTTGTATGCAACAACCCCGATGTGGTCAAGCAGAACATCAAGAACAAGTTCCAGGACGAAAAGCTCCCCCTGGTGGATGAGGTGATCGACCTGTATCAGAAGAGCCTGAAGGCCAAGCAGGAATCCGAAGCCCTGCGGGCCACCCGGAACAAGCTGTCCAAGCAGATCGGCATGCTGATGGGTCAGGCCAAGAAGGACCCCAGCAAGAAGGAAGAGGCGGAAGCCGTCAAGGCGCAAGTCTCCGCCCAGGCCGAGGAGATGAAGCGCCTGACCGCCGAAGCCGCTGAGCTGACCGAGAAGGTGCGCGCTATCCTGCTCACCATCCCCAACATCATCGACCCCTCCGTGCCCATCGGCCCTGACGACTCCTATAACGTAGAAGTCCAGCGGTTTGGCGAACCGGTGGTGCCTGATTTCGAGGTGCCCTATCACACCGACATCATCGACAAGCTCAACGGCGCAGATTTCGAGGCCGCCGGTCGTGTCTCCGGCAGCGGCTTCTACTACCTGCTGGGCGATGTGGCACGGCTCCACGAGGCCGTCCTGGCCTATGCCCGTGACTTCATGATCGACCGTGGCTTCACCTACGTCATCCCCCCCTTCATGATCCACGGCAACGTGGTGGAAGGCGTCATGTCCTTCCCCGAAATGAATGCCATGATGTACAAGATCGAGGGCGAAGACCTGTACCTGATCGGCACCTCCGAGCACTCCATGATCGGCCGCTTCATCGATCAGATCCTGCCCGCCGACCAGCTCCCCCTGACCCTGACCTCCTACTCCCCCTGCTTCCGCAAGGAAGTGGGCGCCCACGGCATCGAAGAACGTGGCCTGTACCGTGTCCACCAGTTCGAGAAGCAGGAGATGATCGTGGTCTGCAAGCCCGAAGACTCCATGTTCTGGTATGACAAGCTGTGGAAGAACTCTGTCGATCTGTTCCGCAGCCTGAACATCCCCGTCCGTCAGCTGGAATGCTGCTCCGGCGACCTGGCTGACCTGAAGGTGAAGAGCTGCGACATCGAAGCATGGTCCCCCCGTCAGAAGAAGTATTTCGAGGTCTGCTCCTGCTCCAACCTGGGTGACGCACAGGCACGCCGCCTGAAGATCCGCTACAAGGACGAGAACGGCAAGACCCAGCTGGCTCACACCCTGAACAACACCTGCGTCGCCCCTCCCCGTATGCTCATCGCCTTCTTGGAAAACAACCTCCAGGCCGACGGCACCATCGCCATCCCCGATGCGCTCCGTCCCTACATGGGCGGCAAGACCCAGCTGGGCTGAGTCTCCTGCGCGCATCTGACAGATTGGGCGGCACACGCCGCCCCTGTCTCTCATAGAGGAGTCATTATGTCACAACCTATCTATGAAAACCGCTTTTTCAGCACCGATGAGATGCTGAAAGAGTACATACGACGTGTCATTTACCGGAAAATTTTCCTCCTGGGCGGCATCTTCGCCCTCCTGGCTCTGGTCATGCTACTGGTGACCTGTCGGGATGGAGAACCGGTCTTCATGGCCATCTTCGGCATCTGCCTGTTCATCATCCTGGCCATCCTCATCTTCTCCCCCTCCCTGACCCTCCGGCAGGTGAAGGAGGACAACCGACGGCTCCACAACGGCCAGACCTATGAGTCGGTGGTGCGCTTCGGCGACCGCATCCTGATGCAGGAGGGGGCGTTCTCCTTCGCCTGCGACTACAGTCAGATTGTGCGGCTCCACAAGCTCTCCCACTGCTGGGTGCTCATGTTCGGCCCCCGGAACGGCATCCTGCTGGACCCCACCCACTTCACCACCGGCGACCCGGACGGCTTTGAAGCCTTCCTGCGGGAGCGCTGTCTCCAGATGAAGTGACACTACATCCCGAAAACGAAGCACTTGGAAGCCCAGCTGGGCTTCCAAGTGCTTTTCCGCAACGCCAAACACCCCCTGCCCGATTTACAAGCAGGGGGTGTTTCCGTCCTCATAGGAGCAAAGATTAGGAATCCTCCGGGCCCAGGCCGTTGGCCTTGCGCAGTTCTTCCAGAGGGGTGACCAGGATCTGACCCTTCATTTCTTCTGCCATGTTGTCGGGCAGGAAGAGACGTTCGGAGCAGTCCAGGCCCTCGAAGGTGACGCCAATCAGCTCGTTGATCTCCCGTTCGGGCCAAGCGGCTGCCAGGTCGTAAATAGGGGAGATGTCGGGGAGGGTTTCCTCGCCACGGACTTCGTAGCTCTCAAACACGTCGCCCACAAAGTAGTCGTAACACACGACTGCCTTGCCTTCGGTATCTCTATGACCGTGGATGAGCAGCAACATTCTGCCCTCATCACGCATCTTCTGTGCGGTGGGGATGATGTCTTCCTTGTTGATCAGGATCTTTTTATTGGTCTGCATAGGAGCACCTCGTTTCAATCGCTTAACAGATTCTCGGAAGCTGCGCCCCGGTCAGCTTGGCCAGGATACGGGTTCCTCCGAGGTAGGTTTTCAGTACCACTTTTCCGGGGTACGCTCGGCTCACATGGCCAATGGTCGCCGCCTGTTCCCCTCCGGGGGTCTTGTGCAGGGCGGCCAGGACAGCTTCGGCGGACTCCGGCGAGACGACCACCAGCATCTTGCCCTCATTGGCACAGTACAGGGGATCCAGCCCCAGAATATCGCAGGCGCTGGCCACTTCATCCGAGACCGGCAGGCCGCCCTCTTCCAGGACGATGGACCAGGGGGTATTCTCCACGAACTCGTTCAGAGTCGTGGCCACACCGCCTCTGGTAGGGTCCCGCAGCACCCGCACGCCGCCACACTCCAGAGCCGCTTTCGCCAGCTCGTTCAGGGGCATACAGTCGGAGCGCAGGTTCCCCGCCTCCATCATACCGCTCCGGGCCAGCATCACGGTGGTGCCGTGATCGCCAATGGTGCCGCTGACCAGCACCACGTCCCCCTCCTGAATGTTCTTCGGGGAGAGACCCGGCCAGGTTAGGGTGCCGATACCGGCGGTATTGATGTAGATGCCGTCGCCCTTCCCCCGTTCCACCACCTTGGTGTCACCGGTGACCACCTGGACGCCGCATTTCTTCGCCGTCTCCGCGATGGAAGCGACGATGCGCCGCAGGTCTGCCACCGGCAGACCCTCCTCCAGGATGAAGCCCAGGCTCAGGTACTTGGGCGTGCCGCCGCACATGGAGATGTCGTTCACCGTGCCGCAGACGCTCAATTTCCCGATGTCGCCGCCGGGGAAAAAGTAGGGGCTGATGACGTAGCTGTCCGTGGAGAACACCAGGTCGCCCTGGCCGGGCAAGATCGCCCCGTCACCCAGCGCGGACAGCGCCTCGTTGGCAAAGGCCGGCACCAGCATCTCTTCGATGAGGCTGGAGGTCTTTTTGCCGCCGCTGCCGTAGTCTAATGTGATAATTTCTTCTAACGGTTTCAAAGTTACACCCTCTGATATTTATACGCGGCGGCACACGCACCCTCGCTGGACACCATACACGGCCCCACCGGATGCTCCGGCAGGCAAGCCTTGCCGAACAACGGGCACTGCATGGGTTCCCGGCGACCACGGATGATCTCGCCGCACTTACATCCGGTCCTCTCCTCCTTGTCCTCCGGCTGGAAGTCGAACTTCCGAGCCGCATCGAAGGCGGAAAATTCCGGCCGCAGGGCGTAGCCGCTGTTGGGGATGGTGCCCAACCCGCGCCACACATCGTCCTGCCAGGTAAAGGTCTCGGCCATGATCTGCCGCGCCATGGGGTTCCCCTGAGGCGCTACCGCCCGGGTGTACTCGTTCTCCAGGTGAGGTTTCCCCGTCTGGATCTGGCGCAGCAGCTGATACACCGCCGCTAAAATATCTCCGGTTTCAAAGCCAGCGATGACGCTGGGGAGCCCGTATTCCTCAGCCAGGAATCGGAACCCTTCCTCCCCTAAAATGGTGGCCACATGGCCGGGGCAGAGGAAGCCGCTGACGTTGAAATCGTCGCTCTCGATAATCGCCCGCATAGCAGGCTCCGTCCGTTTGAGCAGGGAGAGCAGGGAAAAATTCTTCCGTCCCCGCGCCTTCGCCTCCTGCACGGCGATGGCCGTCCCCGGCGCGGTGGTCTCAAAGCCCACCCCCAGGAAGATAAACTCCCGATCCGGCTCCTGCTCCGCCATGTCCAGGCTGTCCATAGGCGAATACACCATGCGCACATCCGCGCCCTGGGCGCTGCGCCGCTGGAGGTTATCCCCCGGCACGCTCCCAGGCACCCGCAGCAGGTCGCCGTAGGTGGTGATGGTCACGTTGGGCAGCTGGCTGATGCGCAGCACCTCATCCATGACGCCGGACGGGGTCACGCACACCGGACAGCCGGGGCCGGAGATCAGATGGATGTGAGGGGGCAGGATCTGCCGCAGGCCGGCCTTGGCGATGGACATGGTGTGGGTGCCGCAGATCTCCATGATCCGCAGCTCCGGCAGGTCCATGCCGCGGATGGCCTGGATCAGCTTGCCTGCACCGGCTGGGTTACGGAACTGAGCTTCATACAGCATTGGCAGCCTCCGAAATGGCTTCCAGGTTCAGCAGCGCCTGCTCCTCCTTCATCTTCTCAATGGCGAACCCGGCGTGGACGATGATGAAATCCCCCACCTTGGGCTCCTTGATGAAGTCGATGCGGACCTTGCGCTGGACACCCGCTGCCTCAGCGATGGCAGTATTGCCTTCGATCTTTACGATTTGAAATGGAATTGCCAGGCACATTACTGGCCACCACCTTTCACTGCAATCATGGTCTGCCCCAGGGAGATCCCCTCGTCGTTGGCAGACACACGATGATGATGATATACTTGGAATCCCGCTTCCGTCAAGGTGTCGCACACCCTTGGAAGCAGGTACATATTTTGGAACACACCGCCGGAGAGCACCACCTTGTCCCGCCCGGTCTTCTCGCGAATGGCCAGGCACTGCACACGGGCCAGTGCCACCAGGGTATTCATAAACTTGGCCGCAAGCTGCGCCGCAGGCAGGTTTTCGGCCAACTCTCGGAACATTTCCCGCACCATGGGACGGAAATCGAACCGGCTCACGCCGTCCGCTTCCTCCAAGGTCACCGGGTAGGCGTCCTCGCAATGCTCCGCCATGGCTTCCAGCAGGATGGCGCCCTGACCCTCGTAGGTCACCGCCTCCCGACCGGTCAAAATGGCGTACACGCCGTCGAAGAGCCGCCCCATACTGCTGGCTTTCGGGCTGTTCAGACCGCTGCCGATCATCTGGGTCAGCAGCTTCTTCTTGCCCTCCGCCATGGGGTACAACTCCGGACAGCCTGCGTCCAACGCCAGCGCAAAGCCCACACGGCTGATCTCCTTCACCGCCCGATCTCCCCCAGCCAGGGGGATGGGACGGAGGGAGCCGTAACGCTGGAATCCGGCGTAGTCCCCTTCCAGGAACTCGCCCCCCCAGATGGTGCCGTCGGTGCCGTAGCCGGTGCCGTCCCAGATGACGCCGATACAGGGTTCGTCCAGCCGGTTGTCCGCCATGCAGGCGGCCATGTGGGCATGGTGATGCTGCACTTGCACCAGGGGCAGCCCCTCCCGTTCACACCGCTCCTGGGCGTAGGCCGTGGAGAAGTAGTCCGGGTGCAGGTCACAGACCAGCTTGGTGGGGGTGATGCCGAACAGACGCTGGAAATGTTGAATCTGTCCCTCGTAGTGGGACAAGGTTTCAGCGTTTTTCAGGTCGCCGATGTGCTGGCTCAGGAAGAACGCTCTCCCTTTGGACAGGGCGAAGGACGCTTTCTGCTCCGCGCCGCAGGCCAACACCCCCGTGCAATCCTCCTGCAAGAACAGGGGTTGTGGGGCGTAGCCACGGCTGCGCCGCAGGAAATACGCCTGCCCGTCAAAGACCCGCAGCAGAGAGTCATCACAACGGGTGACAATATCTCGGTTATGCACCAAGAACCCGTCAGCGATCCCCTGCAAGTGTTCCACTGCCTCGTCGTTGTCATACATGACCGGACAATCGGAACGGTTGGCGCTGGTCATGACCAGTGCGTCGAACCCTTCCATGAGCAGGTAGTGGAGGGGGGTATAGGGAAGCATGACGCCTAAGTCCAGGTTTTCGCTCAGGTACGGGCTGGTGCCCGTCCGTTTGCGCAGGAGGACGATGGGGCGCCGGAAGCTGGTCAGCTGCGCCTCCTCCTCAGGAGTAATATAGCACAGTTTTCTCGCTTCGTCTACGCTGGCGCACATGATCGCAAAGGGTTTTTCGTCCCGATGCTTCCGCTGGCGCAGCTTGCGCAGGGTGTCCTCCTGATCGATCTTGCAGGCCAGGTGGAATCCACCCAGTCCCTTCACCGCCACAATGCCCTGCTCGCTCAAGCACGCCTGCGCCAGTGCGATGGCGTCCCCCTCCACCGGGTTGCCGGCGGCATCCAGATAGGACACCTGGGGCCCGCACACCCCACAGCAGTCGGGCTGTGCGTGGTAGCGACGGTTTTCAATGTCCCGATACTCCGTCTCGCACTCCGGGCACATGGGGAACGCACCCATAGAGGTGAGGGGACGGTCATAGGGGACGTCCCGGATGATCGTAAACCGGGGACCACAGTTGGTACAGTTGATGAAGGGATACCGGTAGCGCCGGTCACGGGGATCTCGCAGCTCCCGCAGGCAATCCTCACAGATGCCCACGTCGGGGCTGACCAGAGTGTTGTTCTCGCCGCTCTTCTCGCTGGCTCGAATGGTAAATCCCGCATAGTTCTTCAGCGCCCCGCATGATTCCACACGGAGCGCTTCGATAACCGCAAGGCGGGGAGGCTGAGCCTTCAGGCGCGCCACAAAACCCTCGATGGCTTGGGACGTGCCTTCCAGCTCCAGCTCCACTCCGTAACTCTCGTTACGGATCCACCCTTTCAGGTTGAACTCCGTGACCAGCCGGTGGATATAGGGTCGGAACCCTACGCCTTGGACAATGCCAACGACGACCAGCCTGACACGCTGCAAGGTTACTCTGCCTTCTGGGCTGCGGCGGCTGCTGCTTTGGCTGCCTTTGCCGCTTCTGCCTTCTTCTTCATTTCTGCCAGCTGTTCCGGAGTGAACTTGGGCTTAGGCGGAGCCTTCTTGATGAACTTCGCCCGAACCATGAAGTCTTCCGGCGTGGTGCCGACCATCATATAATCATCGGTCAGGGTAATGGACTTGGTCGCGCAGAAATCAGCGCAGGTGCCGCAGAAGGTGCAGCTGGTCAGGTCGAAGGAGAAGTCGATCTCCTGATCGCCGTTTTCCAGCTTGGTGGCCTTCCGGGTGATGCTCGCCGGTGCGCAGACCCGTTCACACATCCCGCAGTTGATGCAGGTCTTTTCATTGAACGCAATCCGACCACGATAATTTTCCTTCGCCTTGGGAGGATCCCCGGCGGGGAATGCGATGGTGCTGGGCTTCATAAAGAGGTTGGACAGTGCTTGTTTTAAATACGGAAACATTACTTGCGCATCTCCTTCCTCTTCTCTTTGAGAATCTCGGTTGCCTTTGCCAGGCCGGCCATGATAGCCTCAGGCTTGGGGGTGCAGCCGGCGACGGAAACGTCTACATGGACCCACTTTTCCAGGGGGCCGTCAATGGCATAGCTGCCCTTGAAGACGTTGCCGGAACGGGGACAGGAACCGACACTGACGATGACGCGGGGTTCGGGTACCTGAGCGATGGTACGGATGACCCGGTCACGAGTCTGACGGGTGACAGGACCGGACACCACGACGATGTCGGCCTGACGGGGGCTGCCTGCCAGGCGGAAGCCCAGACGCTCCGCGTCATAGCGGGGAGTCAGTGCTGCCACGATCTCGATATCACAGCCATTGCAGGAGCCTGCGTTGACGTGGAAGAGCCAGGGACTCTTCGCCACGCTTTTGTCCATCATTTTCTGAAACATTTATGAGCCTCCTCTTACAGACCTGCCCAAACCATAACCAGGCTCAGGGCAGCCAGACCGGCAACGACGGTCCAGTAGAATTTGAAGACCTGTTCCACTCTCAGGCGGGCACAGACCGCATGGGGCAGGGTCATGCAGATAAAGCTGACCACACCGCACAGAACCAAGAAGATCAGGACATCAATGACTACGCCCACGGTGCCGGCCAGGCCGACGGTGATGCCGCCCAGGAACAGCGCGCAGAACAGCGCGGTCATGATGTACATCTTCACATAGTGGCTCAGACGGAACACACCCAGGGGGTGGCCGCTGTATTCAGCCAGTGCGCCTTCGCAGATTTCAGTCTCTGCTTCCGCAATGTCGAAGGGGTGGGAACCGACTTCACAGGGGATGACCAGCAGCATCGCGATGGCTGCGGGGATCAGTGCCCAGTGAGCAATCAGGGGGCCATTGGCTGCCTGATAGGCGGCGATGGTGCCCAGGGAGAAGGTGCAGCCCAGACCGGAGTCAGCGCCAGCCACACGGCCGACGGCCAGCAGAACCAGCACGAAGGGCAGCTCATAAGAGATCATAGCGACCATCTCACGGCTCAGACCTACGCTTGCGTAGGGGGAACCGGTGGAGGAAGCGCCGATGATGAGGGTAACACCTGCGATGGTCAGCAGGTACAGGATGACGACCAAGTCAGCGCCTGCCGTGAAGGCGGAACCGAAGGAACCGACCGGGATGAACAGGGCGATGACGATCAGGCAGGCCAGACCCAGGTAAGGTGCGCCGATGAAGATCGCCTTCTTGGCGCAACGGGGGATGATGGTCTCCTTTGCACAGCACTTGACGAAGTCATACCAAGGCTGGAGGATGGGAGGGCCAACGCGGCGCTGCATACGCGCAACCAGCTTCCGGTCGATACCGGCCATGATGACGCCGAATACCACACAGAACAGCAGACCGGGGAAAATCAGAAGCTGGACCAAATTGATCAAAAATGTCATGATTTTCCTCCTTTACAGAAACGCGACGCAGAAGACCAGGACGAAGGCGATGGCCACGACGCCGTACAGAGCGTAGTCGTTGACGATACCGCTGTGCCAGTCATGCATATAGCTGAAGTACTTTTTCAGGTTATGCTTGAAGCCCCAGAACAGATCGGAGCCGCCAACCTGAGAATAAACGCTTTCTTCACCGGAGAAGAAGGGTTCATACTTGGCGTCGGCCGGAGCAACCTGATCTGCCTCTGCGATCTCAGCCGGCATTTCCAGGGTGCCGATCTTCTTGTTGGAGCCCAGGATAGCGACCAGAGCCACAGCGCAAGTGACGCAGAACAGCAGGAGCAGCCAAACGATGGGATCCCAAGTGCCGGCGAAGTTGATGGTGCTGTCACTGAGGGTGTTTGTGACGCCGTGAGCGGCTGCGTAGCCGTCGCCCATCATCTTATCCACATAGTTCACAGCGTTGGAAGCCGCAGCGGTTGCAGGTGCGAGGAGGTAATCGGTGACTTTGCCGGGCAGCAGGCCGGTGACGATGCACAGGACGGCCAGGATCCACATGGGGATGCGCATGCCCAGGGAAACTTCCTTGGTATCCTTGAATTCGGGGTTGAGCTGGCCGAAGAAGACGCTCTGGGAGACCTTGATGAAGGAGGCCAGGGTCAGCACGGAGGTGATCAGCGCAACGATGCAGACAAAGATGTAGAAGAAGTTGTTGCTCTCAGCGCCCTTTTCAAAGGCTGCCTGGTAGATGTACCACTTGGAGGCGAAGCCGTTGAAGGGAGGCAGACCGCTGATGGAAGCGGCGCCGATGAGGAAGAGGACGCAGGTGCGGGGCATCTTCTTTGCAAGGCCCCCCAGCTTATCCAGATCCAGGCTGCCGGTGGCGTGCTGGACAGCGCCAGCGGTCAGGAACAGCAGACCCTTGAACAGGGTGTGGTTCATGGCGTGGAACAGACCGGAGCTGAGACCCAGGGCAGTGCCCAGACCCAGAGCGGTGATGACGTAGCCCACCTGAGAGATGGAATGGAAGGCCAGCAGACGCTTGAAGTTATGCTGATTGAACGCCATGGTGACGCAGACGAACATGCTGACGGTGCCGAAGCCGACCACCAGATACTGCACTGCGGGGACCTGGATGTTCTGGAACAGCGCGTAGACCAGACGGATGATGCCATAGACGCCGCACTTGGTGAGGACGCCGGAGATCATCAGGGAGATGGAAGCGGGTGCCACAGCGTGGGCATCGGCTGCCAGGGGGTGGAAGGGGAAGATGAAGGCCTTGGTGCCGAAGCCGATGAACAGCAGGCCGAAAGCCACCATCAGGATGGGGGTGTTGCCCTTTTCTGCCAGCATGGCAGAGATCTGAGCCAGGTTCAGGGTGTGCAGCTGGTTGTAGAGGATGGTGATACCCACCAGGACAGCAGTGGAACCCAGGGAGCCGACGGTCAGATACTTGAATGCGCCTTCGATCGCGCCTTCATAGTTGTTCCGGAATGCGGTCAGCGCCACGGCGGAGAAGGTCATGATCTCGATCATGACGAAGATGTTGAACAAGTCGCCAGAGAGGACCAGACCCAGCACGGAGCCGGAGAGCATGAGGAACAGGCTGAAGTAGTTGGCCTGGCTGTCATCGTGTGCCATATAGGTGAAGGCATAGATGCAGGAGGCAAAGACGGCGACGGTGACGATGAGGCCGAAGAACAGGCTCAGTGCGTCCACTTCGATGCCGATACCGATGGCCCAGCCGGACACCGGTTCCCAATTGCCCAGCCAATAAGCGATGACTTCGCCATCGATCAAGACCGGCTTGATGAGCAGGAGCATGAGCACCATGGCCCCGCCCGTGATGATAAATGAGATGATGTTGCGGACTGCGGCGCTCTTACGGCCGAACAGTGCAACCAGGAATGCCCCGAAGAACAGACCCATAATGGCCAGAACCGGGAAGTGAGACATGTTAATCATTAGCCGTTCAACCTCCTGATCTGATCTGTAGTGATGGTACCATACTGCTTCTTCGCCATCATGACCAGGCTCAGCGCCATAGCGGTGGTGCAAGCGCCGATAACGATGGAGGTCAGGGTCAGTGCCTGAGGCACAGGATCCACGAAGAAGGATGCCCGGTTGAGTTCGGACATGACAAAGATCGGAGCGGTGCCGCCGTCATGGAAGCCCACCGAAACGATCAGCAGGTTGGCACCGTAGTCCGTCATGCCCATGCCAATGCAGGTTCTCATCATATCTTTTTTTGCAATCATGCAGTACATACCCAGCACGATCAGACAGAAGGAACCGATGTAATTGATATGCATCATTTCGCTTCACTTCCTTCCTCTTTGTCCAGCAGGCCCAGCATGAGCATCAGCAGGCAGCAGATGCCCGTGAACACGTTGCAGCCGACTGCGTTGTTCATGAACTGCACCGTCTCGATCTCCCAGTGGTGGGAGAGGATGATGTTCAGGCAGAAATTGCCGCCTGCGCAGATGCCGACCACGGCCACTGCGATGTAGACGATCTCAGCCACTGCTTCCAGGCGGGGGATGTAGCCCTTCTGATAGTTGAAGTAGTTCTTCCGTCCGCCGTAGCCCAGGAAAAACAGCAGGAATGCGCCCGCTGCCAGAACGCCGCCCTGGAAGCCGCCGCCGGGGCTGCTGTCGCCATGCATGATGACACAAATGCCGAACATGGCTGCCAGAGGCATGAAGATATCCGCTCTGCACTTGACGATAATGTCTTTCCGTTTCAGTTTCATCTTCTCATCACGCCTCCTTCTTATCTTTTTTCACCTTGCGCAGGATGACCAGGGAGCCGGTAACGGCGGTGACCAGGATGAAGCTCTCGCCCATGGTATCGTAACCACGGAAGTTAAAGACGATGCTTGCAACCACGTTGTGAGAGACGGTCTTATCCAGGTTGTTCTTCACGATGATGTCCGCAACGCCATCGGGATTGGAGACATCATATTCCTGCGGGTTTTCGTACAGGGCGATCACGTCGGTCTTAGAACCGTCATAGGTGCTGCCGCTCTGATACATAATGCCTGCGGCGTAGATACCACAGATCAGGATCGCAATCAGGGCGATTGCGCCAATCGCTTTTTTCAGTTTCATACGTCCTCCTCCTCGACCTTGCGCAGGGCAACAATGTACAGAACAGTGGAGAGAACTGCGCCAACGCTGGCTTCTGCAATGGCCACGTCCGGTGCCTGAAGCAGGATAAATTCCAGAGCTACAAGGGCGCCGACTGCGTCCAGAGCGATAACGGAGTGGATCAGCTTATCGGCCTGCACTGCAATAATGGCAGAGACTACGATGCTGATGACCACCAGCGTGTTAAGAACCATAATCAAGGTACCGCTCATTCGGGATCATCCTCCTTGTAATCATTTATTACCATCTTGCTGGAAGGCAGTACGCCCGAGTTGCAAGCCGCCCTGCACATGGAATGGTTGGAAACCGGGTTGGTCAGCAGAACCATCAGCATGATGACGATCAGCTTCACATAAGTGCCAGCCTCTGCTGCATTGGTGCCGATGGCGTAGACGATACCGCCCAGCGCCAGGAAGATATTGCCCAAGCTGCCGATGCAGGTGGAAGCCTGGAGACGGCCGAATACGTCCGGCATCCGGACCACGCCCATGACACCGACAAAGGTGAAGAACGCACCCAGCCCCAGCAGAATATCAATAATCACTCGCAAAGTCATATTCATAGTCTTCCCTCCAGATAGCGGGATACGAAAACCGTACCGAAAAAGCCCAGAGCTGCGTCTACCAGAGCGACGTCCAAGTAGATGATACGACCGGTGTACATGGTGTAGGCCGCCAGGCCCAGTGCGGTCACCAGAGAGATACTGTCAATACCGCACAGCCGATCCACTGCCGTGGGGCCGTTGAGCACCCGAACCAGCAGGAACAGATCGAGTACCACACAGATAATCGCCGCAATCAGAAATTCAATCATTTCCAAATCCTCCCGATCCATTTTTCCATGGTACCCTTGATGATGTCGCCCGCTTTTTCGCGGTCCATTTCCGCCACATCGATCCAATGTACATAGTAATAGTTGTTGCCTTCTTCATCCTCAGCCACATCCACGGTGATGGTACCGGGGGTCATGGTGATGCAGTTGCTGACCATGGCCAGGCCATACTCGCTCTTCAGCTCCTTGTCAGCGGGCACGCGGATGATGCCGCTCTGGCAGTGGTTGCGCTTGCTGGACAGGACGATGCCCACCATGCTCAGGTTCGCCTTGACCATCTCCCAGAAGAACACGAAGATGTAAGCGATCAGCGCGAAGAACCGTGCCGGATTGAAGAAGTGGAATGCCTTGCTGTGGATAAAGAATTTTGCTGTGAACGCTGCCACTGCTGCGCTGAAGATTGCGTCCATTAACAGGCCCAACGGATGTACTGACCAGGTCAGCAGGAGCCAGAACAGGAAGCAGAACACAAAAGTGGACAGCCATGCAGAGAACGTTGTCTTTTTCTGCACGTTACACCCCTCCTTTTTCTTTTCCAAGAATTACGTTGACTTTGTTGCTTATCCATTCCGTCAGTTCCTCCAGGCCGTCCCCGGTCCGGGAGGAAACGCGGAACACATTCACATTGGGGTTGACGCCTTTGGCGTCCGCTTCGACCTTCCCATCGTCGAAGTCAAAATAGGGCTGCATATCGAACTTGTTGAGCACCAGCCCATCGGTAGTGGCGAACATGAGCGGGTATTTCACCACTTTGTCGTCCCCTTCCGGCACGCTGAGCAGCGCGATGCGGAAGTTTTCGCCGATGTTGAACTCCGCCGGACAGACCAGGTTCCCGATGTTTTCCACCAGGATGATGTCCAGATCCGGCAGGGAGAACTCCTTGAGCAGGTGCTGGATGCTCATGGCCTCGATATGGCAGGCCCCGTCAGTGTCCAGCTGCACCACCGGGATGCCCATGGCGTGGATGGTATCCGCGTCCACTTGGCCGGCGATGTCGCCCTCGATGACACCGATGCGGTAGTGTTCCCGCAGGCGGTTGATCAGGGAGACGATCATACTGGTCTTACCGGCGCCGGGGGAACCCATGACGTTGATCAGACAGACCTGATGCTCGGCCAGCTCCGCTTTGACCGCTTCACTGACGTCTTCGTTCCACTCCATGACCTGGTGCATTACTTTGATCTCCATGGATCAATCCACCTCCAGACTTTCTACATAAAATTCATGCCCTGTCAGCAGCTTCAAGTCGGTGCTGCCGCAGTTGGGACACTGGATCTTGAGCTTGTCGATCTCATTCTCCGCCCCGCACTGGTTACAGCGCATGGTGATCGGTATCCGCTTGGTCACCAGGACCGCCCCCTCGGCGGCGGTGCCTTTGCTGAGGATATCGAAATATTGCTGTACGCACTGAGACACAATGCCAGAATATTCCCCGATCCGCAGATGGATCTCCCGAATCTTCTTCACATTGTGCTCCTTTGCCGTTTCCACGGCGATGTTTACAATACTCTGCGTGATAGATAGTTCATGCATAACTTAGCAGTCCATACAGGAGAAGCAGGGGTCGATGGATGCCACGATCAAGCCAGCGTCTGCCACGGTGTTGCCCTTGAGCATGGTTTCCACGGTGGGCGCATTTTTGAAGGTGGGCACGTGGATGCTCAGGCGATGGTTGGTGGGGCCGCCATTGGTGACGACTTTGTACACCAGCTGACCACGGGGCGCCTCATGACAGCCTACAAATTCGCCGGCAGGAACCTTGGGGATCTTGTTGCCCAGGTTGATGGGGCCTTCCGGCAGCATGTCAACGGCCTGACGGACGATCTTCATGCTCTCATAGGTCTCCAGGACACGGATGAGCACGCGAGCGTAAACGTCGCCGGATTCTACCACAGGGATGTTGAAGTCGAAGTCCTCATAAGAGGTGTAGGGAGCGTCACGACGGACGTCGATGTCCACGCCGGAAGCACGGGCGTGAGGACCGACAGCGCCGATACGGATGGCGTCTTCGCGGGTCAGGACGCCGACGCCCTGGGTTCTCATGGCCACGGTCTTGTCGGTGGTCAGGAAGTGGGTCATGGGCTGCATCTTGATCTCCAGGTCATCCAGGGTGTCGATGATCTCCTTGCGCAGGTGATCGGGGATGTCCCGGCGAGCGCCGCCGATGGTGTTCATGCCGTAGTTGACCCGGTTGCCGGTGATGGCTTCCAGCAGATCCATGGTCCGTTCCCGATCGTTCCAGGAGTGCATGAACAGGCTGTCGTGGCCGATGATGTGGCAGGCGATGCCCAGCCACAGCAGGTGGGAGTGGATGCGTTCCAGCTCGGAGATGATGACGCGGATATACTGACCGCGCTTGGGCACCTCCATGCCGGCGATGTTCTCCACGCACATGGCATAGGTCATGGCATGGGAGTGGGAGCAGATGCCGCAGACACGTTCCACCAGAACATCGGTCTGGATGAAGTTGCGTTCCTGGGCCAGCTTTTCGATGCCGCGGTGGTTGTAACCGATAAACACCTTGGCATCAGTGATCATTTCGCCGTCTACGGTGAGACGGGCATGGACCGGCTCTTCCAACGAAGGATGGTAAGGTCCGATCGGAATGGTATAGCTCATGTGTTGAACCTCCTTAACACTGCCGTTTTCCCCGCTTCCCTACCAGGGAAACCGGCATCTTGTCTACCTTTTCTATCACGGGCGCTATATGAATATAGTATTGCATTGCCGCTTTGATTATATTAAATTGTTAATTTCTTGTCAAGCGACTGCCTCCCCCTTTTCCCGTTTTATTTCGTGTTCTTTTTACGAAAAACCTCACATCTCCCCTCCCTCTTTTAGGCATACAGAACAGAAAAATTCCCCCATCCCGCGCCCACGCTTCCGGCACTGGATTTCGGGGGTTGGATTTTTATAATTTTTTTGTTAACAATTTGTTCAACTTTTCCCCCGCCAGCTTCTCTTTCCCCCTGTTTTACCGGTATCTGCGTTGGAAATCCGGACTCTTTTTACAGCCCGTCTGTCATTTCCACCAAAGGCATTTTCCGAACTTTTTTCCACTCTTTTTTGGGGAATGTCCTGGAATTTTCCGTTGGAAGGAACGGACAGAAAAAAATTTTCGCCCGCCCCCTCCATTTCCGCAAAAAAAGATTGGCAAAGTGCCGTTCCCCTCTGCCAATCTCCAGTATTTTCAAATCATCCCCGGGAAACCCCCGGATTTTTCCTGCTATTGGAACATCCAATTTTCTCCATTACAGCGCCGACATAGCCTCATTCACCTGGTCCTCGCAGGAGCGCATGGCCAGGATGGTCTTGGAGATCAAGTCCTCCACCGTCCACCCCAGACGCTCCGCGCCGGTGGTGATGACCTCACGGGAACAGCCCGCGGCGAAGCTGTGCTGCTTGAACTTCTTCTTCACCGATTTCAGCTCCAGATCCTTGGTGCTCTTGGAGGGACGCATCAGCGCCGTGGCCCAGATGAGACCGGTCAGTTCGTCGGCGGCAAAGAGCACCTTTTCCATCTCATGCACCGGCTGGATGTCCACCGTCAACCCGTAGCCGTGGCTGCACACCGCGTGGATGAGGTCCTCGTCCGCGCCGCCCTCTCGCAGCAGCTCCGGCGCCTTGATGCAGTGCTGGTCGGGGTACTGCTCAAAGTCGATGTCGTGGAGCAAGCCCACGTTGCCCCAGAAATCCACGTCCTCGCCGTAGCCCAGCTCCTGGGCGTACCAGCGCATGACCCCTTCCACCGTCAGCGCGTGCTGGAGATGGAAATGATCCTGATTGTACTTGCACAGCAGCTCCCATGCTGCCTGTCGATCCATGGTCTGTTTCATGTTTGGTTCCTCCTTGTTTATTTCGCTAACAAATCCTTGACCACCTGGCTGGCCGCGATCAGCCCCGCCACCGGCGGCACAAAGGGCACGCTCCCCGGGGTGCTCCGGCGGGTACTGCCCGGCTCCGGTTCCGGCTGGAACAGGGTCTTGTGGGGCAGTTCGGTGGAGTAGACCACCTTCAGGTGGGTGATGCCTCGTTTTTTGAGTTCCTTCCGCATGACCCGTGCCAGTCCGTCGCCGGAGGTCTTGGAGATGTCCGTGACGGTGAAGGACGTGGGGTCTAATTTGTTGCCGGTACCCATGGCGCACAGGATGGGGGTCCCAGCCGCCTTAGCGCGGGTAATTAACTCCAATTTTCCCGTCACTGTGTCGATGGCGTCCACGATGTAGTCATACCGGGTCAGGTCGAACTGGTCGGCGGTGTCCGGCAGATAAAAGGTCTTCCACAGCGTGACCTTGATATCCGGATTGATGTCCAGCACCCGCTCCTTGGCCACGTCCGCCTTGTCCCGTCCAATGGTGCTGTGGAGGGCGAAGATCTGACGGTTCAGGTTGCTGACGCTGACGGTATCGTGATCGATCAAATCCAGCGCCCCGACACCGCTCCGCGCCAGCGCCTCCACCACGTAGCCGCCCACGCCGCCCAGGCCGAACACGGCCACTCTGGCCTGCTGCAGGCGTTCAATGGCTTCTCTGCCCAGCAATAATTCCGTTCTCACAAAGGCTTCCATCTTCAACCTTCCTCCTCTGGCTTCCCCAGGGCACTCCCTAGGGTATCATACCACTCCAAAAACGTGTGCTCTACCCCGGCGGACTTGTAGCCCACCATGGTGTCCAAGCTGACGGCGTGGATGGCTTTGAAAATATTCTTGGGCACCTGGCTGTTCTCCTCTGCCAGGGTGGCGATGAGCTGTTTCACCGCCTGCCGCTTGGAGGTACCGATGCCGTCCAGGCTCTGGGACATCTTCTCCGTCATCCGGCAGGCGCACTGGATGAACTCCAGGTCGTTGTACCGCTTCCAGGCGATGATGTCCTTCTCCTTCACGCAGTACAGGGGACGGATCAGCTCCATCCCCGGAAAGTTGGTGCTGTGGAGCTTGGGCATCATCCCCTGAATCTGCCCGCCGTAGAGCATCCCCATCAGCGTCGTCTCGATGACGTCATCAAAGTGGTGCCCCAGGGCGATCTTGTTGCACCCCACCGACTGGGCCAAGCTGTACAAATGCCCCCGGCGCATCCGGGCGCAGAGGTAGCAGCAGTTCTTCGGCTCGTGCTCGGTGACGGCGAAGATGTTGGTGTCAAAGATCTGGATGGGGATGTTCAGCAGCGCGGCGTTCTCCTCAATCTTCGCCCGGTTCACCGGATGGTATCCGGGATCCATGACCAGATACTTGGCCTCAAAGGGCACCTCGCTGACCCGCTGTAGCTGCTGGATGAGCTTGGCCTGGAGCATGGAGTCCTTGCCGCCGGAGATGCACACCGCCACCCGGTCCCCCGCCTGGATGAGCGCGTACCGCTTCACCGCGGCGATGAAGGGGTTCCACAGTTCCTTTCGGTATTTTTTCACAATGCTGCGCTCGATGAGCTGCAGTCGGCTGAGCTGACGTGCCATCTCTTCCGCCTCCATATTTCGTGTTGTCCACCATGATACCACAACCGCCGCTAAAATACTACCAATTTACTATGAAATACCGTTGTTTTCTCTTTGGGGACGACCCGGACGCAACAAACCTGACTTTAATGCCCTTTTGGCAGTTAGCCGCGTCTCACCCACCATCCCACGCAATGGGCTCCCAACTTCATGATTTTCTTTCTATTTTGACGGATTTTATCTCCATTTTTGTAACCTTTTCCTCCTTTTTCTAATCGGACTGTTACCTTGACTTCATCAGGAAAACATGGTATCTTAATAATATCTTAAAAATTTTACTTTATAATTTTTTTGCTCATTGAAACTCCCCCTTTGGAGGAACTTATGGTTTTTACATCTTTCTCATTTTTGGGTTTTCTGGCGCTGACGATCCTGGCCTTCTGCCTGACCCCCAGACGCCGCCGCGCCCGGGACGTCCTGCCGTCCGGGAAGCATTTTCAGTCCAAACGCCACGCCACCGCCCTCCCCCCGCGGGGCTACGTCCTGCTGGCGTTCAGCCTGGTGTTCTACTCTTTCGCCGGTTGGAAAAAGCTGCTCTTCCTGCTCCTCACCGCCCTCTTCGTCTGGCTGTGCAGCCGGCAGATGGGGCAGGTTTATGACAACATGAACAACACCCTCAGCCGCCTGGAGGACCGCAAGGAAAAGGCCTCCGTTCAGAAGCGGTATCGCAAGCGCTGCCGCCGCCTGGCCGCCTTCGGCATCGTCATCCTGCTGGTGTTCTACAGCTACTGCAAATACGGCGCCATGCTGGTGGGAGCCATCAGTGACCTGCTGGTGAGCCTGGGCAAAGGCGGCCCCATTACCGCCTGGGAGGTCATCGTCCCCCTGGGTCTGTCCTACTACACCCTGTCCCTCATCGGCTACCTCTTGGATGTCTACTGGCGCAAGCAGGAGCACGAGAGCAACTTCGCCCTCTTCCTCCTCTGCGTGTGTTATTTTCCGCAAATTTTACAAGGGCCAATCCCCCGCTATCGCCTGCTGCGCAAGGAGTTTTTGGAGGACACCCCGGTCACCTCCCAGCAGCTCTGCCGGGGCGCGCAGCTCATCCTATGGGGCTATTTCAAGAAGCTGGTCATCGCCGACCGGCTGAACATTTTCATCACCGGCGTCCTGGGCAGCTACCAGCTCTACGACGGCCTGGCCTTCTGGGTCACCGCCCTCTTCAGCACCTTCCAGCTCTACGCCGATTTCTCCGGCTGCATGGACATTGTCCAGGGCATCTCCGAGCTGTTCGGCATCACGTTGGAAAAGAACTTCGACCACCCCTTCACCTCCCGCAGCGTGGCGGAGTGGTGGCGTCGGTGGCACATCACCCTCTGTCAGTGGATGAAGGATTATGTCTACTTCCCCCTAGCCGTCTCCCCCCACCTCATCAAGGTCGGCGGCAAGCTGAAAAAGCGCTTCAACGCCAAGGTGGGCAAAGCCTTCGTGACCATCGTCACCATTGGCGTCGTCTGGCTCCTCACCGGCCTGTGGCACGGGGTCAAGGTGTGCTACCTGATCTGGGGGCTTTACTACGCCCTGTTCCTCATCATCGACACCATCGCCCAGCCCAAGCGGCTCACCGTGCGTCTGGGCATTGACGGAGACAGCCCCGCCTGGCAGCGGTTCCAGATGGTGCGCACCACCCTGATCTTCTCGGTCGGACGACTCATCACCGTCCCCGATGATTTTTCCATCTCCCTGCACTTGTTTCAGGGGATGTTCACCCACTTCAACCCCTGGATCTTCTGGGACGGCTCCCTGCTGACCGCCGGACTGGACGGCGCGAACCTGATCCTCTCCCTGCTCCTCATCACCCTCCTGCTGGTGGTGGAGCACAGCCAGGTGACCCGCGGCTCCATCCGAGATCGGGTGGCCACGTTGAAGCTGCCGGTGCGGTGGGTGGTCTGGTACGGCCTGCTGGCGGGCATCCTCATCTTGGGCATCTACGGCCCGGGCTACAGCGCCAGCAGCTTCGCCTATATGAACTTCTGACGTTTCCATGATAGATAAAGGAGAATACACCATGAAAGAAAAATTGACGGCATTACTAAAGGAAAACTTCTCTGAGATCGACTTCACCGAATCGGACGCCCTGGTGGACGACGGCATCCTGGAATCCATGACCCTGGTGGAGATCATCGCCACCATCGCCCTGGAGCTGGGCATCACCATCCCCTACGAAGAGGTCATCCCCCAGAACTTCAACTCCATCGCCGCCATGGCGGCCATGCTGGAAAGGCTGGAAGAAGCATGATGACCCTGGTGGACGCTCTGTACCGGAACAGTGCAGAGCAGCCGGACAAAGTGGCGCTGATCTTCCGGGACCGGCAGGTGACCTACGGCCAGCTGCTGGAACAGGCCACCCTCCTGGGCGGCTACCTCCAAGCCAAGGGCATCCACCCTGGCGACCGAGTCATGCTCACCGGCGCATCCCGTCCGGAGTACGTCATTGCCCTCCTGGCCGTCCAGTTCGTCGGCGGCGTCACCGTACCGGTTGACCGGAACCCACTCAAGACCACACTGGAATATATCGCCCAGCTGACCAACGCCAAGCTCTACCTGTCCACCAACAAAAAGGTGCCGGACGGGCTGCCCTATGAGCGCTATACTGACGCTCTGGAGGCTGCCAACGCCCTGGGACAGAAGGCAAATCCCCCCACGGAAGATCCCGACCGCATCGCGGAATTGCTCTTCACCACCGGCACCACCGGACGCCCCAAGGGCGCCACCCACACCCTCCGCTGCATCTCCGCCAATATGCACAACACCTACACCGGCATCGGGATGCGCAGCGATGATATTCTGCTGCTGCCCCTGCCTCTGAACCACTCCTTCGGGATGCGGGTGCTGCGAGCCATGCTCTGGGCAGGGGGCACCATCGTGCTGCAAAATGGGTTTGGCTTCGGTCGGGAGACCGAGCTGAACATCCACCAGCATCACTGCACCGCCATGGCCTGCGTCCCCGCCTCTATGGACTTGATGCTCCAGCAGATGGGGGATGCCCGCGCCCAAGAGGTCTTTGGGAAGCTCCGCTACATCGAGTTCGGCGCTGGCTCCCTCAGCATCCAGCGGAAGGAATTTCTGAGCCAGCTCCTGCCCAACACGGAGCTGTTCAACGTCTGGGGCTCCTCCGAGACCGGCGGCTGCCTGTTCCTCCACGTGAATCGGCACCTCGACCACGTGGCCGCGGTAGGACGTCCGTTGGAGGGCATCCAGGTGCGCCTGCTGGACCAGGAAACCGGAAAACCGCTGGAGGGCATCGGCCCTGACGTGGTGGGGCGGCTGGCGCTCCAAGGCGAGATGCAGATGGTGGGCTATTGGGGCCTGCCGGAGCAGACCGCCGACGCATTGCAGGACGGCTGGCTGGTGACCAACGACCTGGTGTGGCGGGACGAGGATGGGTTCGTCTATATGCTGGGTCGTGCTGACGACATCATCAATGTAGGCGGCGAGAAAGCCTCCCCCATCGAGATCGAGAACACCGCCTCCCTCTGTCCCGGTATTCGGGAATGCGCCTGCATCGGCGTCCAAGACGTGGGCGGCGTGTTAGGCGAGGTGCCTGCCCTGTATCTGGTGGCGGAATCGGCAGATTTCGACCCGGCCACCATGACCAAATTCCTCACCCCCAAGCTGGAGAGCTATAAGCTCCCCAAAAAATTTGTCTTTGTCAACGCCTTGCCCCGCAACGCCATGGGCAAGCTGAATCGAAAGGAGCTGCGTAAAATGTGGTCTGATTCCGGCGACATGAACTTGACCAACCCCACCTTTGAGACCATCCTGAACCGCCACAGCATCCGCCACTTCACCGACCAGCCCATCCCCCGCCGGCTGTTGGAAGCGGTGGTCAGCGCCGGTTACCACGCCCCCAGCGGTAAGAACCTGCAGACCTGGCGGTTCACCGTGCTGACCAACCAGGCGGAGATTCAGGCGCTGAAAGAGCTGATCGCCGCCACCGCCCAGCGGGTCGGTTCCTTCTTCTTTGGCTACAACAACCCTCAGGCGGTCATCCTGGTCTCCAACGACCAGCGCAACCCCAACAGCATCCAGGACGCCTCCTGCGCGGTGGAGAACATCCTCCTGGCCGCCACTTCCTTCGGCCTGGGCGCCACCTGGATCAACGCCCTGCGCACCATCTGCGACGAGCCGGAGATCCGCGCCAAGCTGGACGAGTACGGCATCCCCCAGACCCACACCGTCTGGTCTACCATCGTCCTGGGCTGGCCCGCTCGTGAGCCGAAACCCATTGTGAAAAACCCCAACGTGGTTCACTTTGTGGACTGACCTACCATGCACGGCCAGCCCAAACGCCGCAAGTGCGGCGTCTCAAGCGTTTTCCGCAGGAAAACCTTGGCGCAGGGACGATTCACTCGTCCCGAGCACGTTAAATTAAATGGGGTCCCCAAAAATCTGTGATTTTTGGGGAAACTGGCCAACAAAAGAGCCGAAGCCCATTGTGAAAAACCCCAACGTGGTTCACTTTGTGGACTGACCTGATTTGCACAGCCAGCCCAAACGCCGCAAGTGCGGCGTCTCAAGCGTTTTCCGCAGGAAAACCTTGGCGCAGGGACGATTCACTCGTCCCGAGCACGTCAAATCAAATGGGGTCCCCAAAAATCACAGATTTTTGGGGAAACTGGCCAGCAAAAGAGCCGAAGCCCATTGTGAAAAACCCCAACGTGGTTCACTTTGTGGACTGACTGTTCCCCCGAATTTCTCAGACACGGAGGTTGTGACAAATGAACTGGAAACCATACTTCGCCCGTGCTGGGAAAGGGCTGGCCTTCTTCCTCATCGCCGCCCTGCTCTTCTGCCTCATCACCCGCATCTTCACCCCCAAGTGGAGCGGCTATTGGAAGAGCAGCGACACGGTGACCGGGTTTTACGAGCTGGACGAGGACTCCATCGACACCCTTATCATCGGCAGCAGCCAGGTCATCAGCGGCATCTCTCCCATGGAGCTGTACCAGAGCGCCGGCATCTCCGCCTACAGCCTGGGCACCGAGCAGCAGCCGGTTCTGTGCTCCTACTACCTGCTCCGGGAGGCGCTGGACACCCAGCCCAACCTGAAGGCAGTGATCTTCGAGGTCACCGAGCTGTTCAACGTCTGCAGCGAGGCCAGCTACCGGAAGGGGCTGGACTACCTGCCGCTGAACGCCGCCAAATGGGAGGCCATCCAGACCCACGTGGCCTGGGCGGAGAAGCGGGAGGCAGAGGAGAACGGAGAGACCGCGCCCAGCGCGCTGAGCTACGTCCTGCCTATCATCGCCTACCACGACCGGTGGAGCCAGCTGGAACAAGCGGATTTCACCTACTGGCGGCAGGATCGCACCGACCCCTATCGGGGCTTCTCCATCCAGACCAACCGGGGAGACGCGGGTGCCTATGAGCCGTTGGGCGAGGACGCCACCGCTGCGCTGGCACAGCCGGACCCGGAGGCCATGGAAGCCTTCACCAACCTGGTGAATCTGTGCAAGGAGCGGAGCATCGACCTGCTCCTGCTCAAGACCCCCCGCTCGGATTGGACCGCAGAGGAGCACAACACCACCAGCCTGCTGGCAGAGCAGAACGACCTGGCGTTCTTGGATTTCAACACCCCCCAGCTCCAAAAGGACATCGACTACGACTACGCCACCGATAACCTCCTCCGCTCCCCCACCCACCTGAACCTCTCCGGCGCTCAGAAGGTCAGCGCTTACCTGGGCGACTACCTGACCAAACACTGTGCCGTAGCGGATGTCCGCGGCACGCGGGCAGCAGAGCCGTTGGAGGCAGAGCTGCCTCTGTACCTGGCGGGGGTGGAGGACGGCAATCTGTCCTTGAAAGAGGACCTGCCCAACTTCCTCCTGGCCTGTCAGAAGGCGCGTTACTCCGTCCTGTTCGCCGTCAACGGCAGGGGCAGCGACTGTGCCTTCCCCCAAGCCGATCGGGACGCCATGACCGAGCTGGGTCTGGACACCCGCTTCTGTGCGGGCGGCAACTACCTGGCTGTGCTGGAGCACGGCACCATCCCCCTCCAGCAGTGGGGCGGCACAAACCTGTCCCAATCCATCACCCTGGCCGACGGCGCTCATGCCGCCTTGACCAGCAGCGCCTCCGGCGGGAGCATCTCCATCGACGGCGTAGAAGTGGACGTCCTCTCTCCTGGGCTGAATATTGTGGTCTATAACCATGATTCCGGCCAGGTGGTGGACGCCATCGCCTGTAGGATGGACGAGCAGGTCGTAGACAAAAAGACCGGAAAAACGGAAAAACTGCCCCTGTTTCAGCGGCAGAGCTTTTAAAAACAACACCCTCCCGGCCGTGGGAGGGTGTTGTTTTGCTATATTGTAAACCAAAATACATTTTTAGTTGACAATCAGCCGCAACCGGTGTATACTCTTCCTCAACGAGAAAACAGAAGAGGTGTTTTTCATGCAAACCAATCGTTGGTCCATCCAAGACCTGACCCGGATGGCGCTCCTGGCAGCCCTGCTGTGCGCCTCCGCCTATATCGCCTTCCCCATCCCCATCACCCTGGTCAACGTCACCGCCCAGACCTTTGTCCTGAACCTGGTGGCGCTGCTGCTGACCAAGGAACAGGCCGGCGTCACCGTGGCCCTGTGGATCCTGTTGGGTGCGATCGGCGTGCCGGTGTATTCCGGCGGACGTGGGGGCTTCAGCGAACTGGCCGGCCCCACCGGCGGGTTTATCGTAGGCTTTCTCATCGCCGCCTGGCTCATCGCCTGGCTGAAGGGAGACAACCCCAGCCCCAGCCGTGCCCTGGTGCTCACCCTCATCGGCATCCCCATCATCGACCTGCTGGGTGCCGCCTGGTACGCCGTCTACGCACAGATCCCCATCACCACCGCCCTGCTGACCACAGCGCTGCCCTTCCTGCCCGGCGACATCATCAAGGCCGTGGGTGCGGTGCTGGTCTACCTGCCCTTGCGGAAGGCGCTGCGGCAGTTCAGCAAGTGACAAAAATCCCTGCCAAGCTGTCATGCTCCAGCGCCACCTGGAGCCGAGGCAGCACCTCTCCCGCCGACTGGCACAGATAACCGGCCAGGGCGGGCACCTGGAAGGTCTTGGCCAGCGTCCACGCCCCCTGTTCCACCACCCTCCGCAGTTCGTCGGCGGACAGGGGCGACAGACGCCGGTGCAGCTCCTTCCGTTCTTCCGCTGTGATGGACAGCTCCAACACATCCCGCCCCAGCAGGCACCGCCCCAAGGCGTTCTGGAACACGGGCTCGTAGAGGTTGAGGAGCAGGTCCTCATAGTCCGAGGCGGCGGCGTTCAACACACGCTCCACCGTCCCTCGGTCGAAGCAATTCAGCAACCGATTCTCCGCCGCCAGATGGGTGAGATAGCGGTTCAAAAAGCTGACCCCTTCCAGCGTCTCGCTCACCGGCAGGAACAGCTGATAGTCAATGGTGCAGCTGACCACGTGGGGGGTGAATTGGGGCTGATAGGTGCGAAAAAAAGCCAGGATATTGGCCACCGTCTCCCGATACGCTCGATTGGTCACCACCGGCGGGTGGGAGCAGACGTACTGATATAAGTTCAGCCCCTCTTGCACCTGCCGGTTCACCCGTTCCAACCCACGCTGTACCACCGCATCCAAATCTCCATGCAGCAGCTGCGCCTGACGGTCTTCCGCCCCTTGCAGCCCCTGCCCCAGCAGATAGTTTACTCCTTTGAGCAGCTCCTGTGCCACCTCCACCGGCACGGAGCTGCTCTCTGCCATAGTGTAGTGCTGCACCTGCCGTTGGAGCAGCCCCCACAGCCGGGTCTCCACCGCCGCCGCCTCGGACGCCGTGAAGGCGTGCATCAAGCCGTTGTTGTCCATCTCACCAGTCCCCCTTCCAGTCCAGGTCGGTCAGCGCCTCCACCGGCACCCCCGCCAAATACTCCGCGGCACCCTGGGCCACCCCGTCAAAGAGCCGCTTCATGCCGTCCAGCACCTCCCGGTCGGTGAGCCGGTCCCGGCACTCGTTTTTGAAGTAGTAGAACAGCGCTTGCAGCTCTCCCAACGTCTCCTCATAGTTGGCCGGACAGAGAAAGGGGGAGTCGCAAAAGGTTTCCGCCAACAGGTGGAGCACCCCGTCGCCGAACTCCACCCGTCCCGTGGCCACCAGCGCCTCCTGCCGCCGCTGGGTCAGAGAGCGCATCTGTTGCTCCGTCAGCACCAGCCCATAGCGGCTGGTGACCTGGTTGGCCTGGGCCAGCGCCTGGACGGAGCGGGTCAGGGCTTGTTGGCTGAATCGCTGCAGCTGTGTCGTATCCATTGAAATCACCTCCTATTCTTATTACTACAACGGCAGAAAAAGGACAAGACTTGAAATTTTCGCTGATTTGTGGTAATATAAAGGTAAAAATGAGGGCAAAAAAGTACGAGGCACCCCACATCGGGATGCTTCGTTTTCTGCTTTTCCCCCCCTCCGTTCGGAACCTTCCCTTTACAACCTTCCCATTCCGTGCTACAATGAATTGGGAATGAGGTACTCCCACAGCACACGCTGAAACCGCTCTTTGAAGCTGATGACCTCTGCATTTTGGTTGCAGAAGGGCATTGGCTTTTTCTGCATTTTAGGAGGAACCATTTCACCATGAGAGAACGCATCCAAACCTATCGCAACACCCTCATCCTGGGGCTCATCGCCCTGCCCCTGGGACTTGCCATCGGCGCCATCGACGCCCTCTTCGGCCGGGTCCTGCTGGCTCTGACCGCCTTCCGCATGGAGCACGCCGTTTACCTGCTCCCCTTCCTGGGCTTCGTGGGCGTGGTCATCGTCTGGTGCTACCAGAAGGTGGGCGGCACCAGCGGCAAGGGCATGACCCTGCTCTTTGAAGCCGGTCACGGCGACACCCAGGACATCCCCCTTCGGCTCATCCCCCTGGTCATGGTCAGCACCTGGCTCACTCACCTGTTCGGCGGCAGCGCAGGCCGAGAAGGGGTCGCCGTCCAGATCGGCGGCACCTTGGCCCACGGCGTCGGCAAGCACCTGCCCATCCCCAACGCCGGCCGGCAGCTCCTCATCGCCGGCATGGCCGCCGGTGCGGCGGGGTGCCGGTGTTCACGGCAGAACGGGAGGTGCTGGCCAAACTCACCG
>JABLTO010072929.1_pt1 | contig 44122 bp, 35 predicted proteins | sample 7160091 | NCBI WGS metagenome assembly JABLTO01 (sample SAMN14651225, study PRJNA627086) | human gut metagenome | isolation source: feces | host: Homo sapiens
GGAAGAAGCGACACCGCGTCAACCGGAAATTACTCCTACACCATAAAAATGGCGAAGAACGAGCGCGAGTCCGCTCAGGTGTACATATCCACCGTTGCTGACAAAGAGGATATGATGCTCGAGGTCACACCCTTCACCGATGCCGCGGGCAACACTCTCGAGTCCGAGCTTTGCTACGAATACTACTATGATATGGCTATGTTCTACGATGTCAACACGGGCTACGTCAAAACTCACGACGATTATTACGGCGAGGCTCTCCCGAAGCTCGAGAAGCCGTTTAAGCTCACGGCAAATCAGTCCAAAGCTTTCGTTATCCGCGTAAAGACCGTCGCCGAAACTCCTTCGGGACTCTACAAAGCGACCGTCAACCTCAAGGACAGTGCCGGAATCGTCGTAAAGACCGCAACGGTTTACACCTGTGTGTGGGATCTAACCCTTTCCGATGAGACCGCGTGCGCAACATCCTTCAACTTAAGCCCCGGCATGGTTTCAAGCTACACCAAGAACTACGATTCCGAGGCTTACAAGCCCTACTACGATTACTTCCTCGACAACCGTATGTGTTCGTTCCTTCTCCCCTATGACATCACGGACGAACGCGCGGACGAATACCTGTCGAATCCCCGCGTGACTTCGTTTGTCATTGCAGGAGACGCCGACCATTACGGAGGTGCTCACGCAAGAGACGATGATCAGATCGTCGCATATTGGAACAAGCTTCAGTCAAAGGAAGAGTGGAGCGACAAGGGATACTTCTACTACGGCGACGAGGTATACACTCCCGCTGCCATGGAGAAATACTACCGCGACACGAACGCGCATCTCACAAATCTTATCGGAACAGGTTTCCGTCAGATCGCGGTCATCTCGAGTCTGACCTACTACAAGCAGTTTGAACAGATCGACATAGTTGATTTCATCGAGCCTTACGTCGGTCTCTGGTGCCCGCAGTCCACTGCGTATACCATGAACGGCGACCGTCACAGGGGAGAACACGTCAATTACTTCAACGACACACGCCGCTATAAGTATTACGGCGGAAACTTCGACACACGCATTGCAAAATTCCGCGAGCGCGGCGACAAGATCTGGTGGTATATCTGCGAATCTCCGGAATTTCCGTATGCGAACTTCTTCGGCAACTATCAGGGCGTTATACAGCGCGACGTTCTCTGGCAGCAGTACCTGTTCAACACCGACGGAATCCTCTATTGGTTGGCAAACGAGTGGGATTCCTGCTCGAGAACGAGATACGAATCCGGTGCGGGAATCCTTATGTTCTACAGTCAGCTTTTCCGTCAGGAGGAGGAAGGCCCCGTCGGTTCGATAAAGCTTGAAAACATCCGCGACGGAATCGAGGATTTTCAGTACATGAAGATGCTCGAGGATGAGATCGGACGCGACGCGGTTCTCGAATATGTGAAGGAGGTAACGACCGAAATCCTCGAATACACCGAGAATCCCGATGTTCTCGCTTCCGCACGCGAAGCGATCGCTTACCGCCTCATGGACGAACTCGAAAAATAATTCCGATTTCAAAAAAAGGACGCCTGCCGGCGTCCTTTTTTTGCGCGGATTTCACATCTTCCGATATATCGGATTATTTGCGTGATGCACTTTGCCGGCGACCGGTCGCAGCAAAACGCGCTGTAAAGCGCACGTCTTGCCAAACCGCATCATTCCGTCTTACGGGAAACACACTCTGCGCTTTTATTTAACATATTGTGTATTGACTATTCTCGATTTTGCTGATAGAATTTATTTATATAAATTTCAGTGAAAGGGCAGACTTTCATGGCAGAAAAAAAGCAGGACGGCATCGCCGAACGTGAAGTAAACCGCCCGGGCATATTTGCTCCGGACCCTCACGTCGGACTCACCTCGAAAATGGCGGACGAACGCATGATATGCGGTCTCGACAACCGTGAAATCGAGCCGCCGACCAAGACCGTCAAGCAGATAATCCTATCGAATACACTGACATACTTCAACCTTGTTTTCACCGTGCTTGCGCTCGGAATCTGCATTGCGGGCTCATGGCGCAATCTGACGTTCATGGGAGTAGTCATCGCAAACACGCTGATCGGAATTTTTCAGGAGCTGAAATCGAAGAAAACTCTCGACAAGATGGCTCTTCTGACGTCGCAGAAATGCATCGTGATCCGCGACGGGAAGGAAATAAAGCTCGACACCCACAAAACCGTGCGGGACGACATTGCCGTTTTCTCGGCAGGCTCGCAGATCTACGCCGATGCAGTCGTTGTGGAAGGCGAATGTATCGCAAACGAGGCGCTTATAACGGGCGAAGCCGATGAGATACGCAAAAAGCCGGGAGACGAGCTCATCTCCGGAAGCTTTATAATGAGCGGGCGATGTCTTGCGCGGCTGACCGCAGTCGGCGAGGACAGCTTTGCCTCCCGCTTGACGATTGAAGCGAAGCAAAGCAAAAAGCGCGGCAAAAGCGAAATGATGCTCTCTCTTACACGGCTTGTCAAGTGGATCGGAATTCTTCTCATTCCGATCGGCGCGATAATGCTTATCAAGGAGATATCGTGGCTTGGTCAGGATTACCGCGAGGGCATAGTCTCCACAGTCGGGGCGCTCGTCGGAATGATTCCCGAGGGGCTCTACCTTCTCACAAGCCTTGCGCTTCTCACGAGCATAGTCCGTCTCGCGCAGAAAAAGACCCTTGTGCATGAGATGGACTGTATAGAAACTCTTGCCCGTGTCGACACGCTTTGCGTTGACAAGACGGGAACCGTCACGGAAAACAAGATGACTGTCGAGGACGTCGTGCCTCTGATGCCCGACAGGATCGACGCGCGCGCCGTCGAAGCGATAATGGCGGATTACGTTTACGCGATGCAGGCGGACAACGACACCATGATCGCGCTGAAGAAATACTTCACGGGACAGGCTTCCCACCACGCACAGCGTATCTATCCGTTCACCTCATCGAAGAAATTCGGTGCCGCCGTATTCTCTCCCGAGCTGACATATGTCCTCGGTGCGCCCGATGTGATCCTCGGATCGCTTTACGGTAAGTATGCGGAGGTGATCGACGCTTATTCCGAAAAGGGATGCCGCGTGCTCCTTCTCGCAAAATACTCGGGCGATGTCGAAAGAATGCCTCTCACCGGGCAGATTGTGCCGATCTCGCTTATCCTCCTTGCAAACAAAATCCGCGAAAACACCCCCGAGACCTTCCGCTTCTTTGCTGAGCAGGGAGTTGACATAAAGGTCATCTCCGGAGACAACGCCCTGGCGGTCTCGCAGGTCGCGCTTCGCGCCGGAATCTCGGGCGCCGAGCGGTATATCGACGCGCGGACACTTGACACCGACGAAAAGATACTCAACGCCGCCTGCGAATACACGGTATTCGGGCGCGTCACTCCCGAGCAGAAGAAAAAGCTGATCCGCGCACTTCGCAAGAAAGGACGCACCGTCGCAATGACCGGAGACGGCGTGAACGATGTGCTCGCTCTCAAGGAAGCGGACTGCTCGATAGCGATGGCATCCGGCTCGGACATTGCGGCGCAGGCGTCGCACATCGTGCTTCTCGATTCGGATTTTGCGTCCATGCCGAGCGTAGTAATGGAGGGCAGGCGCGTCATCAACAACATAGAGCGAAGCGCTTCGCTCTATCTCACGAAGAACATCTTCTCTATAGTTCTCGCAGTGATAACGCTTTTCTTCACTCTTCCCTATCCGCTCGAGCCCGCGCAGCTCAGTCTGATCAGCGTACTTACGATCGGTATCCCTTCATTCGTTCTGGCGCTCGAGCCGAACAAAAGCCTCGTCCGCGGGCACTTCATGCAGAACGTGCTTTACCGCTCCCTTCCGGCGGCGTTCACTAATCTGTTCATGGTTATCGGAGTACTTCTGTTCTACCTCGCCTTCGACATTCCGAAGGATGAAATGTCTACGATCTGCGCGGTGATAATGGGAATCGTGGGAATGCTGATGCTCTTCACGACCTCGATGCCGTTCAACACGATCCGCCGGATCCTGTTCATCTCGATGGGCGCGCTCTTCATTATTCTCGCGCTTATAATGCCCGATTTCTTCTCGCTCGTTCCCCTCACCTTCCGGACAGGGCTGATCCTCGCTGTATTTGCACTGATGTCAATACCGTCATACATAGGCATATACCGCCTGATTTCGATGACGGGGAACGCTTTCAAAGCGCTTAAAAGAAAATTCAACGCCGCACGCCGTGCATAAGCCGCACGCCGTGCGTAACGAAAGAAGGGTTTGAAAACGGATAACACCATGTGCGCTTCATGCGAAAACTACGACTACGACGAGGAGCTTGAAGCTTATGTATGCACGAAAGACCTCGACGAGGACGAAATGTATTCCTTCATCACAAAAACGGTTCGTGACTGTCCGTATTTCCGTGAATACGACGAGTACCGAACCGTAAGAAAGCAGAATTGAAAAAGCGGACGGAATTTTATTCCGTCCGCTTTTCTTATTGAAGATTCAGCTTTTTCTTGAGGAATGCGTTTATTATGAGGAATTCGGCGATCGAAAGGATCGCAAAGAACACGATGCCCGACACAAAAACCACCTGCAGCGCTATGTAGGGATCCTCGACCTCTACTGAATTCGTTACGCAGATCATGGTAAACGCCGTCATGATCGTAGACACGATAGAATTTATAATATAGTAGAATCCGACGGACGCAAGTATCTTATGCTTCTTTGCAACGATTGAGCCGATCGTAACGGCAAGAAAGAGCATGAACACGCTGTGCACCACCTGAAGAATGACACACACGACCGCTTCGGAAAGGAACATTGCATCGGAAAGTTCAAGCTTGCTCATAACGATTTTCAGCATCTCTCCTAAATCCTTATAAAAAGCGGTGTTAAAGAATTCTCCGTGCGGAGCATTTCCGAAACTCACATATATGAATATGCACACGACTATCGCAACGGAGGCAATTGCCATCCAAAGAACCGTCGCCCAGAATTTCGACATGATGATCGTCGAAGTGTTCACCGGAAGCGTGAACGTAAGGTACCCTTCGTCGGTGAAAAGATTCTTATAGAATCTTGCAACCGTAAAGAGTATCGCCATAACGGCAAATGCGCAAAGCACGAACACCGATATTCCGAACACCATGTATAGCGACGACAAAAGCACATTCTGCGCAACGCCGCTTTCCATCGGTACCACAACCTCATTTACCGTCTTGAGCGCCGCGGTGCCGAAAAGCGTCGTACCGAATGTAAGGAGTACAAGGGGAAGCATGATCCTCGAGATCTGCTTCATATCATATTTAAAAAGCTTTCCTAACATCTGAATACCTCCCTGAAAAGCTCGTCGATGCTCTTTCCGCGCTCCTCACGGACTTCATCGGCACTGCTGTGCATAACAAGATTTCCCATATTAATGAACACGAATTCGTCGAGGACCTTTTCGATATCCGCGATAAGATGTGTAGATATAAGAACCGTGGAATCCTGATTGTAATTCGAGACGATCGTATCCAGTATATAGTCTCTCGTTGCGGGGTCAACTCCTCCGATAGGTTCATCGAGAAGATAGAGCCGCGCATGCCTCGACATAACGAGAACAAGCTGCACCTTCTCCTTGTTTCCTTTGGAGAGAGTTTTAAGCCTGCGTCCCGTATCGACATGAAGCCTTGCAAGCATATCCTCCGCTTTCGCCCGTGAGAAATCCTCGTAGAAATCTTCGAAAAAGTCTATTGTTTCACGAACCGTCATAGACTCGTTGAAATACGTCCTCTCGGGGAGATATGAAACTATCTTCTTTGTGTCGATCCCCACGGGGCGCCCGTCAATGAGTATCTCGCCGTAGGTGGGAGTAAGAAGTCCCGCCGCCATCTTTATAAGTGTCGTCTTTCCGCTGCCGTTCGGTCCGAGCAGACCGATTATCCTCCCCGCGGGAAGTGACAGATTGAAATTTGAAAGTGCCGTAAACGATCCGTAATTCTTACTCAGCGCACGGCATTCAAGAACCGGAATTGCCATCTGTATTGTCCTCCTTTGAAATGTTGAAATTCTCTACCATCTGCGCTCCGTCGTGCAGAGTGTAACCGAGCCCGGTTATCTTGCGGGCGAAATCCGCAACAAGAAATGATGCGATCCTCTCCCGCGCTTCCGCGATCACACGGTCGTCGTCGGTCACGAATCTGCCAAGCGTTCCCGCGGTGATCACAAGCCCTTCGTCTTCGAGGCACGCAAACGCTCTCTGCATGGTATTCGGATTGACCGATGCCGCAAGCGCAAGCTCGCGCACCGCCGGAAGCTTATCTCCTTTTTTGTAGACTCCGCAAACGATATCCGCTCTTACTCTCGATGCAAGCTGAGCGTAAAGAGGGGTTGCGGAATCAAACTCCCATGCCATTCTTTCTTCTCCTTTCTGTATTATTGTATTAGTGTATTAATCGACTAACACAATAATACACCTTTTCGAAAGGTTTGTCAATAGGAAAATAAAAATTTTTTCGGTTTTTCCGGACGGCTGCAAGACAGAGACGTGAGCTGCTGTCAAGAACTGTCCGACGGCATAGCTCGGCTGCCGAATGTGCCGCGGCGCATCTCCGGCACGGTCGGGCGGCACGGTCGATCATCGGCATTATATGCGCGCGGGATGCCGACGGAGCGCGTTCCGCATTCGCTCGTCCGTCCTCTGTCGTCCGCGTTCGGTCATTCGCGTTCGGCACGGAGCCGAATTTCCCGCGCATGATGCTCCGCGTATCGCAGGAAGCACAGAAATCAAAAAACGGACGCTGCGCCGGAAACGCTTTATAATAACGAAGGCAGAGCAAAGCAGCTCTGCGTTCTCCACTGTCCGCCGAACACATCAAAGGCACACTTCGTCTGAAGTGTGCCTTTGATGTGTTCCGGTGTATTACAAAATGATGCAGATAAGCCCGCCGCTGCCCTCGTTGATTATCCGCGACAGCGTTTCCCCGAACTTTTCGCGCGCATCCTCGGGCATATGCTCAAGCTTTGCGTGAAGTCCTTCGTTTACAAGCTCGTAAAGACTTTTCCCGAACAGATTCGATTCCCATATCTTCGCCGGCTCTTCCTCGAATTCGTGAAGCATATAATTCACGATCTCCTCCGACTGCTCCTCCGTCCCGACGATCGGATTTATCTCCGTCTCGATCGATGCGCGGATCATATGTATCGACGGAGCCTTTGCGCGGAGTCTGACGCCGTAGCCACCCGCCTGCTTCACGATTTCAGGCTCCTCGAGACGCAGATCGGAGATTTCCGGCATGACGATTCCGTATCCCCTCTCGTTTACCATGTCAAGCGCTTCGGCGTACTTCTCGTAATCCCGCTTTGTCTCCGCAAGCCCGATAAGCGCGGAAAGAAGTGACTTTTCGGAATCTATTTCAAGTCCGGTGAGATGAGATACGGTTTCGTAATACAGCTCCCGCCCGAGGGATACGTTGACCGCGCTCTCGCCGCTGCCGAGCTTTGCCTCGCCCGCGCTGACCTCCGCTCTTCCGTACTTTTCTCCGAGCCCTTCACTTATCCTGTCGGCGAGCGATGCGGCATAGATCATCGGCACATCGCCCATTCTCCGTATTCCTGACGCGCACGACACGCACGAATCGAATATCAGGCGCTTCAGCCAATGATCGTCGTCGAGCGCGTTCACCCATTCGGGGTAATTCACGGATATCTCACGCACGGGAAAATCCGAAAGTACAAGCTCGAGGATGCCGAGGACGTCCTCTTCGTCGAGCCGTGTACAGTCTACAAGCGCCGCCGGGACATCGTATTTTGCTTCAAGCTCAAGCGCAAGCGCTTCGGCTTCGGGCGAATCAGGATGCGCGCTGTTTACGACGACCACGAACGGCTTGCCGGATTCCCTGAGCTCGCGCGCGACCCGCTCCTCGGCATCGACGAAATCATCCCTTGCAATATCGCCGAACGATCCGTCCGAGGTGACAAGTATCCCGATCGTCGAGTGATCGCGTATCACACGGCGCGTTCCCTCCTCCGCCGCCTCTTCAAACGGCTTCGGCGTCTCGTCCCACGGGGTATGCACCATGCGGACCTCGCCGTTCTCCTCCGCGCCGAGCGCGGACGGAACAAGGTACCCCACGCAGTCTATCATCTTCATTTTCAGCGTTCCGCCCGACGGCAGCACCACCGACGCCGCCTCATCCGGAATGAACTTCGGCTCTGCGGTCATGACCGTACGCCCGCCCGCGGATTGCGGAAGCTCGTCGCGGAGCTGAGTCCGCTCATACTCGCCCTCCATCCTCGGGAGCACCGCGCTTTCGATAAATCTTTTGATAAACGTGCTCTTACCCGTACGCACGGGGCCCGTCACACCTATCATAAACTCGCCGTTTGTCCGGTCGGCGATATCGTCATATATGCTTCTGCCTGTCATCAAAATCCCCCCTGCACATTGGCTTTTACCCGGCGGGCGACGTACCGCCGCCGTCTTTATTCTGTACATTGATATGCCGCCCTCGGACAAAATATGCAAAAAATGTTTCCGTGAGTATACTGATAATGTCGGGGGATTTTTTACTCTGCGATGTTTAGAACAATGTCCTTCTGACAATAATAATCACGAAAAGGAAATCAAAGATATCGTATGTCGTTAAAGAAAGGAAGTTTTTCTCGTGAACATTCGGCGCGGAGACATTTATTATGCGGATCTCAGCCCCGTTGTGGGCAGCGAGCAGGGCGGGCTTCGCCCTGTTCTGATCGTTCAGAACGACGTCGGCAACAGATACAGTCCAACGGTGATCGCAGCCGCCATAACGAGCCGCACATCGAAAAATCCGCTGCCGACTCATATAGACGTCATGTCAAACGTGACAGGGCTGACAAAAGATTCCGTCGTACTTCTTGAGCAGATCCGCACTATCGACAAATCGAGGCTCAAGGAACGCATGGGACATCTCGACGACGGCGCGATGGCGGCGGTAAACAGCGCCATATCGATCAGCTTCGGACTCGGCGGGGGGTAAAACGGCACCGCAGGATCGGCGCGCGCTTCCCGGATGAGGAATCAAACGGAGAAAAAGCGCCCGGAAAATTTCCGGGTGCATTTTTCGTCTTTTTCGAAAAGGTAGATTTCTTCACAAATTTACGATATAATTTACTCCGTTAAAAAAATATAAAAAGAGATGAAAATTCATGGATTACAGAATAATTTCCCTTTCGGATATGCCGGAGCTCGAGGAGCGTGCTGCCCGATGGTTTCATGAGAAATGGGGTATCCCGATCGAAGCATACCGCCGCAGCATGGACAACTGTCTGAGCGGACGCACACCGTTCCCGCAATGGTACACCGCCGTCGAGGACGGCAGGATCATAGGCGGGCTCGGCATTATAGCAAACGATTTTCACGATCGCAAGGACCTTTCACCTAACGTCTGCGCCGTATACACCGAGGAGGACAAGCGCTGCTACGGAATCGCGGGTGCGCTGCTCGGCTACGCCTGCGACGATATGAAAAAGCGCGGTATCGACACGCTGTATCTCGTCACGGATCACGTTTCCTTCTACGAACGCTACGGCTGGGAATTTCTCTGCCATGTTCAGAGCGACGGCGAATCTCATCCTTCGAGGATGTACATCCACCGCGCCTGAGCCTCGCGCGGTTCGCGCTGTTCCGACGCAGTGCAGCCAAAACAGCGAGGACAAGCGCAAAAAGGAGCGGTACATATTTCGCCTCCGGATGCGCGGCAAGTATCTTGTCAAGCTTATCCGCCGTATCGTGAAAGGAGAATCCCATATGGCGGACAGCCCCTACTCCTTCATCTCGGAAACAAACACCCACACGCCGGATTTTTCAATACCACGGTGCGACCAGCTCGGACTGCCCGTCTCCGTAAACATAAGCGGTATCAAAATATGTACATCCGCTCTACACAAACAAATCGACCGTTCCCTGTGTCTTATCTATATTGATCCCACCGTCCTTCATCGGAATGTGCATAAGTCCGAAGCCGAGCTTCTATATTTTATCCGTCGAATTATCCGTCATCTCCGTAATGGTCTGCCGTTCGGCATTTTAAAATGTACAACGGGCTGCCGCGAAAAGCGGCAGCCCGTTTTTAATCAGATTAGTCACTGTAGCGGAGAATTATCTCGTTTTGAGAAGTCCTGTCAAGCTCGTTGAAGCGGATACTGAAACCGCCGACACGAACGATAAGATCCTCATGCTTTTCGGGATGCTCCTGAGCGTCACGAAGCTCATCAACATTCGCAGTTGTGATCTGTGCCATCATGCCGCCCGTTGCAAGGTAGGTCTTGATGAGCGCAACGATAGCCGCACGTCCCTCTTCACCCTGCGTGATATCCTTGGAAATACGGACGTTGCAGGTGGTTCCGCCGAGTCCGCGGGAAAGATCGAGCGCTGCAACGCTGTTGAGCATTGCGGTAAGTCCGTTGACATCGCGTCCGCTGACCGGTCCGATCGTGTTTCCGAGAGGCTCGCCGCAGACACGTCCGTCTGCGTTTGCCCATGTACTGTAGCCGTACTGAATACCACCCTGAAGAAGCGAGCATGCTCCGAGGAATACGCCGCCGCGGAAGGAAACATACTTGCCGCACTCTGCCCAGAAATGATCAAGCAGACGGCTTGCGAGCTGATCCACCTCGGCAACGTCGTTGCCGAATTTAGGCAGATTCTGCACCATGCGGTGAACCGCGTCGTATCCTTCGAAGTTTGCAGCCATAGCGGCATCGAGAACCTTTGCGTCAAGCACCTTATCCTCAAATACGAGCTTCTTTATAGCGTAGAGTGCATCGGCAGCCGCAGCAAAGCCGACAGTCTCAACGCATCCGAAGTTGTAACGGCTTCCGCCTGCGTCAAGGCTCTTGCCCTTTGCAACACAGTCGTATGTAGTGACGGTCTTGACAAGCTTGGAGAAGTTCTTTGCGCGAACCTCCGCACCGATATTGGAAAGCTCTGCCCAATACTTCACGAAGAATGCGATCTGGTTGAAGTAAGCCGCCTCAAACTCCTCATAGGTCTTGTAGTCGTAGAGATGTCCGGTTGCAAGTCCGATCTGATATCCCGACTCGTCGAAGCGGTTTGCACCGTTGTTCATAGTGAACTCAAGAATCTTGATAAGGCTGAGCGCACCGTCCTCGCATCCGAAATTGCTCTTCCCGGGAATCTCGATCTCCTGGCACCCGAGGCAGGAGTAATCTCTTGCATCCTCGATCGGAACCTTGTACTTGTTCGCAAAGGAGTCGATGACAAGAGTATCGGAAACGACCGACGGATCGCTCATTCCCTCGGACCAAAGCTCAACAGCAAGCGCGATGAGCGTATCCGGAGTTTTATCGCTTATACGAAGCGTCATTCTCGGGTGAGAATTGTGGAAGTTGCGGAGAATGTGGAGAGTGATGTAGGAAAGATCGTTGCTTGCGTCCTCGCCGTTCTCGGGCAGAACACCGCCGATCGTGATGTTGTGGATACCGTGCTCGAAGAACTTCATCATCATCGATGCGATAAGCTCGTCGGCAGCGGTCTCATCCTCTTCCTTCGCCTTCTCATAGAAGGGATACATATACTGGTCGAAGCGTCCTACGCAGTCCACCCAATCCCAGAGGCAGTAGAACCATGCAAGCTGCTCAGCCTCGTAAAGAGTCTCGGGCTTGTTGACCGCGATGCTGCGGCAGTTTGCGGCGATCTTCTCATATCTCGCCTTATCCTCGCCGGTGCTCTCCGCCGCAAGGCGATCAGCCTCGCCGGCATAAAGCAGGCTGTACTTTGCAAGTCCTTCTACGATTATACGGCATGCTGCAAGCACGGGGGTATTGCCGTACTTCCCGATGCTCTCGTCGATCTCTTCGAGAAGTCCGGGAATGCCGCAGCGCAGCAGCTTCTCATAGCTGGGAACCGTATGTCCCTGATATCCGCCGGTCCACCAGAGTCCGGTAAAAGCCGCATGGTTTGCGGGAATACCGAAAATTTCGGACTGACGCTTATACATATCGCCGATATCGCCGGGGTCAAGTTTGTCTCGCACTTTGTCGAGACGTGCGCGTATCTCGTCCGCTCTGTCCTTATATACATCGGCATTCAAGATCCACTCGTTGAGCTGGATACCGTAGGAAAAATGCTCCTGCATAAGGCGACGGGGGCGCGGAACTCCGACAAGAAGCTCGCCGGGGTATATCACGGGAGATCCCTGAAGCCATGAATTAACGATGGCGTTTGCAAGGTTGATCTCATACGAGGTGTCGGGGTTTGCCTCGAATATATCGAGGAACGGAGTCTTTCCGTCGCTTTCGGGACCGGTATCCGTACCTTCACGGGAACCGTGTGGTTTAAGACGCTTAAGCATATCCTGATATACTCTGTTTATGTTTCCCTCAAAAACAAATCTTGCGTCGCTTGAAGTAAAATTCTGCATTGTTTGCACCGCCTTTCACTGAAAACCGAGTACATCCGCTCACGGTTTCCTTCTAACAGTATCAGTATATCACAGCGTTTTATCAAAGTCAAGCGTTTTTAGGAATTATTATTATTTTTGTTTTTGCGTCTTCACATTCCTTCATATTTACAAATAACCCTTGAAGTGACGAGCGTAATGTGATATCATATTTTAAATGACGATCTCAAAAGGAGATAACGAAATGACGAAATCAAGAATCATTCCCATGCTTTTAACGCTGGCGCTGATCGCGTCCGTATTCTGCTCCTGCTCAAAGAAATCCGACGTCGATATTCCCGACGGATATCAGCTCGCATCCGCGGACGAGGCGGATTATTATTTCTTCGTTCCCGCGACATGGACGGTCGACACAAAGACTACCGCTTCCGCGGCGTATGTCTCCGCGTCCGATCCCGCATCGATATCCGTAATGACGTGGTCGCTTTCAAACACCGATTCCACTCTCGAGGAATGGTGGAACACATTTCTTCCCGATTTTGAGAAGGTATACTCCGACTTTTCGCTCATCTCCGACGAAAACATCCTCATAAACTCGGTCGCCGCAAAGAAAATGACCTTCACCGGGGCAATCGGCGGCACATCATACAAATTCATTCAGGCATCCGCGATAAAGGGGTCACTTGTTTACGTCATAACGTATACCTCGACTGCGGACAGATTCGACGAGCACACCGAGGAAATGCAGTCTGTGCTGGAGTACTTTGAATTCAAATGAGAAACGTATATCTTGACAATGCCGCAACAACGGCGCCGTCCGCGCGAGCAGTGGAGGCAGCTGCCGAGGGCATGACCTCGCTGTGGGCGAATCCTTCATCCGTATATTCCATCGGCAACGATACCGCAAAGGCGCTTGCAAAAGCCCGCCGCGAGGTCGCCGAGGGATTCGGCGCGGGATACGCCGACGGAAGCGTGATCTTCACCGGATCCGGCACTGAGGCAAACAATTTTGCGATCTTTGGTTCCGTATACGCGAAAAAGAGGAAGAGCGGGAGCGGCGGAACGCGCGGCACCGTGCTCATCACGGACAGCGAACATCCGTCTGTCGACCTTTGCGCAAAGAGGCTCGGCGAGGACGGATTCGCCGTGATACGCATTCCGACCGCTGGCGGTGCAATCGACACCGAAGCGCTGAAAAACGCGCTGACGCCGGATGTCATTCTTGCATCGTTCATGCTTGCAAACAACGAGACCGGTGCGCTTTACGACGTAAAAAGCGCCGCGGCGGCGGTAAGAAAAGCCGCGCCCGGCGCTCTGATCCACACGGATGCCGTTCAGGCATTCATGAAAGCGGACACCTCACCGCGAAAGCTCGGTGTCGATATGATATCGGCAAGCGCGCACAAAATCGGCGCACTGAAGGGCGTCGGCGCGCTGTGGGTAAGAAACGATATTCTCAAGTCGAAGAAGCTCATACCGTACCTCATCGGAGGCGGTCAGGAAGATACGATGAGATCGGGCACCGAAAATATGCCGGGAATTCTCGCTTTCGCCGCCGCTGTCGAAGAAGCGCGAGCCGCCAAGGATGAGCGCGCGGCGCACATCGACGGTCTTTGTGCTTACCTTCTTTCGCGCGTCTCCGAACGTCTTCCCGACGTGCGCGCAAACCTGCCGAAGGTTCATCTTCCATATGTCGTCAGTCTCACGCTCCCCGGAATCCGGAGCGAAACGGCGCTCAATTTTCTGTCCTCGAAGGGGATCTTCGTGTCTGCCGGTTCCGCCTGCTCCGCGCGCTCCGGCAAGCCTTCGCACGTCCTTTCCGCGTTCGGTCTGACCGAGCGAGAGGCGGATTCAACACTCCGCATAAGCTTTTCGCATAACAACACCACGGAAGATATCGACATCCTCTGCGACGCGCTCGCCGAGGGAATTTCTTCGCTCGCCCGAATGAGATGAAGGATGTAATAATAGGCTCTGCCGTCGCGCGAAACGGGCTTTTTCTCGCGCCTATGGCTGGATTCACCGATGCACCCTTCCGCGCGCTCTGCCGTCTCTACGGCGCAACGTACACCGTAAGTGAAATGATATCCGCCGCAGCAATGCATTTCGGAGATCGCAAAACCGCCTCTCTCGCGCGCCTGCCCGACGGAGATACGCCGACCGCATTACAGATATTCGGTCACTCGCCCGAGTTCATGGCGGAGGCATCATCTTCTCTGCTCTCCGGGGATTATCCCGGCTGTGAGTACGCGCAAAAGCCATGTGCGATCGATATCAACATGGGCTGCCCCGTCAAGAAAATCGTTTCGTCCGGGGACGGATCGGCATTGATGAGATCGCCCGAGCTATGCGCCGAAATCACCGAAGCCGTTTGCCGCAGTGCCGACAGATTTTCAATCCCCGTAACCGTCAAGATTCGTCTCGGATTCAACGAGATAAACGCACCCGAGGTCGCGCTCGCCTGCGTCCGTGCGGGAGCTCATGCCGTATTCGTCCACGGAAGAACCAGAAATCAGATGTACTCCGGAAGCGCGTCAGCTGACGGAATCGCCCGCGTGCGCGAGGCACTGCCGCCTGACATCCCCGTGATTGCAAACGGCGACGTGAAGGATCGCGAAAGTGCCGAATCGCTGCTGCACCGTACCGGATGCGACGGGCTGATGATCGGTCGCGGGGCGCTCGGCGCACCGTGGATCTTCCGCGAGATCACCGATCCCGATTTCGTCCCTCCGGACGATGCCGAAAAGCGCCTGATCGCGCTTCGTCTGATTCGTGATATCGTCGCAATTCACGGCGAGCATGTCGGAATCCCGATGAGCCGATGCCGCGCGGGGCATTTTCTCGCGGGAATGAAAGGAGCCGCCGCAATGCGTTCAGCGCTCAATTCCGCCGCAACTCTCAAGGAAGCCGAGGATATTCTCGTCGGCGAATGTTAGCGTGGCGAATGTCAGCATCTGCCCGTCGGCTCACGCTTTCTGCCGTATCAAACACAATCAAACACCGCGTCAGAAGATCATGGCATCCTGCGCTTTCATACGCAAAAAGCCCTCGGAAAATCCGAGGGCTTTTGTTATAATTTAAATTGGGTTATGCAAGCGATCTGAGAAGAAGGATGATGTCCTTCATTCCGACGCTGCCGTCGCCGTCGAAGTCAGCTGCTTCTGTAACAATTTCGAGATTCTCCCAGCCTGCCTGGTAACGAATAAGAAGAACAACATCTACAAGGTTGATCTTGTCGTCGCCGTTAAGATCACCGGGGGTGTAGGGCGGTTTGGGAAGGTACATCTCATCGAGATCTCCGACAATAACTCTGTCGAATCTGAGTTGAAGTCCGCGGTTCCAGAACACGATCGGAGTCTTGTAGGTACCGATGCTTTCAAACTCGGTCTCATAGAGGAATTTGTCATCTACATAGAAGGAAAGCTTGCCCTTCTCTGCACGGTATCCGAGAGAAATAGTTATCGGATCATCGCCATCTTCCATCTTGTACTTGTAATTCTTATCTTCCTTGGTAAAGAGTACAACGTTGCCTTCTTCGTTGGTCTCACGCTCTACAGTGAAAGTACCGGTAAGCGGGTAATACCAAATGTGGAATTTATTCGGGTTTCTTGCTTCGCTCGGAATTCCGGTAGCCGGATTGATTACACCGGTATAGTCGGCATACCAAATTCCGCAGTGAGGATCATCCTGCTCAACCTTAACGAGAATCATATCTGCCTTAACAGTATACTGATCCCAAACTCCGTTGCCCTGCATATTGGTCTCACCAAGAGAGTTATCATATGCTGTCTGAAGAACTACGGCATCGGAATAACCCTCTAAATATCCCTTATCAACCTCAGGGAAGAATCCTCCGTAAACCCACCAATCCTCGTGTATTGCGCTGAAATCGTCATCAAGATACTTTGCTGCACTTACGCCGACGACTGCGACACTTACGAGCATCGCTGCCATAAGTACAAGTGAAATTACTCTTTTCATGCTTCGAACCTTTCTTCGGGATTTCCCGATCCATTAAAATGGAGTAATTGATATGAATCTTCATACCGATCATATTATATCATACAATTTCTACGTTTTCAACAGTTTTCAAAAATATTTTCGTCGAATAATCTTGTTATCGCCCAATTTCAGAAAAACCGTGAGGCTGCTTCTTTCGCCGTATTTCGCCGTATTTCGCAATAGGCAAAAACAAAGCACCCTTTCGGGTGCTTTGGAAAATATTCAGTTAAGACTGATTATTTTACGTTAACCTTCTTAACAACGATAGCTGCGCCGAGAGCAACAACCATAACTGCTGCAACTACTGCGATCATGTCACCGGTAGCGGCAGACTTGTTGTCGTCAGCCTTCTTGGTGGTGTCGTCGGCCTTCTTGGTGGTGTCGTCAGCCTTCTTGGTGGTGTCGGTAGGCTCAGCCTTTGCAGTGGTGTCGGTAGGCTCAGCCTTTGCAGTGGTATCGGAAGGAACAGACTTCTCAACAACGCTGATGGTTCCGTTGATCATGGTGAAGCCCTTGTAGCTCTCGAGGTTCATGTCAAGAGTGTCAGCCTCAGAGTAGGTAACGGAAACACTGTAGGTATCGCCGACCTTAGCACCCTCGGGGAGAGTGAAGGTTACGGTGCAGAGAGAACCGTCTACTTTAACTACATCGGTTCCGAGAGCCCAAAGGAAAGAGTAGGGCTTATCGGTGAGGTTCTGGCTGGTTCCGAACTGACCTTCAGCAGTGAAGGTGCCCTTTTCAGCTTTCTTAAGGGTAAGAGCCTCATCATAATTGATGAACCACTTAGCACCGGTGATGCCGGCAGCGGGGGTGTTCTCGATGTTAACGGTAACGGTAACCTCGGTAGCGCCCTCTTCAACGGTAGTGTCCATTACATGGAATGCCGTCTTCTCACCGTCTGCAAATGCAGCGAGGCTGGCAAGGCTTGCAATCATCATGACTGCAAGAAGAGCTGTAACAAGCTTTTTCATTGTGTTTTTCTCCTTTTTTTATTTCTTTTATGTAAGCCGCCTTTTGCGGACATACATTTTGAACAAGTCAATTCTACCACAGATGATCTGAAATATCAATACCTTTTTGAAATTTTCCATGAATTTTTATAAATTCTTTCACCGGGCAGAATCAACATAATTTGAGAACGCCGTATTCTCAGTGTTCTCTGCGTCTTCCGAGAACAACCGCGCCCGCTGCACCGACAATCATGACCGCCGCTACCGCAATGATCATATCGCCCGTGCTCGATCCGCCGTTGTTTACGTTCGGATTCGTCTTATCGGTATCAGCGACAACTTCGGTGACTACCTGAGTATTGCCGTCCGCATCCGTAATGACCTTGGTCACCACTTTGGTGTCGTCGGGAGCCTTGGTAGTGGTGTCGTCCGTGGGGATGCTACCCTCGTTGAAGAGGTCGTAATCCGCCGTAGACAGGATAAAATTGTCGAACTCGATATCGGCACTGCGATTCCAAAGGCAAACCGGTGACGGTCTGACAAGTCCTATATCTGCCGGAACATTCGTGCAGGATATAATGAGCTTATCATTATAGTAGCAGTCAATCTTGCCGGAGCGGATACGCCAGCCCATGCTGAAGGTCGTAGGCTTTTCGTCGGGTCCCATCTTGATCGTTCCCTCAGGAAGCGTGTAGGTGGGCTCTTCGAAGTTGTTTTTAGTGAGGTACTCGCTTGTAAGCTTGAATGTCTGGTTAAGGTAGTTGAATTGGAACTGCCAAACCTCGCCGTCCTCGGCGTCGGTCTCTGCATCCTCTTCCATAGTCAGATTGTAATCTCTGAACCAAAGTCCGGGACCGATCTCCGTGGAATCCATGTAGTCGGTAACACGCACATCTACTTTATATGCTATATTGACACCCCATGCCGCATCGCCGTCCACGTAAGCGCTCTGATGAACGACCGCAGCGGGATCGCCCTTGCAAACGCCGTCTTCACAAATAAATGCAGTGTTATCCCACATCCATTTGGAAAGATCCTCGGAAGAAAAATCATCCTGGAAAAGAATCGAACCGGCAGCATTAACTGTAGTGGTTGCCGCTGCGAGAGTCAGAATCAACGCCAAACAACCGATGAGTGAAACTATTCTTCTCATGCTATTCATTCCTTTCTTTAGATTAGACCGAAGATACAGTCCCCGATCTTCTCTTAGATTTTATCACAAGAGGACGAAAAAATCAATAGTATTTTCATATTTTATTATTATGTTATAAATTCCCGCCGCAGTCCGAATATGCCGGATCGGGCGATTGCTCCCGTAAAATCGGGGCTTCGGAGCATTTTGAGCTTTTGCGTTTTTTTCTGAAAAATTCGGAAAGCGCCGACGCGCATTCGCTCTCAGACACGCCGGAAACGATCTCCGGATGATGGTTGAACGGATATGCGTTGAGATCGACGACGCTGCCGAACGCACCAGCTTTTTTATCGTAAGCGCCGAACACCACCCGCGGTATGCGTGCGTTTATTATCGCACCGGCACACATCGGACAAGGCTCAAGCGTAACGTAAAGCGTACATCCCGGCAACCTCCACCCGCCGAGACTGCGGCAGGCTTTCTCAATTGCGATGATCTCCGCGTGGTCAAGAGCGCACTTCCCGTTTTCCCTTCGGTTTCCCGCGCGTGCGATCACTTTGCCGTCGCGCAATATCACGCACCCGACCGGGACCTCTCCGAGCTCAGCCGCGTTTTCCGCCTCGCGCAGCGCTTCCGACATGTATTCTTCATCTGTTTTTTCAACTCCCGCGGGAACCTCCGCAGTTATGTCCTTCGCTGTGACCTCGTTCTGCACGTTTATGTTTTCCTTTCCGCCCGGATTCCCGCAGAAACGCACCCGATGCGCCGGAAATCCCCGCCTTCTTCCCGATAAAAGCCATTCCCGCTTCCGAAGAAGCGGGAATGATTCAGTCATTAAAATTCTCAGTGCTCTTTGCGCTTTGCAAGAATGATGGTGCCGACGCCTGCTGCTGCCATAACGGCCGCAACCGCGAAGATCACATCACCGGTCTTGGAGCCGCCGTTGCTGTTGTCGGGCTTGGTTGTGTTGGTATCGGCGATATCATCCGTTGTAGTCTCGGTCTTGTCGGGATCCTCGATGCTCTCGGACTCTGTCTTGTCGTCGCTCTCGGATTCGCTGACCGACTCAGAATCCGTCTCAAACTCAGACTCAGACACGGATTCGGAAACGCTTTCGCTCTCCGACTCACTCTCGGATTCAGACTCGGATTCGCTTTCGCTCTCCGACTCACTCTCGCTTTCGCTTTCGGATTCGCTCTCGCTCTCCGAAACATCGGGATCGATGATCGGATTGTTGTTGAAGAGGTCGTAGTCAACGGTTGCAACTACGAAGTTGTCGAACTTAACGTAAGCGCTATGGTTCATAAGAAGGATCGGGGATTCTCTGTGAGTTCCGAGGTCAGCGGGAACATCGGTGCAGGTAATAACAAGCTGGTTATTGAAGTAGCACTCGATCTTGCCGGGCTGAATTCTCCAGCCGAGGGAGAACGTAGTCGGATCATCATCGGGACCGATCTTTACGGCATTGCGGGGAAGCTGATATGTCTTCGCAGTCATTCCCTTGTTCGTAAGATAGTCGCTTTCGAGAATTACGGAGTTGGTCACATAATTGTATCTGTAGGTCCAAATCTCGCCGTCTTCGTTTGCTCCGGCATTTTCCTCTTCAAAAGAGGTGTTGTAGTCTCTCCACCAGAGTCCGCTGCCGATAAAGTTCGACTCATCGTAATCAACGATTTTGATATCGACTTTGTTGGTAAAGGTACTCCAACGGCGGATCTGACCGTATTTGGGGTCGTATGCGCTCTGATGGATAACTGCGGTGGGATCTCCCATAAGAACTCCGTCTTTCACATAGAAATTCGAAGAATCCCACAGCCAGTCATTTTCCTTTTTTGTGTCAAACGGATCGTAGAACAGGATTTTTGCATCCGCGCTGACGGTCGCAATTGCAATTCCGGCGATCATCACCAGGCAGATGAAAACAGCAATAAGTTTTTTCATGCTCATTTTTCCTTTGCTTTTATTTTATTAAGGTATGATTCGTGATTATATTTTATCATAAGAGTACGCGAAAATCAATACTGTTTTTTTAATTTTCGCAGATTAATTTGTCAGTGCTCCCGCCGTTTTGCAAATATAACCGCAACTGCCGCCGCAACTGCCATTACCGCCGCAGCCGCAACGATCATATCTCCTGTGTCGGAGCCGCCGTTGTTTGCGCTCGGATTGTTTGCATTGGTATCGGCAACGACCTTGGTGACGACAATGGTTTCGCCTTTGTCGTTCGTTTCATATTCCGTAACGATTTCAGTGGCGTTGCCGGGCTGCTGATTTCCGCCGTTGTTGCCGCCGTTATCGCCGGGGACCTCATTGAAGAGGTTATAATCGGGAGTGCTTACGATAAAGTTGTCGAACTCAATGTAGCAGCTGTTGTTCCAGAGAACGATAGGAGACGGTCTGACAGAGCCGATCGTCATCGGAACATTTGTATAATCGATGACCTTTTTGTCATTGAAATAGCACTCGATATGTCCGGGCTGAATTCTCCAGCCGATCGAAAAAGTAGTGGGCTTCTCGTCGGGTCCCGCTTTTACGATTCCATCCTCGAGCTTTACCTTGACAGGCTCAAGCTTGTTGTTTTCAAAATGGTCGCCTCTGAGAATTACCGAGTTGCTGATATAGTCATATTCATACCACCATACTTCACCGGTATCTTCTTCGCCCTCATCCTGCTGATCGTATGTAGTGTTGTAATCTCTGAACCAAAGTCCGGGACCGACCAGCGTTGAATCATCATAATCGGTGATGCGGACGTCGATCTTGCAGGCAAGCTCACTCCATATACGCAGCGGAACACCGTCGTCTCTAATATACTTTGTCTGATGAACGCGTGCGGCAGGCTCACCCTTCAAAATGCCGTTCTCAACCTCAAAAAGATCTCCGCCCCACTCCCAGTTGTCGTCAACCGTATTGAAATGATCCTCGAAAAGAATCTGTCCTCCGGCTGCACTAACATAGGAAACCGACATGGCGGCAAGAAACGCGAGGCACAGCAAAGCAGAAACAATTTTCTTCATAGCTTTATCCTCCTAATTTTCATGTTTGAGATTCCGCAAATCTCCTCTGCCGTAAGTTTAACACAGAACAATCGAAATTGCAATACATTTTTAACAATTTGTATCGGGTGCCTCGCAAACTTTTATAAAAACCGAACAACAGATCCGCCGCGCGTCAAAAAAACAAATCAAAATACTCGAAAGAGCTTTACAATTCAGCAAAACGTTTTCATGTCATACGTCGACGCAGCTGTCCTAATAATTATATTTTCCGTTTCACGACTACGGGGATCGCAGAGGCATCATTTCACAAAATGCACAGAGGTCCGGACCGACGGGTAACCCGAGAATCACAAAAAAGCATTTCGCCGATCGGCGGAATGCTTTTTATTTATGGAATTCAGTGCTCTCTGCGCTTTGCAACCACAATCGCGCCCGCTGCCGCAACTGCCATTACAGCCGCAACCGCAACGATCATATCTCCTGTGTTGGAGCCGCCGTTGTTTGCGCTCGGATTGTTTGCATTGGTATCGGCAACGATCTCGGTGACTATTCTGGTCTCGCCGTTCTCGTCGGTTTCGATCTTCTCTACGACCTTAGTGCCGGCAGGCTGCTGACCGCCGCCGTTATTGCCCGGATCAACAGGTGTCGGAGTGTCAGTCTCATTGAAAAGATTGTAATCAACGGTTGCCACGATAAAGTTATCAAACTCTATATAGCAGGAATGATTTACGAGAAGAATCGGAGACGGTCTGGTCATACCGAGATCCATCGGAACATTCGTATAGGTGATAACCTTCTGATCGTTAAAGTAGCACTCGATCTTACCGGGCTGAATTCTCCAGCCGAGAGAGAACGTGGTCGGCTTCTCATCGGGTCCGATCTTTACGGTTCCCTCGGGAAGCACATATTTCACCGGTTCGAGATTGTTTGCGGTGAAGTAATCTCCGCTGAGGATCAGCGAATTGCTTACGCAATCATAATCGTAGTACCAAATCTCTCCCGCATCGGGTTCGCCGTCTGCCTTCTGCTGATAAGTAGAATCATAGTCTCTGAACCAAAGTCCGGGTCCCATGGATGTTGAATCCGCATAATCGGTGATCCGTACATCGACCTTGCAGCTGAACTTATCCCATGCACGAATAACGGGAGCATCAATATCGTACTGCGTCTGATGAACGACAGCACTGGGGTCTCCGACGAGAACGCCGTTCTTCACTTCAAAGTGTGTTACATCGGGGTCCCAAATCCAGTCATCGTTATCCGAACTGTCAAATCTGTCTTCAAAAAGAATTCTTCCGTCCGCACTGACCGTAGAAACCGCGACAGCCGCAATCATGATCAGGCAGATCAAAATTGAAAGTATTTTCTTCATAATTTTGTTCCTTTACATAGATTTATTCGGGCATTTACAATATGATTGTATCACACAAACCCCAAAAAAGCAACACTGTTTTATAAAAATGTTTTCTTTTTCTTGGTCATTCACGGAAGGAGATACAGCAGTGATATTCCTGTTATGACCGCAAAAAAAGCATTCCGCCGATCGGCGGAATGCTTTTTATTTATGGAATTCAGTGCTCTCTGCGCTTTGCAGCCTCAATCGCGCCCGCTGCCGCAACTGCCATTACAGCTGCAACCGCAACGATCATATCTCCGGTGTTGGAGCCGCCGTTGTTTGCGCTCGGATTGTTCGTGTTGGTATCGGCAACGATCTCGGTGACTATTCTGGTCTCGCCGTTCTCGTCGGTTTCGATCTTCTCTACGACCTTAGTGTCGGCAGGCTGCTGACCGCCGCCGTTATTGCCCGGATCAACAGGTGTCGGAGTGTCGGTCTCATTGAAAAGGTTGTAATCAACGGTTGCAACTACGAAGTTATCGAACTCAATGTAGCAGCTCTTGTTGATAAGAAGGATAGGAGACTTTCTGATAGTGCCGAGATCCGCCGGAACATTCGTGCAGTCGATAACAAGCTTATCGTTGAGGTAGCACTGAATGCGTCCGGGCTGAACTCTCCAACCGAGAGAGAATGTGGTCGGCTTATCATCGGGTCCGATCTTTATGGTTCCCGCGGGAACCGGATACGTCATAGCCTCGATACTGTTGTTCGTGAAATAGTCACTGGCAAGAGTGCAGGTGCTGTTGTAGTGATTGTACTGGAACGTCCAGATCTCACCGGTATCCTCTTCGCCGTCTTCATCCTGTGCCCAAGTGGTGTTGTAGTCCTTGAACCAAAGACCGGGACCGAGATCGGTAGAATCCGTATAATCGGTGATTCTTGTCTCAACACGGCAGGTGAACTGACTCCAAGTACGATCCACGGGCGGATTTGCGCCGTACATCGTCTGATGAACAACCGCGGTGGGGTCGCCGACAAGAACGCCGTTTTCTACATAAAAGTGAGATGGCTCCCAGCACCAATCCTCATTATCCATACTGTTGAACTTGTCTTCAAAAAGAATTGCGCCTGCTGCGCTTACCGAAGATACAGCAATGGATGCGATCATTAGCAAACAAAGCAAAATCGAAAAAATCTTTTTCATGTTGTGTTCCTTTCCGTAAGGTTATTTGGTCTATACAACCAATCGATGCTATGATTTTAACACATTTCACAAAAAAAATCAATAGTAAGATTACAAAAAAATAAATTTTTCCGGAACAAGCGGGTGATGCCGAAGAAGAAGCGCCCCGCCATAAGGCGGGGCGCAAATGTAATTTGCGTTTCGGAGAAGCTCAGTTTTCTTTTCTTCTCTTCGCAAGTATGACCGCGCCTGCCGCAGAAACTGCCATAACAGCCGCAACGACAACGATCATATCACCGGTGCCGGAACCGCCGTTGCTTGCGTTCGGTGTGTTCTTGTTGGTGTCCGCAACGACCTTGGTAACGATCACGGTCTCGCCGTTCTCGTCGGTTTCAATTTCAGTAACGATCTCGGTAGCGTTTCCGCCGTTGACGTTATCGTCGGGTTTCTCGTTGAAGAGATTGTAATCATAGGTTGCAACGGTGAAGTTATCAAACTCTATGTAGCAAGCGGCATTGGTAAGAAGAATAGGAGACTTTCTGATAGTGCCCATATCCGCAGGAACATTCGTACAGGTGATTACCTTCTGATCGTTGAAGTAGCAATCGATCCTGCCGGGCTGAATTCTCCAGCCGATAGAGAACGTGGTAGGCTCCTCATCGGGTCCGACCTTTACGGTTCCGGGGGCTTCGACTACTATAGGCTCAATGTTGTTATTCGTGAAATAGTCGCTTTTGAGGCTACAGGTGTTGGAGATCTGGTCATATTGGAACTCCCATATTTCGCCTGTTTCGGTCTCGCCCCCGTCTTCCTGCTCGAACGTGGTGTTATAGTCTCTCCACCACAGTCCGGGACCTATGCTTGAAGAATCAGCGTAGTCGGTGATTCTTACATCGACCTTGCAGCTGAAATAATCCCAAAGACGAATTCCGTCGTAGTCGGGACGGTACTCGGTCTGATGAACGCGGGCGGTGTCGTCGCCCTTGAGTACGCCGTTATCAACCACGAAATGGGTTGCTTCCGGATCCCAGATCCAGTCGTTGTTGTCCATGCTGTTGAACTCATCCTTGAAAAGGATCTGTCCTGCCGCGCTCACGCTTGAAATCGCCATGGCAGCAATCATTATGAGGCAAACAAAAAGAGAAATTACTTTTTTCATAGCCACTTTCCTTTACTTAATATCATTGAAATTGGGGTTCTCGCAGTCTACTACTGTCTATAGGTTACCATATCGCGCGAAAAAAATCAATAGTGTTTTAACAATTTATTTCATTATTTTCTTTCCGTTATACGTTTCCGATACGCATATATATCCGGGAGTCACTGCGTACTTTTGAGCAGCTCAGCGAGAGCGTTACCGTTCCGACAAAGAATTGATAATTGAAGCATCCGCGATTTCATGATATGATAAATCCGTGCCGAACGGCAAAGTCCCCGTGCTTTTTCCATTACGTCCGTGCGTCCCGTACTGATGCGGTACCCCGCGGCAGTACCGCACCGCGATCTCATCTCACAGCCGAAAAAGAAAATCTTCCCGCTCCGGAGAGCGGGAAGACCGAAAAATCAGTGAATGATGTAACGCTCGGTATCCTTGTCGAAGAGATGGATTCTCGAAGCGTCGATCGCAACCTTCACGGTATCGCCGGCGCGAGCTGCGGAGCGTGCGGAAACGGAAGCGATGATGTTCTGCTCCTCAAAGTTGAGGTAGAGGTAAATCTGCGCACCCATAAGCTCGGTAACGTCAACCGAAGCCTCGATAACGCATTCGGGATTGTTCTGTACCGCAAGTGCGTCGTCGGAGATGCACTCGGGACGGATTCCCGCGATAACTTCCTTGCCGATGTAGTTCTTGACTTCGGAATCGTTCGCCTTCTCTGCGGGGAGCTTGATACGGCTGCTGCCGATAACAAGATAAACATCTGAACCGGACTGCTCGAGAGTAGCGTTGAGAAAGTTCATCTGAGGAGTTCCGATGAAGCCCGCAACGAAGAGGTTGACCGGCTTGTCATAGAGGTTCTGAGGAGTATCGACCTGCTGGATGAGACCGTCCTTCATGACAACGATTCTCGTTGCCATGGTCATAGCCTCGACCTGGTCATGCGTAACGTATACGAACGTCGTACCTACGCGCTGATGAATCTTGGTGAGCTCGGTTCTCATGCTTGCACGGAGCTTTGCATCGAGGTTTGACAGAGGCTCGTCAAGAAGGAATACCTGAGGATTGCGGACGATAGCGCGTCCGAGCGCAACACGCTGCTTCTGACCTCCGGAAAGTGCCTTCGGACGGCGGTCAAGAAGGTGAGTGATATCGAGGATGCGCGCAGCTTCCTCAACGCGGCGCTTGATCTCCTCCTTCGGAGTCTTGCGGAGCTTGAGTCCGAACGCCATGTTATCGAAAACCGTCATGTGCGGATAAAGAGCGTAGTTCTGGAACACCATCGCAATGTCGCGGTCCTTAGGTGCGACATCGTTTACGAGGCGGTCGCCGATGAAAAGCTCACCGTCGGAGATTTCCTCAAGTCCCGCGATCATACGGAGGGTCGTTGTCTTACCGCATCCGGAAGGACCGACAAGAATCAGAAACTCCTTATCCTTTATCTCAAGGCAGAAGTCGGATACTGCAGTAACTCCGCCCGGATATTTCTTATAAATGTGCTTAAACGATAAGCTTGCCATGTAAAAATTCCTCCCGAATTTTAACGAATATAAATTGTATTACGAACGCAAGTCCGGAAACAACTGTTTTTTGACCTTTACATTGTATCAAAAAAGTCGGATAAATGAAAGAGTTTTTTTCGCCAAAATTAGTTTTTCTCGTTTGTGCAAGTTGTACACCATGTTCAAAATTACGCCACAGAATGGTTCAACTTAGTCTTTTAATGGTGTTTTTTCGTGTTTTTTGGGATTTTTCGGCGGATTTATTCCGATTTCATCGAGAGCGCGATGCGCTTTCTTTTGGTGTCAACCTCGACCACTCTGACATTTACCGTGTCACCGACGGACACGACATCCGACGGATGCTTTACGAACGAATCCGACAGGCGCGAAATATGTACAAGCCCGTCCTGATGGACTCCGATATCGACGAACGCGCCGAAATCGACGACATTGCGGACGACTCCGGTCATCGTCATTCCAACCTTCAGATCCTCGAGCGAGATCACCCTTTCGCGCAGCTGCGGCGCGGGCAGTGCGTCACGGACGTCGCGTCCGGGCTTTTCAAGCTCGCCGATCATATCGTCGAGAGTGGGCTCGCCGATGCCGAGCTCTGCGGCGACGGCAGCCTTTCCGTCGCGCTCCACCTCGGAGCGGAGGCGCGAAAGCCCCGCGCGCATATCGGATTCGGCGTATCCGTATTTCTTCATCAGCTTTTTGGCAGCGTCATACGATTCGGGGTGAACGCCCGTATTGTCAAGCGCCTCCGCCGAGCCGGGGACGCGGAGAAATCCCGCGCACTGCTCATACGCGCGCGCGCCGACACGCGGAACCTTCAGGACATCGGCGCGGCGTGCAAATTCGCCGTTTTCCTCGCGGTACTTCACTATATTCTTTGCGGATGCGGCGTTGATCCCCGCGACATGGGAAAGGAGCATATACGAAGCCGTATTGAGATCGACGCCGACCGCGTTCACGCAGTATTCGACCACGCCGTCGAGCGCTTCGTCGAGCTGCGCCTCCTTCATGTCATGCTGATACTGCCCCACGCCGATCGACTTCGGGTCGATCTTCACAAGCTCGGCAAGCGGATCCTGCAGGCGGCGCGCGATCGACACGGCGGAACGCTGCGTAACGTCGAAATCGGGGAATTCCTCGGCGCCCGCCTTCGATGCCGAGTAAACCGATGCTCCCGCCTCGCTGACCATTATGTATTTCGTTCCGCAGTCAAGCTTGCAGAGAAGCGAGGCGATAAAGTTTTCGCTTTCGCCGGATGCCGTTCCGTTGCCGATCGCAACGACATCAACGCCGTACTTCTTTATCAGTGCGGAAACGGTGCGTTCCGCGCCGGCGATATCCTCCCTCGGCTTCGTCGGATATATCACCGCCGTATCGAGCACACGCCCCGTCTTATCGACGACCGCAAGCTTGCATCCGGTGCGGTATCCGGGGTCGTATCCGAGAACGCATTTGCCCTTGAGAGGCGCGCCGAGAAGAAGGTGGCGGAGGTTATCGGAAAACACGCCGATCGCGCTGACGCAGGCGCGGTCGAAAAGATCGGCGCGTATCTCCCTCTCGATCGACGGGGCAATCAGGCGCGCATACGAATCCGTGACCGCACTCGCCATATAAGGGAAAGCCGGACTGCGGTAGTCCGCGATCGCGCGGTTGAAAAGCGCGTTCAGTATTATGTCCTGACCGACCTCGACGGAGATTTTCAGAGCGCCCTCGTTCTCTCCGCGGTTCATTGCAAGATAGCGGTGCGGAGGAAGCGCGGATATCTTTTCGGTATACTCGTAATACTGAGTATACACGCCGTCTCCGTCCTCGCCGGAAAGCTTTGAAGAAATGCTTCCCCATTCCGAGGTCAGCGAACGGATCATCTGGCGGTATTCCGCGTTGTCCGACACTTCTTCGGCGATTATGTCGCACGCCCCGGCAAGCGCGGCGCGCGCATCGGGGACTTCCTTTTCTTCATCAACGTATTCTTCAGCCGCCTTCTCTATCGGCGGATTGTACGAGGGCGCGCACGACGAAATAAGCTCGGCAAGCGGTGCGAGTCCGCGTTCACGCGCGACGGATGCGCGGGTCTTGCGCTTCGGGCGAAACGGGCGATATATATCGTCCGTTTCGGTGACTGTCTGAGCCGCGTCGATCGCCGCGTCTATCTCATCGGTGAGCTGCCCCTGAGCCGCGATCAGCGCACGAACCTCCTCCTTGCGCTTTTCGAGATTGCGCAGGTATGTCAGTCTTTCGCTGAGCCTGCGCAGTGCCTCGTCGTCAAGTCCTCCGGTCGCCTCCTTGCGGTAACGCGCAATAAACGGAACCGTATTGCCCGCGTCGAGCAGCTCGACCGCAGCGGCGACCTGTTTTTCCTTCACCGAAAGCTCTTCGGAGATCATCTTCTGAATGTCCATTTCTCTGTCCTTTCGTTCTGTAGTCGGCGCTCTCACGCATCCTTCTTCATTTTCACGAAGATCGTCCAGCCGCGGTCGCTGTGGCATACTATCACGCCGCTCGACACGCTCTGCACGCTGTCGTAGTCAAACGGGATGACCGTATTTCCCGCGGTGTCGATCATTCCCCACTTGCCGTTGACCGCTACGGCTGCAAGCCCCTCGACAAACGGCTTCGCGCCGGAGAGCGACGGCTCGATAAGCCATGCTCCGGTGTAGTCCATATATCCGTATCTTCCGCCTTTTTCAAGCAGTATGAGCCCGTTTGAATACGAAATGATATCGTATCCCTCGGCAAGCAGGAATTTCGTGCCGTCGGCGTATATAAGCTCGTCGTTATCATATTCGATCATCTTCATGTCGAAATCCTTGAGCTGATAGTAATCGTATATCTGGCGGCGGACGCGGACAAGCCCGTGATCGAAATAATAGAATCCGAGCGCCTCCTCGCCGTCTGTGAGCGGAAGAAGGAGATTGTCGATAACACGTCTGCCGTATGCGTTGTATGTGTCGATCTCGGTCTCAAACGTCTGCTTGCCCGCGGTATCGATAAAGTGCATCTGCCCCTTCTCGTTTGCCACGCAGGCGTATCCCTCCGAGTAATTGTACGCGGTATAGATTCTCTTTTTCTCTTCCTCGCGCTCTTTCTCGAGATACTCCTTCTGCTCTTCGGGAGTCATCTTGTCAACATCCGGCTTTTCCTCATCGACATCGTACCAGCCGTCGGTGAACGGAAGGTCGGAGCCGGGCTCGAAAAAGCCCCAAACGGTGCGGTTCCACCCGGTGAGCTTGTCCTTCAGACTGAGGAACGACACGGCATTCTCGATGCAACGCCTTCCGATCGGCGCCGTCTGCGCACCGTAGGTCGCGGGGTAATCCATATGAAGCCCGCGACCCTCGATCCTATCGTTGTACGCCGACTGCGCCATATATCCGGCTGAGGAAAGCGTATAGTATATCCTTGTGTCAACGGTGGCGGAGCGCTCCCCGTCCTCGGTATACACCGTATACGACGAAGGACGGAAGAAAAGCGGATTCCCCGAAGAGTCCCGCGTATATGCAAGGTAGTAACTCTCGTCATAATTTGCAACATAGCGTCCGTATGCATCAAACATTATGACGGCGCTGCCGTTGTCCACCATTATATAACCCATATAGGCTTCGACGGAGGGGCGATCCTCATCCTCAAGAATGTAGATCACCTTCGCTTCGCCGTTTTCGTATTCGTAATCGTATTTCGGAGAGTAGACGTTGCGGCGGCAGAGCGTGTACTCCTTCGGCGAGCCGAGCTCGACGTTCATCGCCGCGATGACATGGGTATCTGCCGAATAGTCGGTGTTCGTAACATAGTACCCTTCGGCGTTCTTATCCCCGATCATCGGGAAATAAAATTCCTTCACCTCCGGCTCCGGCTCGGGTGCCGTGTCGCCGCCCGTGACATCGGGCTCTTCGGCTGTGTCCGCGCCGCCTGTCTCCGTCTCCTTCGGCTCCGGTGTGACCGCGGTATCGACAGGCGCGGGGCTTTCCTTCTTTTCGGGGCGCTCGATGAAGGTGAAATCGTAGACACCGGCGGCGTAAAGCACCGATGCAAGCGACACAAAAACAAACAGAACGATCGGCAGTACGCGCTTGACCGGATCGAGATTTATTTTTTCGACGGCATCGCAGAAGGCGTCATACCGTTCTGCAAGTCTGTCACGGAATTTCATTTTGTTATATCCGCGCTTTTCCCCGAAAAGCTTCCTTTCTCCGAAATTTATCTGCAAAGCTGCATGCTCCGTACTGCGGCGCTGCCGCTATTTGTGGTATTTTCCGCCCGAGAGTATCTGCGACGCGCGGTACAGCTGTTCCGCAAGCATAACTCTCGCAAGCTGATGCGGGAACGTCATAGGCGACATCGAAAGAAGCGCGTCTGCGCGCCGCTTCACCTTATCCGACAGTCCGAAGGACGAGCCTATGACAAAACAGAACTCCGGCACTCCCTCCGTCATCTTCCGATCGAGCAGTGAAGCAAAAGCCTCTGAGGTCATGCTCTTCCCCTCTATCGCCATCGCAAACACGAACGCGCGCGGCGGTATCTTTGAAAGTATCGCGTCTCCCTCGAAATCGAGAGCTGCGGCGATCTGAGCCTCGGAGGGAGAAGCGTCGATCTTCTTTTCGCGTATTTCGGCGCACTCCAGAATCCCGTGAGCAGAAAAGCGCTTTGCGTATTCGGAAAACGCATCGGCATACGCCTTCTGCGAGAGCGTGCCGACGGAGATCAGCGTAACCTTCATCACGTCGTCAGACCCGTTCGAGCGCTTCCGAAATAAGTCCGTCGATCAGCCCGGAATACGTCATTCCGCCGTGTATCATCAGCTTGGGATACATGCTTATCGGCGTGAATCCCGGCATTGTGTTGACCTCATTGAGCACGGTTTCTCCGCCGTCGGCGACGAAAAAGTCGATCCTTGAAAGCCCCGTGATCCCGAGCGCCGACGCGGCAAGGCGCGCGCACTCGCGCACTCTCTCCGTGACCGCCGAATCAAGTCTTGCCGGTATATAGTATGACGCATTGTCGTTCTTATATTTCGTGTCGTAATCGTAAAAATCGCTTCCGGGGTCGATCTCTCCCGGCTCGGATACGGTGACCGTGCCGTCGGGCGCGGTGAAGACCGCACATTCGATCTCGCGTCCTTCGATATACTCTTCGCAGAGCACCTTGTCGTCCCATTCAAACGCCGCATCGAACGCCGCGCAGAGCTCATCTCTGCCGTGCGCCTTCGATACTCCGACGGACGATCCCGCTCTCGAGGGCTTGACGAACACCGGATACGGCAGATTCCTCTCAATATGCGCGATAAGCTCTCTCTTCGCTTCGGGAGAGTTCCATTCGCGCCTGAGAACGGTAACGTCCTTCGCCGTGACGATTCCGGCAGCGCGAAGAACGGTTTTTGTCATCGCCTTGTCCATGCACAGCGCAGATGTTTCCGCACTGCATCCGACGACGCGCGCACCCGCAAGCTCGAAAAGCCCCTGCACCGTGCCGTCCTCGCCCTGAGTGCCGTGGATGATCGGAAAAACAACGTCGTATTTCAGCCGCTCGGTTTTCACTCCGAACACGATCAGCGTATTTGAACCGTAGTCCGGACATACCGCGCAGGGGCGGTTGCCCGCGTTATCGCACCATCTGCCGCTCTCGATCTCGGAAATATCCCCGCCGAAAAGACACCACTTTCCGTCGCGGCTTATTCCCACCTTTATTATATCGTACTTTTCAGCGTCTATGTTTCTCAGAACCGCCGACGCGGAGATGAGGGATACCTCATATTCCCCGCTCCGCCCGCCGAAAAGCACGAGAAGCTTCGTTTTCATGTAAATTCTCCGTTCCCCGCCGAAAGGCGGCTTGAATAACGGACGCGCCCGATCACACCCGAACCGAAAGTATACGGTCGCGCCCGGAAAAATCCTTAAGTATTTCGGCATAAAAGCCGCCGGCGGCGGCAATTTCGAGGGAAGCCGCGCCCTCGCCGCTTCCGATCTCGCAAAGCAGATATCCGCCGCGCTTCACGAAGCGCGTGTACCGCCGCACAAGCTCGCGGACGAAGGAAAGTCCGTCTCCGCCGTCGGTCAGCGCGATCTCCGGCTCAAAGTAAAGCTCGGGGGCAAGATCGCGCATTTCCTCCGCCGTCACATACGGCGGATTCGCCGTGATGATATCGTACACCCGCGCCGTTTCGTCGGTCGGCTGACTGCGATCGGAATGTTCACAAAAATCGGCAAAGCTGCCTGTGCTTTCGCCGTCCGACGATCCGCACGTCATATCGCACGGTTTCCACGAAAACATATCCGCGCGGACGATTTTCAATCTGCCGTCAACTCCGGCGCGGCACGCATTCCGCTCCGCAAGGCGGCAGGCGCCGTCGGAAATGTCGAGCGCCTCTCCCGATGCGTCATGTCTGAGTGAAAGAAGAGAGACCGCCACGCAGCCGCTTCCCGTGCAGAGATCAAGAAAACGCCCGCCGTGCGGAAGAAGCTCCGCCGCGCGGCACACGAGCTGCTCGGTCTCGGGTCTCGGGATAAGGCAGTCGGGGGATACCTCATACTCCTCATTCATAAAGTATGCGCTTCCGAGAATATATGCGAGCGGTTCCCGATTTATCCTGCGTTCCACCGCAGCCGAAAGCCCGTCTGAAAGAAGTTCTTCTCCTCTCATGAGGACGAGCCTGCTTTTCGGGATTTTCAGAAAATGCTCCGCAAGAATATACGCTTCCGTGCGGCTTTCGCCGATCCCCGCCGCCGAAAGCGCGCGCTCTATCCCGTCAAGCGTCATTTCCGTCCGCCGTATCGTCATTCGCGGCAGATGCGGTATCCGTTGCCGAATCGGAAGCCGATGCGCTTTCCGTCTCCGCGCAGTCGGATACGCACGCTCCGCCGTCGGGGGCATTTTTGCCGTCCGCGCCGTCCGTAATTTCCGCACCTTCCGCAATTTCCGCGCCGTGTGCGGTCTCCGCATCGGCAGTCGCCGCAGCATCGGAGGAAACCTCGCCCTCCGCCGCAGCCGATTCGGTGCAGTCGGTATCTCCCGATTCCGCGTTTTCCGCACGGTCGGATGATGACTCATTCGGTTCGTTCTCCTCGGGAGGGAATTCGTCGGGCAGAGCCGCCTTCAGCGAGGCGATCGCCACCTCAAGCTGATCGAGCGAAGGCTCCTTTGTAGTGAGGCGCTGCACCCAAAGTCCGGGAGCCGAAAGGATCTTCGTTAGAAGGTTCTGATGGCGTCCGGCGTACATGATAAACTCAAATCCGAGTCCGATGACCACGGGAAGCAGCAGAAGCTGCAGACCGAGGCGCGCCCAGAAATTGCCCCAGGGGATAAACGAAAATACGATTATCGATATTATCAGCACAACAAAAATGAAGCTTGTACCGCAGCGGGGATGAAAGCGCGTGCATTTTGCCGCGTTCTCCGGGGTAAGCTCCATGCCCGATTCGTAGCAGGCGATAGACTTATGCTCCGAGCCGTGATACTCGAAGGTTCGCCTCATATCGGGGATAAGCCCTACAAGCGCGATATAAAGAATGAAAATGCCGATCTTGATCACGCCTTCTATAATGCTGCGCACCACTCCGCCGAGCTCGATCACCGAGCCGATGGAGCCCGCAATAAACGTCGGCAGGAATTTGAAAAGAAACAGCGCGAGCGCAACTCCGAGCACCATTGAAAAGCCCATGAGCACCTTCATGATCGAATCGCCGAGCTTCTCGGTAAGCCACTTTTCAAATTTGGTCTCTGGCTCGGATGTGTCGATCCCGAGCATCTCCGCCGATTTTTCGAGAGTGGAATAGCTGAGCATGAAGGTCTCAACCATATTCACCGCACCGCGGATAACCGGAACGCGGCATATTTTATACTTTTTCCTCACGGAAACGTGTTTTTTCGTATCAAGCTTTATCGTGCCGTCCTCGCTGCGCACCGCAAGCGCGACATTTTCGCCGCCCTTCATCATTACGCCCTCGAGCACCGCCTGTCCGCCGACCTTGTTCATACGTTCCGGCAGGACTTTATGTTTTTTGTCCGTCAAATCACACCTCCGGCATTATAAGCCTGCGGCGCATCCGCCGCCTTATGTTAAAATTGTATCACACACGATGTCGGAAATAAATAATATTTTGTGAATTTGCTCACGCAGCATTTATCGCAAAATAGATTATAACGACGATTCCGAGCACAATGCGGTACCAGCCGAAGGATTCAAAGCTGTGCTTCTTCACGAAATCCATGAGGAAGCGTATCACCGCAAGCGAGACCGCGAAAGCGACGATTATCCCGATGATAAGCACGCACAATTCCGCGCTGCTCGGCACGATGCCGTCCTTTATAAATCCGAGCACCTCGATCAGGGATGCGCCCGCCATAACGGGGATCGCCATGAAAAACGTGAATTCAGCTGCCGCCGTGCGGGAAACGCCCGCAAGCATTCCTCCGATTATCGTGGAGCCGGAACGCGACGTTCCCGGAATAACCGCAAGCGCCTGGAAGCATCCGACCGCGAAAGCGTCCTTATACGAAAGATCGTCGGCGCTTTCTATTCTGTAGGATTTCCCGCGGTGAAGCCGCTCGATCACGATGAACGCAACGCCGTAAACGATAAGCGCACCGGCGATAAGGAACGGATTGTCGGGGATCGAGCCGTAAAGCTTTTTAAGAAGCACTCCTGCAACCATTGCGGGGATCATGCCGACGACGACCTTGCTCCAGAGCACCCACGTTCTTTTCTTCTCCGCGGAGCTTTTGGACGGTGCGAACGGATTGAGGCGGCGGAAGAACACCACCACGACCGCAAGGATTGCGCCAAGCTGTATCACGACCTGGAACATCTCGGTAAAGTTCTTTGAGAAATCCATCGTGAAAAGCCGATCGAGAAGGATCATGTGTCCCGTGCTCGATATGGGAAGCCATTCGGTTATTCCCTCAACGATTCCCATGAGAACGGCATAGAGTATTTCTATTATCTTCATTGCATCTTCCCCGCCTCCCTCGGAGGCGTCCTTTCGTATTGTTTAGGTTTTTCGGGCGCGGCGACCGCGCGCTGCGCCGATCTGTCCCGCGCCGATCTGCAAATCACGCGCCGCCGAAGCGTAATGCCGCACCGTCACTGCGCCCCGCGAAGTATGTCTCCTTTTTTCACCGCGAACGGCACCTTCAGTCTGAATATCATCGAGGGATGCGGTGCGGATTCGATCGGTTCGCCGTTCTCGGCGTACATCTCCTCCATGGTGAAGGCCCTGCCGCATTTTCCGGGCGAAATCATCTCGGCGCGCTCTCCGCGGATCGCTTTGTTTCGCTGAACGAACAGCGCCGTACCGTCCGGCGCGCTGTCCGAAAGTGCGGTTGCGAGATATGCTTTTTCGCGTATGTAGCCCGGCGAACGGGTTATGTTCGGGTCAAGCCCCGGCGGGATAAAGTAGAAGCCCGTCGCGTATTCGCGGTGGCTCACGCTCTCAAGCTCCGCAAGCCATGCGGGATCGTAAACATACCCTTCGCCGTCTCGCGCATATGAATCGAGCGCCATGCGGTAGGCGTTCGCCGTTACCGCCGTGTAGTACGCACTCTTCATCCTGCCCTCGATCTTCAGGCTGTCGATCCCGGCGCGGCAAAGCTCCGGAATATGCTCGATCATGCAGGTATCGCGCGAGCTCATGATGTACGTTCCGTCGGAAAATTCCTCCGCCGTGAGCACGTCGTCGGGACGCTTGACCTCCGAAAAGGACGCGCAGGTGTATTCCCATCTGCACGGCTGGGCGCACGCGCCGCGGTTCGCATCGCGTCCGACGTAATACTGCGAAAGAAGGCAGCGTCCGCTGTACGCGATGCACATGGAGCCGTGCACGAAGCACTCAAGCTCGAGCCGATCGGGGATGTTTTCGCGTATCTCGCGGATATCGGTGAGCGTAAGCTCGCGCGCAAGCACGACGCGCGCTGCGCCGAGCTCGTACCACGCGCGGCACGCCTGTGCCGAGACCGCGCTTGCCTGAGTCGAGATATGTATCTCGACGCCGGGGCACGCCTTCTTTGCGAGGGCGCACACCCCGATGTCCGAGACGATCACCGCATCCGCGCCGATCTTTCCGAGAAAGCGGAGATACTCTTCGAGCGCGGCATATTCCGACGTGCGCGGCATTATATTCACCGTAACGTATATCCGCTTTCCCGCTTCGTGTACTCGCCCCACCGCCGCCGCAAGCTCACCGTCGGTGAAATTATCCGCAGCGCTTCTCATGCCGAAGCGCTTTCCGGCAAGATACACGGCATCCGCGCCGTAGAGAAGCGCCGCCTCCATTTTTTCAAAATTCCCGCACGGGGACAAAAGCTCCGGAATCTTCATCAAAAATTCTCCGATAAATCAGTCTTCGGTGCCAAACGGCACCGCTTTGCTTCACTCGTTGAAATCAAGGCAGAGGCGCACATCGACTGCGGAGCGGACAAACGTCGCCGCCTTCACATGTGCGGGATGGTCGCGGTAAAACGCAAGTGCGTCCGCGTCACGCATCTTCGATTCGAGCATCATGTCGGCGCTCGAGCTTGCAAGTCCGTCCGTATGAACGGTCAGCTCCTCAAGCCCGTCGACAACTCCGACAAGCGCTTCAAGCAAGGCTTTCACCTTCGCCTTCGTTCCTTCCTTATCCTCAACCGTGTCCTTGAGCTTCCACAGAATAATATGTCTGAGCATTTTCGTATATCCTCCTTACGAAACGTAATTTTTATTTTTATCGCGCGGGGCGGGCTGTGCCGCCGGACGCATTTTCACATGACAAGCTTGTCCTTCAGAAATTTTCCCGTATACGAGCGGTCGCACTTTGCGACCTCCTCGGGAGTTCCGCAGCAAACGATCTCACCGCCGCGCTCGCCGCCCTCGGGTCCGAGGTCGATCAGGTAATCCGCGGTCTTTATTATATCGAGATTGTGCTCGATCACGAGGACCGTATTCCCCGCGTCGACAAGCTTCTGCAGCACTTCGATCAGCTTTCTCACATCGTCGGTGTGAAGCCCGGTCGTCGGCTCGTCGAGAATATATATCGTCCGTCCCGTGCTTCGTTTGGACAGCTCCGAAGCAAGCTTGACGCGCTGTGCTTCGCCGCCCGAGAGCGTCGTCGAGGACTGCCCGATCTTGACGTATCCGAGTCCGACATCGCAGAGGGTTTTAAGCCTCGAAGATATTTTCGGTATCTCCGAGAAGAAGTCTGCGCCCTCCTCGGCGGTCATTTCGAGAACGTCGTAGATATTCTTTTCCTTGTATTTCACCTCAAGCGTTTCGCGGTTGTATCTCTTGCCGTGGCACACATCGCACTTCACATAAACGTCGGGGAGAAAATGCATTTCGATCTTCTTCACGCCGTCGCCCTCGCACGCTTCGCAGCGTCCGCCGCGCACGTTGAACGAGAAGCGTCCCGACGTATACCCGCGCAGCTTCGCGCCCTTCGTCTGTGCAAAGAGATTACGGATATCGGTGAACAGCCCCGTATACGTCGCCGGGTTCGAGCGCGGTGTCCGTCCGATCGGGCTCTGGTCTATGCAGATCACCTTGTCGAGATTATCCTCTCCGAGAATCGCGCGGTGCTTGCCGGGCCATGTGATCGCGCCCATGAGATCGGCAGCAAGGCGGCTGTGAATAACGCCGTTCACGAGTGAGCTCTTGCCCGAGCCCGAAACACCCGTTACGCAGACGAAGCATCCGAGCGGAATTTTCACGTCGATGTTCTTCAGGTTGTGCTCAGCCGCTCCGAGCACCTCGAGAAACGTGCCGTTTCCTTTACGGCGCTCGGCGGGAACGGGGATCTTCTTTCTTCCCGAGAGGTAATCTCCGGTGATCGACGCGGTGTTCGCCGCGACCTGAGCCGGGGTTCCGCAGGCGACTATCTCGCCGCCGTGCACTCCCGCGCGCGGTCCGACGTCGATTATATAATCCGCCTCGTTCATCGTCTCCTCGTCATGCTCGACCACGATGACCGAGTTTCCGAGATCGCGCAGACTTTTCAGCGTTTCTATGAGAAGGTGGTTATCCCTTTGATGAAGTCCGATAGACGGCTCGTCGAGGATATAGAGCACCCCGGCGAGAGAGCTTCCGATCTGTGTTGCAAGACGTATACGCTGTGCTTCACCGCCCGAGAGCGTGCCGCTCTTGCGCGAAAGCGTGAGATAATCAAGTCCCACGGATATGAGGAATCCGAGACGCGCGCGAAGCTCCTTGAGTATCTCGCGTGCAACCTCGGTCTCCGCCTCGGAAAAGCGGAGATTCTCTATAAATTCCTTCGATTTCGTCACGGGGAGAGCGCAGAGCGCGCTGATCGTCATATCGCCGACCGTGACCGCGCGCGCCGTCCGGCTGAGACGGCTTCCGCCGCACTCGGGGCAGTCGCTTTCCTCGAGAAACTGTTCGTAATATTCGGCGTCGCTGCCGTTCTGCTCCATCCGCTCCTCTATGGTGGGAATTATCCCCTTATAGAGCACGCGCTGCGGACGCGGCGGTCCCGAGAAGCTCCGACGGATATCGTACACCTCGTCGCCCGTACCGTAAAGCAGCGCCTTTTTCGCCTCCGGCGAAAAATCCTCGAGAGGCGTATCCATGGTAAATCCGTGGCGTTCGCCGACGGCGGCGACGAGCGGTCCCGACCACGACTCGGGACCGAGCGATTTGAATCCGTTCACGGCAATCGCGCCGTGAAGAAGCGACAGCTCCGGATGAGGAATGATCTTTTCGGGAGAGACGCGGCGAACCGCGCCGAGTCCCATACATTTCGGGCACGCGCCGTAGGGATTGTTGAACGAGAACATACGCGGCTCAAGCTCGCCGAAGCTTATGCCGTGCTCCTCGCAGGCGTAGTTTGTCGAGAATTCAAGCTCGTCCCGCTCGGCATTCCCCTCTCCGACAAGCTGCACCGTAACACGTCCGTCAGACGTGCGCAGCGCCGTTTCCACCGAATCGCCGAGGCGCTGGCGGAGCCCGTCCTTCATCACAAGGCGGTCAACCACGATATCGACTGTGTGCTTGCTGTTTTTATCAAGCTCGATCTTCTCGGTGAGGTCGTAGATGCTTCCGTCAACGCGCACGCGGGCAAAGCCCGAGCGCTTCGCGTCCGCGAGAACCTTCTCGTGGCGTCCCTTCTTTCCGCGGACGACCGGGGAAAGAAGTATGAACCGCTGTCCCTCCGGCAGCGCCATGATCCTCTCGATGATCTGATCGACGGTCTGCTGGCGTATCGCCTTTCCGCAGACCGGGCAGTGCGGCACGCCGAGGCGCGCATAAAGCAGGCGGAGGTAATCGTATATCTCCGTGACCGTTCCGACCGTGGAACGGGGATTCTTCGATGTGGTTTTCTGATCTATCGATATTGCGGGACTGAGTCCCTCGATGGAATCGACATCGGGCTTGTCGAGCTGACCGAGAAACATTCTGGCGTATGACGAAAGAGATTCGACAAAACGGCGGTGACCTTCGGCATACAGAGTATCAAACGCAAGCGAGCTCTTGCCCGAGCCGGAAAGTCCGGTTAGAACCACCAAGCTGTCACGCGGTATCTCGACATCGATATTCTTCAGATTGTTGACGCGCGCCCCTTTTATAACTATATTCTTCGGCATTTATCATTCTCCGTTCCGCCTCGCGGCGGGAAAGTTTTTCTACAGTTTTATTATGTTCGCCTCGGGCGCAAGCTCCGCCTCAAGCTCGCGGCAGGTGAACAAAAGCGACTGACGGTGCGGCAGGCTCTGCATGGCAAGTATTTCGGCGAGCCGTGCGCGATCGATACGCGCGAAACTTTCGTCGAACACCGCCGGCGGGGTCCGCTTTCCGAAAAGCACCTCGGCAAGCGAAAGCCGCAGACTTATATACGCGCTGTCCGCGCTTCCCGCAGAAAGGTATTCCGCCTCGCGCGTACCCGCGTCTCCGGTATAGCTCATCGAGAAATCGTGCGCCACGCCGAGCGACGAATACCGTCCGAGAGTCGCCGTCGAGAAGCGCTCGGACGCGCCCTTTATGATTCTCGGCATAACGTCGGCGCGAAGCTTTTCTCCCGCACTCTCGAGAGTGTCTATCGCAAGTCTGACCGCGTCGCAGCGCAGCGTCATATCGGAAAGCTCCGTCCTCATCGCCTCGATCCTCTCGGCGATCTGCGCGGGCGGAACCGCACGCGCGCGACCCGCGGAACGCTTTGACTCATAATCGGTCCGCTTTGCGTAAAGGGCGCGGAGCTTCTGATCGTTGAATTCCCTTTTGCGGCGAAGCTCGGCGCATTCCTCCGCCGTAAGCTTTTCCGCGCGCTCCCATTCGGGAGTAAGCTCGGCCTCGGTGCGTCTTTGATTTATCGCGGGAAAATCGTACCGCTTAAGCGCCATCGCGCGGACGGTGCACTCACCCGATTTTTCCTTCACGGTCTCGGACAGTGCATCGATCTCCGCGAACTTCTTCTCCGCGCACTCGCGCGCGCGGCAGAGCATATCCTCGGCGCTCATATCCTCATCGGGCGCGTCCCCGGTGCTCTCCGTATAAAGCCCCGCAGCCTCCTCGGTCAGTGAGAATATCCGTCTTTCGCTTTCGTCGGCGATATCCGCAAGCTCCTTCGCCTGCCCCGCAAGCTTCACCGCGTCGCGCGCCTTCTCTTCTCCGAGAGCTATATTCGCAAGCAGCGAATCCTCACCGTCGGCATCCCACTGCGCGCACAGCGCATCGAATTTCTTCGACGCGCTGTGCGAAACGGATGCGAAAACGACCGTCGCGCACAGAAGCACCGCGCCGGACGCGGCGGGAACGAGGAATTCGGAAAAGCGAAGCGTATACATAACGACGGCGGCAATGCAGGTGGCGACCGCAAGAATCGCCGTGACGATCGCGGAAACTTTGGACACGCGGCGGCGCGATCCGAGCTTTTGCGCACTGTCGCGGGCGGCAGCGCAGTCGTCGGCATCGGTCTGCTCTGCAGCATTCGATTTGAGATACTGTATGCGCGAGCGGTTTCTCTCAAGAGAAGCCTTCTCCGCCGCAAGCTCCTTTTCGACGCCCTTTATGCTCACGAGAATATCGCGCGCCGGGAAGTCGGCTTTCATCTCTTCGAGGCGGCGCTTGTCCTCCTCGAGCGAGCGGTCCGCCTCGGCAAGCTCTCTCTTCATTCTGAGCGCTTCGATATCCTCAAAATGCGAGATCACCTTCGCCGCGGTCTCGTTTTCCTTTTCGGCGCGCTCGATCTCCGCCGAAGTCCGCACAAGCGAGGCTTCCGCATCTATGACCGCGGCGTTCTCCGTCTCGGACAGCTCAAGCTCCCTTTCAGCCGCCGAAATTTTCGCTTTCAGCTCGGGGATCGCGCCGCCGGAGGAATTCTTGTGAAGAAGCTGCCTTCTCACCTTGTCAAGCTTGGAGATCACTTTTTTCACATCAACGGTCTCGTCCGCGGAGCAGAGTATGTTCTCGATCGCCGCCGACACGCCCGAGGTGTCCGGTTCGTTCGTTCCGAGCTGGCGTATGAAAACCGTGTTCACGAAAACATCCTCGGGCATTCCGAAGAAATATTCTCCCGGTTCGCAGTTCATCTTGACGATCGCGCCCGTACCGAGATCGACCGTCACCGTGCGCTCCCTGACGGGCGCGCTGTCAGAGCCGTCCGAAACGACGAGCGATCTCTCGATACGGTAACGCCCCTCACCCGCGGTGAGGTACAGCTCGCCTGCGGCGCAGCCCGTATCCCAGTTCACGAATCTCTTTCGCTCCGAGATCGGGAAAGCGTCGCTGCTGCGCCCTGAAAGCCCGTAAAACATGAATTTTATAAACATCGCCGCGGCAGTCTTGCCGGACTCGTTTGCGCCCTCGATTATGTTGAGGCTGTCCGAAAACGTGAATTCCCTGTCGCGCAGCGATCCGAAGGAGTCAATCTTTATTTTGTTTACCGTCATATTCTCCTCCTCAGATATCCGAAATGTTTTCGCCGCCGATAGCCGCCGTAACGTACCGCAGCGCCCGCAGCGCCACCTCGCGCTCCCGCGCGTCCGCGCTCTCGAGCTTCGGCTTTATCATCCTGTAGAATTCGCCCCGCACGGACAGATCGTCCTCGAGGTAGTCCGCACCGCCGAGCGGCACGGTCTCGTCCTTGAGCGTGAACGAGAACACTCCCGGAAACGCTTCGGCAATAACGGAGGGGGAAATGACGAGCGCGGAATCCGTCACGCCGTAGATTCTCACGCGGACCGCCGTTTCGTCGTCCGCGCCGGATATCGCGTCCTCTATTTTGTCCGTGACCTCGCGCGAGGTCGCAGCCCCCGTGACATCGACGGATATATCCTCGTACCGCCTTCTCGAGAATTTCATCGGGCGGACCGTCACCTTCGCCGAATCGGAATCCTTGTCCACGGTCACGACAAGCGCGCCCTTGTCTCCGCACTCGTCGAAGGAGCGTCCGACAAGGCATCCGCAGTACGCAAAGCTGCAGTTTCCCGCCTCGCCGCGGTAGTTGTCCGCGTTGTGTATATGCCCGAGCGCCGCATAGTCCGCGCCGAACGAAGCAAGCACGTCCTTCGACAGCGGCGCGCTGTGCGAAAGCGGCGACGTCATATCGGCGTGCGCGCAGATCAGGTTTATTCTTCCGCGGTCGGCGACCGATGCCGATGCAAGCGGCACCGAGGTCATCTCGCCCGAAACAAAGGCGTACCCGTAAACATCGGTGTTAAGCTCGGGAAATGAGAAGCATTGGAGAACGTCGGAGCTGAACACCTTTACGTTGTCGGGCATCTTTATTTTCTCCCATATGCTGCCGTGAGTATACGGGTCGTGATTTCCCGGAGAAACGATCACCGGACAGCCGACGCGGGAAAACTCGCCCGTCACAAGCTCGGCGGTCTCGCGCGTTATGTATCTGCTCTCGAACAGATCCCCCGTCACAAGGACAATATCGATGTCCCCCGTGCGCGCATACGTCATCATCGACGTGAACGCACTCCGAAGCTCCGCACGGCGCAGCTCTGCGCGGTCCGGTGAAAGCCCCGAAAACGGTGAATCAAGGTGAATATCGCCTGTATGAAGTACCTTTATCATTCGCACTGCCTTTCATGCTCAGCCGTATCGAATCGCCGTTTTCCCGGAGGCACGGCGCTCCGGCGGCAAAAATCTTCTATCATATGATTATATCACAAAGTACGCCCGGAGGCAACATTTAATTGAATAATGAATAAAAAATAATACGAAAACGCGGCATTCTCATCGGATGGCACGGCGTTCATATTTCGGTTCGGAAAATAAACGTTTTTTTCATCTTTCGGACACTTTTCCTTGACCGAAACAAAAAAATGTGGTATAATATCGCAGATATATGATGTTTCCTACAAATTTGTAAATGATGAAAGGATGTTGAAATGAAGAAAATCGTATCCGCGGCGCTTTGCCTGTGTATGGCTGCCGCGACTCTCGCCTCGTGCGCGCAGAAAAGCGAGCCTTACTTCTCGCCGAGGATTACCGTTTCATCCTCCGCCGCCGAAGACAGCGCGGTATGGCTGACGAAACGTCTCGGCGATTCCCTCA
>JABLTO010115247.1_pt1 | contig 44122 bp, 44 predicted proteins | sample 7160091 | NCBI WGS metagenome assembly JABLTO01 (sample SAMN14651225, study PRJNA627086) | human gut metagenome | isolation source: feces | host: Homo sapiens
TGTTGCGCGGGGCTGGGCGATACGCCCGGAATTTCTGCAAGATGATGGAAAAACCGCCTTCCGAATATAGGGCGCAAGTGGAAAAACAGGCTGTGATTGAAGGTATGCAGAGATTCTAGACCGACATTGCAATTTTCTATATTATTATTGCATTTTAAACGTCAAAAACACAACACGCGAAAGTTTAGAGGATAAAAATGTGTAAAAATGCAATTGCGCCAGGGCTTCTTTGGCGATATAATTAAAAACCAAGTGGAATAATTGCATTCTCAGAAACAAAGATTGCAATTATTTCAGAACGCTATTGCATAATATATTGAAACGAAAGACTATTAGAAACCAGAAGGAAAATGCTATTGCTATGGCGTGCAAGCAGGTTCGGTTTAATGTAAAAAGCCCAGCGTAGTTGATCAAAAGCACAAGTAGAGATAAGGCGGATTCATAATCGGTCTCTACAGGTTATAACGATATATCATAGAGATGAGTTGCATATTTTATGGTTGCCACCGGAGTTACCGGAAAAATAGAGGCAATAAAAGGATAAGGAGGAAAAAATGAGAAGATTGCTCGCACTGTTGCTGGCATCCGTAATGGCGCTCGCGGTTTTCGCGGGCTGCACGGCGGATACAAATGTCGATGATCAACCGGATGGAACCCAAACTGAGGCTCCTTCAAACGAGGAACCGACAACGACTCCTTCTGGCGATGAGGGCGATGCACAGGAAGGAAGCCTTTGCACGGTTTCTGAAGACTCGGACATCGTTGTTCTGAATTATGCGGATATTTCGACCTTCTTCCCGGCGAATATCACGCAGTCTACAGAGTATCTCCTTGCTTCATTTGCATACGAGAGCCTCTGTGATTTCAACGAAGATATGAGCATTAAATATGTGCTCGCTACTGGGTCTGAAGTGAGCGAAGATGGGCTGGAATACACCTTTACCCTCCGTGAAGGCGTTTATTTCAGCGATGGTGCTCCTTGGAATGCAGAAGCCTGCAAAGCCAACTTTGATCTGGTTTTGGATGAAAGCAATGCTTTTATGGGCGTATGGATGCTGAGCGGGGCTATTGAGAGCTGCGAAGTGGTAGATGAATACACCATCAAACTGCATCTCTATGCGCCATATGCTCCGCTGCTGAATGTGCTTGCATCATACAATGGATTTGTAAGCCCGAACCTCATTGAAAAAGGTGAGGATGCCTGGAAAAACGAAGTCGTTGGAACGGGTCAATACACGCTTGCTTCTTACACCAGCGGCGAATCTGCTGTGTATGAACTCAACCGTGACTACTGGGGCTATAATGCTGAAATCGCGGGCGAAAATGCGATTGCCTCTGATGCTGGGTTTAACTCTATCACCGTGCGCCCTGTTGCCGAAGAATCCACCCGTATTGCAATGGTGCTCAGCGGCGAAGCGGATATTATCAACTCGGTGACTGCAACCAATATCCCCAACATTGAAGCAGGCGGCGCTACTGTGATTCAGCAGCCCGGCTCCACGATCGGTTATCTCTATTTTAATTGCCAGAAAGGCGCACTCACGGATGCCCGCGTGCGCAAAGCGATCGCCATGGCAATCGATGTAGATTCCCTTATCAACGTCGTATATGGCGGCGCGAATCAGCCGTGCGATTCTGTTCTTGTGCCTTCCATTACAAGCTACAAGAGCATGGGCAGGATCGAATACGATGTAGAAGCTGCAAAGGCGCTTCTTGCAGAGGCCGGCTATTCAGATGGTTTAACGTTGGTAGCCTGGGAAGAAAATGACACGACCGATATCCAGCGCGGAGAATTCATTCAACAGCAGCTGGAGCAGATCGGCATTACGCTTGAGATCTACCCGATGGAAAGCGGTATCCTTGCAACGCGGGTTGGCGCATTTGATGGCGATCCGGCAGAGCAGGAATACGATCTGTATATCCGCGGCTATGGCACGGATACCTATGACCCGGATGAAATGCTAGGGCGGTACTCCACCGCTGCGTTTACGCCGGCAGGCTCCAACTACAGCTTTTATAGCAACCCTGAATACGATGCATTGATCGAGCAAGGGGCCAGGGCAACGGATCAGGCAGAGCGCGATGAGATCTATGCGCAAGCACAGGAGATTCTCTGGGAAGAAATGCCTGTGTTCCCGCTTCATGTGAACACCTGGATTGCAGCGCATGGTTCCCGCATTGAGAACCTTACTTATACTTCAGTTGGTGATTTCAACTTCAATGGAGCACGCTTCGTGGGCTGATTTAGCCTAAACTTTGCGGCCTTCTCTGCTCATGGAGAAGAGAAGGCCGCAAAAATCTTATGAAAAACGGGTGATACGATGCTATTATATATCATCAAGCGTTTGCTCAGCGTGATCGGTACGATGCTGCTCGTATCCGTTGTAGCGTTTCTTTTTATCCACTTAATCCCAGGCGAGCCGGCCAGACTGCTTGCGGGTGAGAAAGCGCCGCAGGAGACCGTGGACCGGATTACGGAAAAGCTTGGACTCAACCAGCCACTTCCCGTTCAGTATTTTAAATGGATGGGTGGCATCCTTCAAGGGGATTTTGGCGAATCCTATCGTACAGGAAGGCCTGTAACGGAAGAAATTTTTGAATCAAGATATGGAAATACCGTCCGGCTGGCGCTGGTTACGTTGGTTTGGAGCACGCTCGTCGGGCTTGTCATAGGCGTATGGGCAGGAACGCATGCCGGGAAATGGCAGGATTATTCTAGCGTTACGATCGCTGTCGCCGGGCAGGCAGTCCCTTCATTCTGGATCGGTTTGATGTTGATTTTTTTCTTGGGCGTGAAGCTGAAATGGCTTCCAATCTCCAGCATGAGCGGGGACTGGAAATCGCTCATCATGCCGACGATTACCATGGGTGGCGGCCTTATGGCTACTGTTGCACGCTATACACGCTCTGCCATGCTGGAAACGCTGCGGGAGGATTATACGCGAACAGCCCGTGCAAAAGGGCTCGCAGAAAACACTGTTGTGTGGAAGCACGCGTTCCGCAACTCCATGATTACTGTAATTACAATCGTAGGCGTATCCTTTGGTGACCTGCTGGGCGGCTCTGTGCTCGTGGAAGAGGTGTTTGCATATCCGGGCATTGGCAAATATCTGGTGGACTCCATCAACTTGCGTGATTATACGGCCGTGCAGGCGCTGATTCTGTTGATTTCGGCGCATTATGTGATCATCAATCTCCTGGTAGACGTGCTTTATGCTGTAATCAACCCAGAGATTAAGTACAATTGATGAGGCGGTGTTGAGATGAAAAAAGATGATAAGATAAAAGCTGAACGCGCCGAGATCATAACGCCATTCCAGGATTTCTGGAGAAAGTTCCGCAAGCAGAAAACAGCGGTTGCTGCTGCGATCTTCTTCGTGATTCTCGTGTTCATAGCAATCTTTTGCTATGAAATCGTCCCCTATGGGATCAATGAATATGATTATTCCGTACCAGTGCAGGGCCCATCCGCGGAGCATTGGTTCGGCACGGATGAATTTGGCCGCGATCTGTTTTCACGCATCCTTTGCGGAACGCGCATCTCGCTTACAGTGGCGTTCTCTGCTGTTACGATTGCGGCGATCATCGGAAGCTTAATCGGTTTGATTTCCGGTTATATCGGGGGTACGTTTGATACGGTCGTAATGAGCCTGCTTGATGTGCTTTATGCATTCCCGGGCCTAATCCTTGCGATTGCAATCGTGGCCATCCTTGGTCCAGGCCTAACCAACGTGGTGATTGCCGTCGTCATCTTCCGCATCCCGATTTTTGCACGGGTTGTGCGCAGCAATACGCTGCAGTTGAAGAATACGGTTTACGTCCGCGCGGCAAAGGGGTTGGGTGCATCCAGATGGCGCATCCTGCTCAAGCATATTTTGCCTGGCGCGATCCCGAGCGTGATTGTTCAGTATTCGCTTTCCATAAGCGGCTCGATTATGACCTGCGCGAGTTTGAGCTTTCTTGGCATGGGTGCCATGCCGCCGACGCCTGAATGGGGCCTTTTGCTGAGCAATTCCCGGCAATATTTCTTCACCAGCCTTCACTATGCGGTTTTCCCGGGGTTGGCGATTTTGCTCACGGTGCTGTGCTTCAACCTGTTGGGGGACGGCCTGCGCAGTGCGCTTGACCCGCGGCTGAGCGAACAATAAGGAGGCGCAGTATGAAATCGAATAATATCCTTGAAGTAAAAGGATTAAAAACGTATTTCTTTACGGATAACGGCACGATCAAGGCTGTGGATGATTTGAGCTTTGCGTTGAAGGAAGGGTCTACCCTTGGCATCGTAGGCGAATCCGGAAGTGGGAAAAGCGTTACATCGCTTTCCATCATGGGTTTGTTTCGAGGCACGACCGGCCGGATCGTGGAGGGGGAAATCCTTTTTGACGGCAAGGACCTTACCAAGCTTTCGGAAGAGGAACGCAGGAAGATTCGGGGCAAGGATATCTCCATGATTTTCCAGGAACCCATGACCAGCCTTAACCCTGTGCTGAAGATCGGCGAGCAGGTTGCGGAAGCGATTCGGCTGCACCAGGGCGTATCCAGGGCAGAAGCACGCGAACAGACCATCCGCATCCTCAAAGAGACAGGCCTTCCACGCGTGGAAAGCATGGTGAATGAATATCCGTTCCAGCTTTCAGGCGGCCAACGCCAGCGCGTAATGATCGCAATGGCGCTTTCCTGCCACCCGAAAATCCTCATTGCGGATGAGCCGACCACGGCGCTTGACGTTACAATCCAGGCTCAGATTCTGGATTTGATTATGCGCCTAAAAGAAAAAATCGGCATGTCGATCATCTTTATTACGCATAGCCTTGGCGTAGTGGCGGAAATCTGTGATGAGGTGATCGTCATGTATTGCAGCAGGGCAATGGAAACCGGCTCTACCGTGGATATCTTTAAAAACCCGAAGCATCCGTATACGAAAGGGCTTATGGCGTCCATCCCAAAGCTTGGCGAACATTTGGATATGCTGTACACAATTCCAGGCAACGTACCAAATCCGCGGCATATGCCGGCAGGCTGCAAATTCCAGCCGCGCTGCCAGGAGGCCATCCCCATTTGTTCCGAGCAGGAGCCTCCGTTTTTCGATTATGGAAACGGGCATACGAGCCGCTGCTGGCTGTGCAGCAGGAAATATGGAGGTGAGCTGTAATGGGCAAAACGCTTCTGAAAATAGAAAACTTAAAGGAATATTACCCGGTACGCAAAGGCTTTTTTGGGAAAACCGGCTACGTTAAGGCCCTGGATGGTGTTTCCTTTGAGGTGAATGATGGCGAAGTGTTTGGCATCGTTGGCGAATCGGGTTGCGGAAAATCTACGCTTGGGCTTGCAATTACCAAGCTGATCGAGCCCACGGGCGGGCAGATCATCTTAAATGGAGAGGATATTACGCACTTCAACGCCCAGCGGATGCGCCCGATCCGCCGCCAGATGCAGATGGTGTTCCAGGACCCTTATGCGTCGCTTAACCCGCGCATGAGCGTGCGCGACATCATCAAGGAGCCTATGATCATTCATCATCTGGCATCATCACAAAAAGAGATGAACGAGCGAGTTGTGGAGCTGCTCCGCCAGGTAGGGCTGGATGACTACCACGCAAATCGCTATCCGCACCAGTTTTCAGGCGGCCAGCGGCAGCGCATCGGCATCGCACGTGCGCTGGCGGTAGATCCCAAGCTTATCATCGCTGACGAGCCTGTTTCAGCACTGGATGTTTCCATCCAGTCGCAGGTTTTAAATTTGATGGTAGAACTCAAACGTGCCCGCAACCTTACCTATATTTTCATCGCGCATGATCTGAGCGTTGTAGAGCATATCAGCGACCGGGTGGGCGTCATGTATCTTGGGAATTTCGCGGAAGTTGCAAGCAAGGAAGAGCTCTATGCTAACCCCTTGCATCCCTATACGCAGGCGCTGCTTTCCGCAGTGCCGGTTCCGGATCCCGAAGTAAAGCGCCAGCGCATTATCTTGCCCGGCAATATTCCATCGCCAATTAATGCGCCCAAAGGCTGCAAATTCCATCCGCGTTGCTTTAAATGCATGGATATTTGCAAAGAAGTGGCACCGCCGCGCATCCAGGTTGGGGAAAATCATTATCTTTACTGCCATTTGTATGCATAAGGGACATCCTACTGCATTGCATGGGAGAACAATTCACCGGCGGGCGGAAAGCCCGCCGGTTTTTGCATACTGCCTTTCTATTCAATGCAGAAAAACGCATAATTATGGGAAATTCCTTTGGCTATGATAAAAGCGAGTTGAGGATCAAGGATCCAAAGAGTTGCGGGAAGGAGATGCGGAGAAAGATCTGCGTAAATCCTCAAAACGAAAGCCCTGCTGAAAGAATACTATGAAAACATGGTATAGAGGAACACTAAGCGAATTCTGGAAACCATCGAAATCCAAGAAGAAAACAAACCAAACGGATGACGGACGATGCTGGAAACGGAGAAGGAGCCGGATAAAGGCAGTGGATAATTCTGCGCAGATGGAAGATCACTCGGCCCTATGCATGCGCTAAAACGCTACGGAGCAGTATCAATGAAAATCGCATTTCTATGGATATGAGGTATATACAGTTTTAAGTAAGCGATTAAGCGGCGAAACAAGGAAAGCAAACCCTATAGCGCAAAAAACAGAACTCGGCCTGCTTTTTATGCTATACTTTATTTGATAGAGAGCGGAATGCGAAATGGAGAACAGGGCTTATGACCGCGGTGCCGAGAAACGATCTGCGCAAAATGCAAAGAGATGGGTTGAAAACATCGGACCGGACATCTTGAAATGCGGGGAACCGTTTCACCACCTGCCGCCGCTTGAATAAACGCAACCCAATGCATCGCTTGTAACGACTTAAAGCGTCTTAAAAGTGGCAGCACGAGGAATGACAGCGCTGAGGATGAACTTGGCCATATTTTCTCATGGTTGCGAGGAGCAGCATAGGAGCTTGCTTTCCGGTTGCGATTTGCCGCTGAACCATTTTCCTGCCTTCGGTTGGGGCAGGGCGGCTTTTTTTGCAGGCAAAGGCGATGGTGTGCAGATGGGCGTTGGCGCACCTTGGAAAGGACGCTGTTTCGATAAAAAGCATCCTTCACCAAAAACGCATGGGGCAAATTGCGAAAAAAGCAACGATCGATTGTGGAAAGGCATAGGATGCGGTTTGAAAGCATGGAATGGCACGACCTGCGCAGATGCATGCGGAATGGAAGCTTTTGGGAAGGGAACCAAGCGCATCTAAGCTTGGACTAAGCTGTAAAGGGTAAGCTATTCGACCGTTTTTACCGCGGGGATGCGGCGCGCACCCAAAAAAGCGGCGGATACGGCATCGGGCTTTCTGTGGCACGCGCCATCGTTTCTGCCAATGGGGGTACACTTCATGCCGTATACCAGCAAGACCCCGTCCGCATCTGCTTTCAAGCCTGTTTTAAGGTGCCGGCGAAATAGGAAGCACGAAAACTGCTGCCGAGCGCACATCGGTTTCCTTTGCCTTAAAAAGCTTGTAAAATCGAGACGCCATTGGGGTCCCACTCGAAGGGAGAAGCATGTGCGGTGCATTCGGAAAAGCTTACGGGCAAGCTTTTCATAGGAACAGGACAAACGCTGCAGAAAACCATGAAAACCCCAAAATGGGAGTTGCTTTCCAAACGCCTAAAACGCCACGGAGATTCCGTGGCGTTTTAGCTTGCAGAAATCCTTTGAAGGTTGAGAAACGCGTCCTTGGCAGGCTGCATTAGGTTTGGAGGCGCAAAGCGAATTGCCCATAAAGGGGAAAGGGAAAATACCCTCGGAAAAATGCGCAGCAAATATGGAATTCTTTGCAGTGCCGGCCCTTCTGCAAGGCCGCAGGCAGAACCGCAGAAGCAAAGGCGCCATGAAACCTCGGAAAAACAGCTTATGTGGGGAACACAGGATGCGCAGGAAGAACCTGCCGCATCCGGTGAAGCGGGCAATACGCCACCGGATAAGATGGACGGCATGCAGGAAAATCAACAGCCAGAGTTTCAGCAGAGCGAGGGTGAAACACCATCGGGCATGCAGCAGGGAAGTGTACCTTCCATGGAAGGTGCATGGACGGCGGAAAGCAATGGCATGCCGAAAGAGCGGTCGGAAGCTGGCACATGGGAACAGAAAGGCGGAACGGAAACGCTTGATGGCGGGCAAACCAGCCAAACGCCCGTGGAACATATAGCTTTCAATATAGAGGAGCGAGAGCAGCAAAACGATAATGCAGCAGGTTCTACAAATGCAGAGGAATGGGGGATGCTCGGCGCGTGTGCTGCCGTGCTCCTGGGAGGCATTCTTATGGCGCTTTTCTATAGAAAGCGAGTATAACAATTAGGAGCGTAGGGAGAGATGCGAGCATCTCTCCCTTTTTGTAATGGAGCGCGGGGCATCGGAACTGCCAGTTCCTCAAACGGCTGCATATGGCAAAAGCTTTAAAGCTGCTCGTGCCTTTCGTGCTAGAAAAACCTTTGCGCTCTGCGGCTTTACCGGGCATTTTCGGATGGCTGAGGATCCCAAAGCGGAGGGCGCTTTTTGATGCAGGGTACGCATATGCGCCACGCTTTGCGGCATGCTAATGAGGAAAGTTAAAACGCATGGATTTTGAAAATTGCGAAGCAATTGTGAAAACATGCCGTTAACGCTTGAAATTCCTGCGCACATGCAGTATCATACTATCGTGCTTAGCACTCAGAGAATGAGAGTGCTAACAAAACTTCGAACGCAATGCATTCAGATATTCTAAGGAGGTTGCAAGTATTATGACACTCAAACCCTTACTCGACCGCGTTGTCATCAAGAGCGTGGCGGCGGAAGAAACCACTAAAAGCGGCATTATTTTGACTGGAAGCGCCAAGGAAAAGCCCCAGATGAGCGAAGTCATCGCAGTAGGCCCTGGCGGCATGGTAGATGGCAAGGAAGTCACCATGTATGTCAAACCCGGAGATAAGGTGATCTATTCCAAATATGCAGGTACGGAAGTGAAGCTGGACGGCGAGGAATATACCATCGTCCGCCAGAGCGACATCCTCGCGGTCGTAGAATAATTGAATTCATAGAAACAGGAGGAAATCTATCATGGCAAAACAGTTGAAATATGGTGAAGAAGCACGTCGTGCCCTTGAAGCCGGCATGAATGCACTAGCAGATACCGTTAAGATTACCCTTGGGCCTAAAGGCCGCAATGTTGTGCTTGATAAAAAGTACGGAGCGCCCCTTATTACCAATGATGGCGTCACCATCGCAAAAGAGATCGAGCTGGAAGACCCATTTGAAAATATGGGCGCACAGCTTGTAAAGGAAGTTGCCACCAAGACCAACGACGTAGCTGGCGATGGCACCACGACCGCTACGCTGCTTGCCCAGGCGATCATCCATGAGGGCATGAAGAATGTTGCTGCTGGTGCAAACCCCATGGGTATCAAGCGCGGCATTGAAGCGGCTGTGGAGGAAGCAGTCGCTGGGTTGAAAGCCATCTCCAAGCCGGTTGAGAATAAACAGGCTATCGCACAGGTAGCATCTATCTCTGCAGGCGATGAGAATATTGGTGCGCTCATCAGCGATGCGATGGAAAAGGTCGGGAATGACGGCGTGATCACTGTGGAAGAATCCAAAACCATGAAGACCGAGCTCAACATCGTGGAAGGTATGCAGTTCGATCGTGGCTATGCATCTGCTTATATGGTAACGGATACGGACAAGATGGAAGCTGTGCTCGATAACCCGTATATTCTGATTACCGATAAGAAGATCAGCAATATTCAAGAGATCCTGCCCGTGCTTGAAGCGGTTGTGCAGCAGGGACGCAAACTGCTCATCATCGCGGAGGACGTGGAAGGCGAAGCGCTTGCAACGCTTGTTGTCAATAAGCTGCGCGGTACGTTCACCTGTGTTGCTGTTAAGGCGCCGGGCTTTGGCGACAGGCGCAAGGCAATGCTGCAGGATATCGCGATCCTCACCGGTGGCCAGGTGATTTCCGAAGAGCTTGGCCTCGAACTGAAGGAGACCACCGTAGCTCAGCTCGGCACGGCGCGTCAGGTCAAGGTTGACAAGGAGAACACCACCATCGTGGAAGGCGCAGGCGATCCTTCTGAGATCAAGGCGCGCATCAGCTCCATCCGCGCGCAGATCGAGGAGACCACTTCCGATTATGATAAGGAGAAGCTGCAGGAGCGCTTGGCGAAACTCGCTGGTGGCGTTGCAGTGGTTGCGGTTGGCGCTGCGACGGAAGTTGAAATGAAGGAAGCAAAGCTGCGCATTGAGGACGCACTCAATGCAACGCGTGCAGCTGTGGAAGAAGGCATCGTGCCTGGTGGCGGCGTTGCGCTTATCAACGTGATTGACCGCGTGAAGGCGCTTGCTGCTACCCGTGAAGGCGACGAGAAGACCGGCGTAAACATCATCGTTCGCGCGCTGGAGGAACCTGTTCGCCAGATCGCTGCAAACGCAGGCCTGGAAGGTTCTGTGATCGTGGAAAACATCAAGAAAGCTGCAAAGCCGGGCTATGGCTATGATGCAAAAGCTGATGAATATGGCATGATGGCCGATAAGGGCATCATTGACCCGACAAAGGTCACCCGCAGCGCACTGCAGAATGCGGCTTCGATCGCCGCGATGGTTCTTACGACGGAGAGCCTTGTTTGCGATATCCCCGCGCCCGAACCGGCACCGGCTGCAGGCGGCATGGGCGGCGCACCCGGGATGTATTAATCTTCCTAACTTGCTTGAATTTAAACGTCCAAGTAGGCGTTGAACGGGTACGGGCAGCAGATATTTCTGCTGCCCGCACTTGTTTTTTGCTTTATTTGAACGAAATGAGCCCCTAACCAAGCTGGAGCGGGAAAAGCTTTAAGCGCCAAACAAGAACGATGGGTAAACAGGAATTCAGCCATGCAAAAAGGTATTGCCTTAGGATGCATGATGATAAATCGCAGCGTATCCTGCACGCAAAGCCTTTTGCAACCCCATAGCGCTGGCAAAGTAGAATGAAACGGTTGCAAAAACAGGGGGATCGCATCTGAAGCGTGCAAAAGCATTGCAAGAAGCGTATGCCAAAGGGGCGCTGATCCGGATTTTGCGGGCGAGCTTAGGCATATTGCACTTTAAATGCTGTGCCATTGCCCGAATGCACTTACCCATGCTATAGTAATAGCAACGATGAAAGTGAAATAGCATGGGGAAGCAAATGATTTTAGAAACGCAACGCTTGATTTTAAGGGAAATGAAGCAGGAAGATTTTGAGGATCTGGCTGAAATTTTGCAGGACCCGGACGTTATGTATGCCTATGAGCATGATTTCTCGCAAAGCGATGTGCAAACCTGGCTTGACCGCCAGCGTGCAAGGTATACACAATATGGCTTTGGGTTGTGGGCAGTTGTATTAAAAGCAACGGGCGAAATGATCGGGCAGGCAGGTTTAACCATGCAACCCTATCAAGACACGCAAGTGCTGGAAATCGGATACTTGCTTAAAAAGGCGTTCTGGCATTGCGGCTATGCAAGTGAAGCGGCTGCCGGATGCAAAAAATATGCCTTTGAAAATCTCAAAGCAGATAAGGTATATGCGATCATTAAAACGGACAATTTCCCTTCCATGAAAGTAGCAGAAGGCATTGGTTTGGCCAAGGAAGCTATCTTTACCGCGCGCTATTATCATGGCGACATGCTACATTATCTTTATGCAGCAAAAAACGACCTGCACGAGGCGCGCTAGCCTCCGGCGCAGAGGAAAAACGTGGATCACACACAGTGCGGTTTTGTCGGCGCTCCAAGTGTCCACAAACCGGGTGCAAAAATAACTGGTTTACAATTTCTTAACACGCAAACGCGCGAGATGAACGAAATCTTAACGCCGTATTTTATATAATGAAATTATACGCAGCGCAGAGGTTGCGTTTCTGCAGGCGGGATGAGGATGAAAGAACAGAATCATATGGCCCCCAAATGTGCAATCCGAATAAAGCAATCCGATCAACGAGCAGATCAGAGCATGCTTAACTCCAGCATGCTGGCACCAGAACCGCAGGAGGAGCGGCACTGGAGAAAATTCAAGCTGGAATGGCGGCCCATGTTGAAAACCATCGGCGTACTTGCGCTTGCCACTGGGGTGGCGGCGCTGTTGGACAGCTCTTTCCTTGAAAACAACAATGTTTCAATTATTTATACATTGGCAGTCGTGATTATCTCCAGCATGACGCCCGGCTATATTTACGGAATTATCGCATCTGTTCTCAGCGTGATTGGGGTAAATTATTTTTTTGCGTCTCCGAAGTTCGCTTTTAACTTTACCCAAACCGGCTATCCGATTACGTTCGCTTCCCTGCTGATAGTATCGATCATTATGAGCACGCTCATGACCCGCTATCGGGAGGCTGCGCACGTTGCGCGCTTGCGGGAAATGCGGACAAAGACGCTCTATGAATTGACCAACGAATTCCTCGCAGCCGATAATGCGGATGATTTTGTGCGGATTGCATGCGAATACATCACGCGAGTGTGTGGAGCCGCTGCTTATTATGTGCCGGGGGAAGAATCCAAGCAGGATATATCAATCTGCATTGCACTGCCGGTGATGGTGCGCGAAAATAGATTTGGCACGGTATACATTCCGGGAGAGACATGCGCAGCAGTGAAAAGCGAAAGCCTGCTTGCACTGATGCGGATGATCACAGCGCAGCTTGCACTTGCGCTGGAGCGCAACCGGTTGATTCAAGCCCATAGAAACGCCAGGTTGCAGGCTGAAGCGGAGGAGATGCGTGGCAATCTGCTGCGTGCAATTTCCCATGATCTACGCACGCCGCTCACGAGCATTCAAGGGGCCAGCGCGACCATCCTGGAAAGCGGAAAACAGCTGGAAGCTGCAGTAAACTATCAGCTTGTAGCGGACATCCATGAAAATGCACAGTGGCTCATCCGCATGGTAGAAAACCTGCTTTCTGTAACGCGCATCAGCGATGGCACGGCAGCCATAAAAAAAGAACCCGAGGTTGTGGAAGAAGTGGTTGCCCAAGCGGTTGGACAACTGCGCAAGCGTTTCCCGGGGAAGGGAATCCAGGTGCGCGTGCCGGATGATGTGCTGATGATCCCCATGGACGCGATGCTGATTGAACAGGTATTGATTAACCTGGTTGAAAATGCTTTTTTCCATGCAGGATCCTCTGAAGATGTGGAGATTATGGTTCGGGATGCGGATGATGCAGTTGCATTTCAAGTGCGCGATCATGGCGTGGGTATCCCGCAGAAGGAGCTTGAGACCATTTTTGAAGGCACGGCAAAGGCGGCGCGCTCGGAACGCGGCGATTCACATCGCGGAATGGGAATTGGCCTGTCTATTTGCCGGGCAATCGTTCGGGCGCACCGTGGAACGATCCGCGCCTTGAATATGCCGGATGGCGGTGCAGCATTTGAATTTACTTTGCAAAAGGAGGAAAGGACGCATGAATAACAAAACGACCTTGCTGATCGTGGAGGACGATAAGGCCATCGTTCACTTTATTTCATCGATTCTTAGCGTCAACGAGTATAGAACCCTGTATGCAGGAACCGGACGTGAGGCAATTGCTTTGATTGCATCGTACCGGCCGGATGTGGTCCTGCTGGATCTTGGCCTGCCAGACATCGACGGGCTTGAGGTGCTCAAAACCGTCCGCCAATGGTCAGAGGTACCCATTATTGTGGTTTCCGCGCGCGGCCGCGAACAGGAAAAGGTGCAGGCGCTCGATCTCGGAGCAGACGATTATATTACAAAACCGTTTGGAACGGCCGAGCTACTTGCGCGCATTCGCACGGCGCTGCGCCACAGTGCGCGTCCGGAATCTGCCAGCATGCCGACCGGACGTTTTAAAACAGGCGATCTGGAGATTGATTTTGACCGCCGCCTTGTGATGGTAGAAGGCAGGGATGTGCATCTTACGCAGATCGAATATAAAATCGTAACGTTAATCGCACAGCATATTGGGCGCGTTTTGACCTATGATTACATCATTCAGCAGATATGGGGCGTACATCACACAAAGGATAACCAGATTCTGCGCGTAAATATGGCGAACATCCGCCGTAAACTGGAAAAGAACCCGGCGGAGCCACGCTATATCCTAACGGAAGTAGGGGTAGGCTACCGCATGGTAGACGATGCAAGCTGAGCGCCTAGGGCTTGGTTTAAGTATAAAACGATTCAAAAAGCGGGCAACAGGCACCCTCAATCCTCATGGAATTGGAGGATGGATTGAATCGCTGTCCCCAATTAAAAGCAATGTTTCCAATCATGGTATTTCGCCTACGGGAATTCCTGTAGGCGAAATGCTTTTTATTGAGCTGAATGCTTGGAAAAAGGGCCTGTTTGTGGCTGGATTATGCTATAAAGCGCGCAATACGGCTTCCATGCGATGCGCGAGTCCGTTTTGCCTGCTGCAACAGGAATGGAGCATGACTGCTGGGAACCTGGAATCAAGAACGCTGCGTTTTATGGCTATGGTACTGGAGAAATACGCCCAGAATGCATGCTGCCGCAAACACAATAAGAAAAATCAGCCAGCCATAATGCAGGTATTGCGGTGGAACATCCGCCTGGAATCCTCCCAGCAGTTCACCCAATGCAAGGCCGAGCGGATATCCTGCGAAAGCTGCTATGCTAAAACGATATTTTCCAAACACGCTGGGTAGTACGATGATAAGCGCACAGCCCCAGAATACCCGCCTTGCGGCCCATTCGGGCGTATAGAACTGCGGAAGGCCATAGCGCGTGAGAAAAAACAAGCCGAGCAATGCAGCGGAAAGAGCCAATGGGATGAGCACTTTTTTGTTCATAAGACCTCCTTTAAGCCCTTAAAAAGAGGGCGTCCACGGTTGTGCCGAGCTCATCTGCAAGGCGAAAAGCCAGCGAGAGCGTCGGGTCATATTTGTTGTTTTCAATTGCGTTCACGGTTTGACGCGTTACGCCACAGCGCCGTGCCAGTTCCTCCTGGGAAAGTCCCTTTTCCATGCGAAGCACGCGGATGCGGTTTTCCATAAGCTCAGCCTCCATATTTGCGCTTAAAAACCGCAAGCGCAACGGCGAAAACCAGCGCGATGATGGTAAGCAGCACAAACGGATGGAGTGTGTTGGATTCCATGCCATCTACATAAACCAAAATGGCGCTGCGCAGCGTATCTGCGATAAGAACCCCAAGCGAAATATAGAATGTGCAAATGCACGCCCTGTCACGGATCATGCGCCTGCGCTCATCGCCCTGCCTGGCAAGCGAAACGAGCAGGAGCACAATCATCACAATTGCCCCTAAAAGTACAGCTGGGATAAGAATGGAACAAATTGAAACGAGCAAGGGATTCGCCTCCACGCAAGTAAAATTCTTTTTACATAAAGAAGTATAACAAAAACCGGACGGCATGTCAAATTCTTTTTACAGAAACAATGAGCGGTTTACGGCACGTTTGAAGTGTCGCAAAACTCCAATACGCGCTCATTCTGCCGCATGGCTTTCTAAAAACGAGTGCGCCAACATTATGGCGGCTTATTCGATGGCGTTTTTAAAAATACAAGGAAACAAGCGCTTTTCTGATGCCAGCAAGGCATATGAGAGCATTGCTTAACGGTGATGCCAATGTATATGCGCATAGAAACCGAGCATGCACTGTTTAAGCTGGATTCAAATTGTGGGTTTAACCTATGTATGGGTAACAGCGCAGCATAAACTCGCATATGAATGAGTATGGCATGGGACGCGCCATGCAAACCTTACATGTTTAGGAGGAATCGCAGTGTATAGAAATCTCAATGCCCCTTGCACAACGTGCGCGAGCATGGTGGCGGGCAACAGAAAAACATATGATACGGTTGCAGCGGGAACCGTATGCAGCAGCGAGGTATGCGGACCCAACATTCTGTTAGGCGGCCAGCAGCTTGCGCTGATTCAGTTTCCCGTTCAACAATACGGGGAAGGTTTTTGCCCGTGCGAGGCGCTGGAACAGGGAACCATGTTCCCCGAACTGGTGCTCTAAAGGATGGAGGAGGGAACAACATGGAAACTACGCAATGCGCTTTATTAAACCAGATCAGCGAATATCAGTTTGTATGTGTTGAGCTGAACCTGTATCTTGACACGCATCCTACGGATGAAGCGGCACGCGCCGATTATCTGTGCTATGGCAAAATGCTGCAGCAGCTCATCGCGCAATATGAGGAGCAATATGGCTCGCTGCAGAATTTTGGGCATTCGCCCACGGAGACCGGCTGCTACGTTTGCTCAAAATGGCCCTGGGAATAAGGAGGAACATCTATGTGGATTTATCAGAAGAAACTTGAATATCCTGTCAACATTACTACCCCCGATCCGCGTATGGCAAAAGCGCTTATGGCGCAATACGGCGGCCCAGACTCCGAGCTTGGGGCATCCATGCGCTATCTGACACAGCGCTTCTCCATGCCGGATAATCGCGTTCGCGCAACTTGCAATGACATCGGCACCGAAGAGCTCGCGCATTGGGAAATGATTGGAACGATGATCTATCAATGCATGCGCGGAGCAAGCCTTGCTGAAATTGAAGCGGCGGGGCTGCTCGGCTATTATACCATGCACGACCACGGCGTATACCCTGCGGATCCAAACGGCGTGCCTTTCACGGCAAGCTACATTCAATGCACAGGCGATCCAGTGGCAGACCTGGTTGAAGACCTTGCTGCAGAACAAAAGGCGCGGGCAACTTATGAGCACTTGATGACGCTCACTGAAAACCCGCAGCTATTAGGGCCGCTCCACTTCCTGCGTGAGCGTGAAATCGTCCATTTCCAGAGGTTCGGCGAGTGCCTGGAAATCGTTCAGGCGCTGCAGAGCGGGGAAACGCGGGCGTACTACCCCAGCGTAACGGTGGAGAGCGGCGGCAACTGCATGCGCAGATAAAATAGATGGGAACATCCCGAGCAAGGGCGATACACGCGATGTGTACCGCCTTTTTCAGTACGGCCAAAGGCAATTGCATTGCGTGTCGGGAAACAGCAGGAGTTTTCGGTGTTTAGGGTAACAGCCCGGCAAAGAAAGAGTTCGCCATGAGGGGGCTTTCCCAACCAACGGAGGAAAAGCGATTCGGCAGAAAGCTATTTTAGCATGAAACGCGATGCATGGAACGTATGCCCGCCTTTTCACAGAACGGAGGTTCGGTTGCCCGCAACAATTCTACGCACGCGCATTTTTACTCTAAAGAGGAACATGTTGGAAAAAAGCAGTGGGAGAGGCTCGCAAATCACTGGGCGATTTTGAGATGTGAAGCGCGCGTTATGCGGATGCAACAGGTGAAAATTGCACAAGCTCTGCGCTGTAAATTCGGTTATGCTGATGGGGAAAACATTGCCGTATATCGCTTAAGCCGGTTTGGGATGAGCGCTTCCCGTGCGCTGGGTCCCGTTATGCCCACCTTTTCATGCATGCGAAAAGTTCATGTTTTTTTCAATTGCTGGATGGCGCAAGATGCGGTACAATCGGAGTGAAAAAACAGGGCGGCTGAGGGCGCCAACAACTGCACAATGGAGGATTACAAGCATGAAAGTACTCGTATTGGGCGGCGCAGGGTATATCGGTTCGCATACGGTTTACGCGCTTCTGGAGCAGGGATATGACGTGGCAGTGGTGGATAACCTTTTGACGGGGCACCGCGCGGCCGTTCATCCAGATGTGCGCTTTTATCAAGGCGATGTGCGCGACCGCACATTTTTGATGGAAACGCTTCAGCGCGAGGCGCCGGATGCAGCGATCCATTTTGCTGCAAATTCGCTTGTTGGAGAAAGCATGCAGCACCCCATGAAGTATTATGATAACAATGTCGGCGGCACCTGCACGCTGCTTTCTGCCCTTGTAGAGCAGGGCCTAAAGAGAATCGTTTTCTCATCGTCGGCGGCTGTATATGGGGAGCCGGAGCGCATCCCGATCCGTGAAACCGATCGCACCATGCCAACCAATCCCTATGGCGAAACCAAGCTTGCAATGGAGCGCATGTTCCTTTGGGCGGATGTGGCACATGGGGTAAAATATGTTTCATTGCGCTACTTCAATGCTTGCGGCGCGCATGCGAGCGGCTGCATCGGAGAAGCGCATGCGCCGGAGACGCATTTGATTCCGCTTGTTTTGCAGGTTCCTAACGGACAGCGCCCGATGGTGCGTATATTTGGCACGGATTATGACACGCGGGATGGCACCTGCGTGCGGGATTATATCCATGTAACAGATCTTGCGCAGGCGCATATCCTTGCGGTGGATTATCTTGCTGCAGGAGGCAAAAGCGATGTGCTGAACTTAGGCAACGGAGTTGGCTTTACTGTGCGGGAGATCATCCATGCAGCAGAGCGCGTGACGGGAGAAACGATTGCAACCGAAAATGCACCGCGGCGCGCTGGGGATCCGGCGCAGCTCGTTGCTTCCGGCAGCCGGGCCCGAGAGGTGCTTGGATGGGAGCCGCAGTATACGGAGGTTGAAGAGATCATTGCTTCCGCATGGCGCTGGCACAGCACACATCCGGATGGTTTTGGGGACGCGTAAATATGGGTGATGAAGGCGCACAACCGGCGTTTCTTTAAGAAATTTGCGTAAAAAATGCCGCATGGCCTTGCACGAACGCCATGCGGTATTTATAATGAAATCAATAAATATGGAACATTTTGGGAACATCCCCCATAAATAAAATCACGGCCGCCGCGCACTCCACAGCATGCGGTGCGGCACGAAAGAAAAGGAGGCTTTAAACAAACCCGAGCAGCTCGCGGTGCGGCAGTGTGGAGACCTGCCGTAAAGCATGGCACAGCAAGCCTGTGCATGCGAGGCGGTTGAAGCGGAGGCTTTGCCGCCAGAGCTGGAAACATGGCGAAGGTAACGCTTAAAAACATCCAAAAGGTTTATGACAAGGACGTAGTGGCGGTGCAGGATTTTAATCTTGAGATCGCGGACAAGGAGTTTATCGTGCTGGTTGGCCCTTCCGGGTGCGGAAAATCTACGACGCTGCGCATGGTGGCAGGGCTTGAAGAGATCAGCGCAGGGGAACTCTATATCGGCGATAAGCTTATGAACGACATCCCGCCAAAGGACCGCGATATTGCGATGGTGTTCCAAAACTATGCGCTCTACCCCCATATGACGGTCTATGAGAACATGGCGTTTGCGCTCAAGCTGCGCAAGGAGAAAAAAGAAGTCATCGATCAAAAAGTGCGCGAAGCTGCTGAGATCCTGGATATTACGCAGTACTTGGATCGCAAACCTAAGGCGCTTTCTGGCGGCCAGCGTCAGCGTGTTGCCATCGGCAGGGCTATCGTGCGGGATCCGAAGGTGTTCTTGATGGATGAGCCGCTCTCCAACCTGGATGCAAAGCTGCGCAACCAGATGCGCGCGGAGATCATCAAATTGCGCCAGCGCATCAATACTACATTTATCTACGTTACCCACGACCAAACTGAAGCCATGACGCTGGGCGACCGCATCGTGATTATGAAGGATGGATACATCCAGCAGATCGGCACCCCGCAGGAAGTGTTTAACCACCCGGCAAACATTTTTGTTGCTGGTTTTATTGGCTCTCCGCAGATGAACTTCTTTGAAGCAAGGCTGGAGAAAGAGGCGGAAGGCTATTATGTTGCGCTTGGCACAGCACGTGTACATCTGCCGGAGGATAAGCAGCAGGCGTTGCGCGCAAAGGATGCACAACCGCAGACCATTACGCTGGGGATTCGGCCGGAACATGTTATGCTTTGTGCAGATGATGCTGCCGCGCATATCTCTGCTACAGTGGATGTTTCAGAGATGATGGGAAGCTCTGTGCATTTGCATGTGAACGCAAATGGCAAGGATGTTGTGGTGATCATCCCCACGCTGGATCTGCAGGGAATGCCACAACAGGATTTCGCTTATGGCGCAAAAGTCAACTTTACCTTTGGTGGAAATGTAATCCATATGTTTCATCCAGAAACGGGAGAAAATCTCATTTAAACGATTATAAGTTAAAAGCGGGCGGCCAGGTGGAGCCGCCCACTTTTGTATAAAAACAGCCCGTTTAAAAAGAAGCAATGGAGGAAAGCGTTGGCTTTTTTGGCCTTGCTGTGCCCTAATAGAGTTTGGAAAAGGATGCCTTGGTGCTAGAATAAATGGACGAAAGCGGTTTTACGCTCCTGCAAAGGGCAGCGCTCAAAGCGGAATAGAGATAGTGGCTCAGTAAGAAACATGCAGTTGCCTTATTATTATACTAGCACCTTAAGGGCACAGAGGCTGTATGCCCTTGGAAAATTACCCAAGGCATGTTTCAAAATTTTAAAAGTATTAAGTACGGCACGCTCAAATTGAATCGACTTTTGGACGGCTATTCGCAGATGGTATAGTGAAGATCCCCTTCTAATTTCACAATCCCGTCATTTTGGTTCACATTTTACCGCGTATAGGCCTTTTTTCCTACGCAAGCGGGCAGTATAATGAATAAAAACAAAAGATGGTTCGGGATGGAGGAGCAAAATGGGCAACATGAAAGAGAGCAAGCCGTCGAAACGGCCATTGGTGTATTATTGCATTGTGGTAGCAGTCATCATGCTATTGCTGAATTCCACCGTTTTTCCCATGCTTATGGAAGCGCAGGTCATTGAGGTTGGCTACAATGAATTCCTGCAGATGGTGGATGCTGGAAAAGTGAAACAGGTCGCTCGCAGCGAGGGGGAAGGGATGATTACCTTCCTTGCGCTGGATGATGCCGGGCGTGAGCGCGTTTTTAAAACGGGCATCTGGCCGGATGAAACGTTAATGGAGCGGCTTACTAATGCAGATGTTGAATTTGCTGAAGCGATTCCAACTCAAAGTTCTCCGTTGCTTACATTCCTATTGACTTGGATTCTACCGATTTTGATTTTTGCTGCCCTGGGCCAGTTTATGATGCGGAGGTTGCAAAACGGAGGCATCGGGCCCAACGCGATGAGCTTTGGAAAGGCAAATGCCAAGATTTATGTGGAAGCGCAAACGGGCAAAACATTTGCGGACGTGGCTGGGGAAGATGAGGCCAAGGAAGCGCTGACAGAGATCGTGGACTTTTTGCACAAGCCAAGCAAATATACGAGGATCGGCGCACGGCTTCCGAAAGGCGCACTGCTCGTGGGCCCTCCGGGTACAGGGAAGACGCTGCTTGCAAAAGCTGTAGCAGGTGAAGCACAGGTGCCCTTTTTCTCCATTTCGGGTTCCGAATTTGTAGAGATGTTCGTGGGCATGGGCGCTGCGAAGGTGCGCGACCTGTTCAAGCAGGCGAATGAAAAGGCACCGTGCATTGTATTTATTGATGAAATTGATACCATCGGCAAAAAACGGGAGAATGGCCTTGGGGGAAATGACGAGCGGGAACAGACGCTTAACCAGCTTTTGACGGAGATGGATGGATTCGATGGAAAAAACGGCGTGGTAATTCTTGCAGCAACAAACCGGCCGGATTCGCTGGATCCTGCATTGCTCCGCCCTGGCCGGTTCGATCGCCGTATCCCCGTGGAGCTTCCAGATCTTAAAGGCCGGGAAGAGATCCTTAAGGTGCATGCAAAAGATGTGCATATGGCGGAAAACATTGACTATAATGCGATTGCCAGGGCAACGAGTGGAGCTTCTGGCGCAGAGCTTGCAAATATCGTTAACGAAGCAGCATTGCGTGCAGTGCGCATGGGGCGTAGCGTTGTGGAACAGGCGGACCTGGAAGAAAGCGTGGAAGTGGTGATCGCAGGATACCAGCGCAAGAATGCCGTTATTTCCGAAAAAGAAAAGAAGATTGTTGCATACCATGAAATTGGCCATGCATTGGTTGCCGCAAAGCAAAGCGATTCCGCGCCGGTACACAAGATTACGATTGTGCCGCGGACCTCGGGTGCGCTCGGCTATACGATGCAGGTAGAGGAGGGGGAACACTTCCTCATGAGCCGCGAGGAGGCATTCAACAAGCTCGCAACACTTACAGGGGGCCGCGTGGCGGAAGAATTGATTTTTGAGAGCGCAACTACAGGTGCATCTAACGACATTGAACAGGCCACGCGCCTTGCGCGCGCAATGGTCACCCGCTATGGCATGAGCGACCGCTTTGGAATGGTTGCGCTGGAAACCGTTGAAAACGCATACCTGGGCGGTGATACTTCGCTTGCATGTTCACAGGAAACCGCAGCGATTGTTGACCACGAAGTCGTCGAAATGGTGAAAGAAGCGCAGGAAAAGGCGCGCAAGATCCTTTCGGAGAACATGGAAGCGCTGCACCGCCTTTCCAAGTATCTTTTGGAAAAAGAAACCATTACAGGAGAAGAGTTCATGCAGATGCTCAACCAGCAAGCATAAGGCTTTTAATTGAGGGGAACGGTACATAAGCGAATACCATGCTGCGCACGGAGTCGAGTTTCCCTAAAAGCTAAAAACATAGAAAAGGCCTAAATCTCGATTTTAGGCCTTTTTCTATCGGCATGGAGAACCTCGAATCCCATGGGTCAGCTGGTGATTTTTGTTTGGCCAAGCGGTTGCCCTTTGATGGGGATAGCATTGAACACTCTCAAATACAGCGGAATTTTTGTTGCAGACATACTCAAAGCAGAGAGTGTGTTTTTCAGCTATACGAAAAGCGGAAGGAAAAGCCATTCCTTCCGCTTCCTGCACAATGCGCAAATGGGCACTTATCCAATATGGATACCGCTTCCGCCACCGCTACTGCCTTCATGGATGAGGTCGCCTTCCGTTTCACCCTCCGGTGGAATGAGGATGGGATCCGTTGCGCCCGAAGGGATGGCGCCGGTACCGCCTAAGCTAGCCCAGATAGAATCCGCAAGCGTGCGCACTTCCGGCGTGTACAGGCCCAGGAGTCCTTTGCTCTCCTTACGTAGCGCAGTGCTTAGGTGCGACATGGCGCTCTGCAGAGCGGAACGGTCAGCTGAATTGATGCTGCTTGGATAATTGGTTAAAAGATATTGCGCATCCGCATAAGCACGGTTGCCTGCTGCAAGCTCTGCAGCAATCGCAACCCGGTTCGTTTCCACATAAAGTTTGATCGCCTCTACGTCTGCGTTCGGATCTACGGTAACATCTATGCCGAATATCGTTCGGATCATCTTTTCTAGCTCCGATGTATGCAAACACCAGCAGTCCCGGGCATAGAAGGTCATGAATTCCCCGGGGACCATATGCCGATTGAGGGCATCCGTATCCATCCGAACGGCTACGAGCGCAAGGGCGCAGATCTGCTCGAAGCTGAGGTTCGTCTCGATATTGCTTTGCACTGCCGTATAGATTTTTGGAATGTTTGCGATCTGCCCGGTGCTCTTCATCTGCTGGAAAATCGCAAGAAGCATGCGCTGCTGGCGGTCTGCACGCGCTACATCGGAACTTCCTTTGCGCTGACGGCAATAGTCCAGCACTGCCTGGCCGTCAAGGTGCTGTAACCCTGGGTGGAGCGTGCGCCCGTTCATGGTGACTTCGATATCTACATCGTAATCCACGCCGCCCATGGCATCAACTACTTCCTTTACTGCATTCATATCCACGCTTGCGTAGTATTGGATGGGGATGCCGCCAAAAAGGGCGCTTACAGTGTTCATCGCACTTTGATAACCGCCATGGCTGATACCACCGCCCAACGAAAATGCGCTGTTGACCTTGCCATAAGGATCGAGCGGATCGATTAGACTGCCGGACTGATTATAAAGTAAAACATAGCTGTCACGCGGAATGGAGATCATGTCAACCGCGTTTGTTTTAAAGTTGATCGTCACAAGGATCATTGTATCCGTGCGGAAAGAGCCGGACGCTTCGCGTTCCTCGCTTTTATCGATGCCGAAAAGCATAATATTTACCCGATCCTTCATGAAGCTTAAGTCCGAAAGCGATTCTAATGTCGCTTCAGTCATGGGCGTTTCAGATGGTTCTGGCGTAAGGGAAGGTATAGGCGATGCAGAGGCGGCGCCATCCGGTGTTTCTTGCAGAGTAGGGGTTGGGGTAGCTGGATTTTGTATCGGAGTTTGCGTTGCAACTGGCGCAAACAACGTAGCGGGCGAACTGATCCGCAGTAAAAAGATACCCACAACTGCCAGCAGCAGAAAAAGCACTGCAGCTAGCAACAACAAAACAATTTTCCGTTTCGACATTTTTCGTATCACCTTCTTGAAGGCATTATACCCTGTTTGATGCAGCGATACAAATGGTATTGCCGCGAAAGAACGTGAACAATACATGAACAAAACGGATGCATATGAAACTATGCAAAATATGGGAACCCTGGCATACGGTTGTACAACATAAAGCAGCATACCTCGCCGGCAGCTTTTCTTTGGGCAAATAGGCAATAAGCGCAGAAAGGGCACCTTTCTGTACGGGATATATTCCATAGTTCCGGCGGAGTATTTTGCTGCATTTTTCGCTTTTATTGTGCCTTTGAACAATGGATTGAACGCCTAAAAAGCTCTAGCAGACGGCAAGGAACAGTTTTTCTCCGTTCAGCATGCGATAGGCCATGTAGCGAACGGAATCCAATTTGCAAGAATGAGATGCATATCTTGCAAGATACAGCTTAAAAGCCTATAAGCCACGGGGCGCCACTTTGCAAAGAGAAACATGCATCCAGGACAGTCCGTTTGCCGCACGCTCGTTTTAGGAACCATCCTGCTCCATTTGAACGCGAAAAATTTGCATTTCAGCGAATATTGCGTTGCAGATATAAACTATATAGTATAAAATAGAAAAAGTAAAACCCGCGGAGACCGGTGCGGGTGGATCAATGCATGCAGAGTTTTTAAGGAGATATTCTCGATGGCAAACACAATTATCCCCAAGGGTTACCGCTCCACGATGACGTTGTATGAAACGCAGGATGCAATTAGCTTCATCAAGCGTTCCTTTCAAGATGGGCTTGCGCGCGCATTGCGCTTGAAGCGCGTAACAGCTCCGCTGTTCGTGCAGCCGCAGAGCGGGCTTAACGATGACCTAAACGGCGTAGAGCGTCCGGTAAGCTTTGATATCCCATGTGTTGGCACCGATGCACAGGTGGTGCATTCGCTTGCAAAATGGAAGCGGATGGCGCTTTACCGGTATGATTTCCACCCGGGCAAGGGGCTGTACACGGACATGAACGCCATCCGGCGGGACGAAACGCTTGATAACCTGCACTCGGTTTACGTTGACCAGTGGGATTGGGAAAAAGTGCTTACGCGTGAAACGCGCAACTTGGAAACATTGCAAAACACGGTGCGCTCTATTGTGGGGTGCGTATGCGATACGCTGGATGCGCTCAAAGCACGCTATCCGCATATCCCTACCGAGCTTTCCCGCGAGGTGAAATTCATTACGACCCAGGAGCTGTTGGATCGTTATCCAGGCCTTTCGCCCAAGGAGCGGGAAAATGCAGCCGTTCGTGAATACAAAACCGTATTTTTAATGCAGATTGGCGGAAAGCTGAGCGACGGCAAACCACATGATGGACGCGCGCCGGACTATGACGATTGGTCGCTCAACGGCGATATCCTATTCTATTTCCCGCTGCTGGATTGCGCAATGGAAATTTCATCCATGGGCATCCGCGTGGACGCGGAAACGCTAGACCGCCAGCTTTCAGAGGCTGGCTGCGACGCGCGCCGCTCGCTGCCGTTCCACCGCATGCTGCTTGCCGACAAACTCCCGCTTACCATAGGCGGCGGCATTGGGCAATCCCGCATTTGCATGCTGCTGATGAACAAAGCACACATTGGTGAGGTGCAATGCTCGATTTGGGATCAAGAGACCATTGACGCCTGCGAAACGGCAGGGATTGTTTTGCTTTAAGACGCAAAAACTCCATCCTGCAAAAATGCGGATGGAACGATGCATATATGCCGGGAAGTAGCGCATTCGCTGCTTCCCATTTTTGCTAGAGGTATGCGCTTGAAACGGGAAAGAAGATTCGCGCTATGCCAAATTAAGGCAAAATAGCATAGAAAACAACGTAAAGACTGGCTGAAAACCTAATATGCATCTGCGTTACGGCATATGCAATGCGGCAGGCCAACGTGCGATGTGCCTGGAAGCACTGGGGCAGGACCTGTTTCCCTGGACGGCATCCGCCCAGGGAAACAGATGCTACGAGCGATCGAAGGCGTGGCTCAAGGCTGAAATGCCTAAAGAACAGGCCTCAACGCACATGGACTGCCACGCGCAAAGCACTGTTGGAAACCGAGTGACAGTTAGATGCCCCTGGCGTTAAAACGGAAACAACCAAATGCACTCAGAGCTGCTGGATTACGGAAAAAAGACGTTGCTGCTGCTCCGGGGTCAGCATTGGCGCAAGCCGCGCGGCAACATCCTGGAGCGCACGGTCATCAAAAGCACCGGCAGCGCGGTACTGCCGCAGCTCTTCCATCAATTCCGTGTCATTTTTCCCGCTGTAATGCTCTACAGCATTTTGCATGGATCCGACCGCATCGGGGTCCATTTGCCCAAGCATTTCTTCATAACCGGCGGCTTCGGGGGGCATTTGCTGCGCTGCCTGTTTTTTTTGCGCATTATTATAATTTCGTATGCTGCGTTTCATATTGATTTCAGCTCCCTTCATGCCATATATATGCATGCCGTCCGGTTTGAGACACGCCGGGTTCAAAAAGCACGCTCCCTGCATATAGTATCATAAGTGGGAAACCCTGAAGGGAGAGACGCGCATGCAGAGAACGCCGCAAAACACAATGCCGCCGCGAGGCAGGCAGCCGCAGAACCAGAATGCGATCCGGCAGGGCAACAACCAGAACAGCGGGCAGAGCATCCCTGCTTCGCCTGCGCTTGCCATGGCACGGCGCATCCGCAACGAACAGGGATTGGATCGTGCGCGGCAGTATCTGGTGGCAATGGAGCCTTTCCTTGCGCCAGCCGAACGCGCGCACATTGCCCAGCAGATCGGCGTAACCCTTCCAACTCCTTCCGCCCAGCAATCAGCACCGCCGTTTACCCAGAAGCAGTCACCGTTTAACGCAGGACAACAGCCGCCCTTTAGCGGAATGCCATTCGGCCAGGCCGGCGGAATGCCGTTTATGGGAAAGGGCGGTTCCATGAATCCATGGCAGATGATGCAGATGCTTTCCGGTTTGGGCGGCATGGGCAAGAAGGGAGGAACACAGGGGAAAAATAACATGGGGGACCCCATGATGCTTGCCCAAATGCTTGGTGCTATGATGGGGAAAAAGTAATTGACATCATAAAATAAATATGATACCGTAGATAAGCTCACGAAACAATTCCAAACGATTTCCCATGTTGTATGCGCTTTGACGGCGCAAATACTGATTTTGCAGGCAGGCGGGCGAATGCTTCCGCATGCTTTGCGACGCATTTCTTATGGACGAGCTGTATGCATAGAGGAGGGGGAATATGATCGAACTGAGCCACATCAACAAAACGTTTCGCGTGGCGCGGCGCAATGCAGGGCTTTCCGCCGCGTTCCGGGCTCTGCTGCACAAAGAATATACTCAGGTGCAGGCGTTGCAGGATGTATCTTTCAAGATCGCGGATGGGGAAATGGTTGGATACATTGGCCCAAACGGCGCAGGGAAGAGCAGCACCATCAAGGTAATGAGCGGCATCTTGACGCCGGACAGCGGAACTTGCCTCATCAATGGTCGTACTCCCTGGAAGGAACGAAAGGCACATGTGCGGGAGATCGGCGTGGTATTTGGCCAGCGCTCTCAACTTTGGTGGGATGTTCCAGTGATCGATTCCTTTGAACTGCTCCGCGATATTTATGGCGTTGAAGATGCAGCTTACCGGCAGAACCTGGAGGAAATGACGGAACTGCTGAACCTTTCGGAGCTTTTGCGCACGCCGGCACGCCAACTGAGCCTTGGACAGCGGATGCGCTGCGAGCTTGCGGCATCTCTGCTGCATGCGCCGAAGATCCTTTTTTTGGACGAGCCCACAATCGGCCTGGATGCGGTATCCAAGGTTGCCGTGCGCGATTTTATTCGCAGGATCAATGCAGAGCGTGGAACTACCGTGCTTTTAACTACGCATGATATGCAGGATATCGAGGCGCTTGCGGGACGGATCCTGCTGATTGGGCACGGGCGCATCCTGCTGGATGGCGCGCTTTCCGAGCTGCAAAAGCGCCATTCCCGCGTAAAGCGGATTGCGGTAGAGTATGCAAGCGGACGCTTTATGCCGTACCCGGGCCTTACGCTTCAGAACGACGAGGCGGGGCATGCCATTTTCACAGCGGATACATCGCTCCTTTCCGTTTCAGAGGCAATCGCCCATCTTGCGCGGGAAGCGGAAATTCTAGACCTTTCCATATCTGGCGCAACGGCGGAAGAGCTGGTGCTCTCCCTATATGAGGAGTTTCATATATGAAAAAGTATTGGAGCTTTTTTCGCATGCGCTTCCTGGGAGGTCTGCAATACCGCGCTGCAGCTTGGGCAGGAGTTTCAACGCAGTTTGCTTGGGGATTCATGAGCCTTCTTATGTACCGCGCGTTTTATGATGCGGATCCCGCGGCATTCCCCATGGAATTCCCGCAGCTTGCCACCTACATCTGGCTGCAACAATCCTTTTTGGCGCTCTTTAACATGTGGCGCTACGATGACAACGTTTTTGAAAGCATAACGACAGGCGGCGTTGCCTATGAGCTTGCACGGCCGATTCCACTGTATGCAATGTGGTTCACAAGCGGTATCGCTTCCCGCGCGGCCAGTGCGGCACTGCGTTGCGTTCCAGTGCTTGCCGTGGCGTTTTTCCTGCCGGAACCCTTCCGCATGCACTTGCCCAGCAACGTTGGGGTATTTTTAATCTTCGCGGCCTCGCTTATCGCAGGGACATGCCTTACAGTGGCGCTACAGATGCTCGTTTATGTCTCAACGTTTTATACTCTTTCATCGATGGGGGTGCGCATTGTTATGATGGTGCTTTCGGATTTCCTAATGGGGCAGCTGATTCCGCTACCGTTTTTTCCGGAAAGCCTGCGCAGGTTCGCTGAGCTTACGCCGTTTGCCGGGATGCAGAATCTGCCGCTGCAGATTTACTGTGGCACGGTCTCGGGCAGCGCAATGACGCAAGCCCTTGCATTACAAATGTTTTGGCTTGGAACGCTCGTAGCCTGCGGTGCGCTTTGGATGCGCCGTTCGCTTCGGCGGGTGATTGTGCAGGGAGGTTGATCCAATGAAAAATCTTTGGAAGCTATATGGAAAGTACTTTTCGATTCACCTGCGCAGTCAAATGGAGTACAAAACATCGTTCCTTCTTACAACGCTTGGCCAGTTCCTCGTTTCGTTTTCTGCGCTACTAACCGTTCGCTTTATGTTCCTGCGCTTTTATGAAGTGGACGGTTTTACCTACCCGGAGGTGCTCCTGTGTTTTGCGGTGGTCTTGATGGCCTTTGCGCTGGCGGAATGCTTTGCGCGCGGATTTGACACGTTTGCTTCCATGCTGGGCAACGGCACGTTTGACCGCATCCTTGTGCGCCCGCGCGGCACGGTGTTCCAGGTGATCTCCATGCGGATTGAGCTCTCGCGCCTTGGGCGTGTTTTGCAGGCCATATTCGTGCTGTGCATTGCGCTTCCTCAGAGCGGCGTGCATTGGACAGCGGATAAAATTTTTACGCTCGTGCTGATGGTTGCAGTGGGCGTGGTGGTATTCTCCTGCCTGTTTGTGGTTTATGCTTCAATTTGTTTCTTCACAACAGAGGGGCTGGAGTTTATGAACATTTTTACGGATGGCGGCCGCGAGTTTGGCATGTATCCGTTTTCCATTTATGGAAAAGAAGTACTGCGCTTTTTTACCTATTGCGTTCCGCTTGCCTTGTTTCAATATTACCCATTGCTGTATTTAACAGGGCGTACCGAAAATCAGTTTTATATGTTTGTGCCGCTGTTGGGATTGCTGTTCATGGTGCCCGCCGCTCTGCTTTGGCGCGTGGGGCTCAAGCATTATAAGTCTACCGGGTCGTAACGGCTTGCGCCGGTATGGCAGCGCGTATTATAATGAATAAACAGGAAATGATGTGCGGAGGTGCAATATGCGCGAAAGCAAGGCAAAAAAGGTAGAACGGATCAGCGCGGTGCTGCGGCTTTTGCAGGAAACTTACCCGGAGGCGAAACCGGAGCTGGATTTTACCACGCCATTTGAGCTGCTCGTAGCTACCATGCTTTCGGCGCAATGCACGGATAAGCAGGTCAATAAGACAACAGCAGTATTGTTTCCCAAATATGGCACGCCGGAAGCTTTCGCAGCATTGACGGAGGAAGAGCTTGCACCTTATATCAAAGGCTGCGGGCTGTATAAAACCAAAGGAAAAAACATCATTGCTGCAAGCAAAATCCTGCTTGCGGAATATGGTGGGGCCGTGCCGAATGACCGCGATGCATTGATGAAGCTCCCCGGCGTGGGGCGTAAGACGGCGAATGTGGTGGTCTCCAATGCTTTCGGCACGCCGGCGATCGCAGTGGATACGCATGTATTCCGCGTTGCAAACCGAATCGGCCTTGCCGATGCAAAAGATGTGCTGCATACGGAGGAACAGCTCATGCAGAATATCCCCAAGGAGCAATGGTCCATTGCGCACCACTGGCTGATCTTTCACGGCCGACGCTGCTGCAGCGCGCGCAACCCAAAGTGTGAAACGTGCAGCGTGCGGGAATACTGCCTGGAGAATCTAAAAAAAGGAAATAGCAAGGAAAAATGCAATTCGTAGATAAAGCGAAGATCGTAATCAAAGCCGGTGACGGTGGGGATGGATGCGCGTCCTTCCATCGGGAAAAATATGTGATGCGCGGCGGGCCGGATGGCGGCGATGGCGGGCGCGGTGGCAGCGTAGTATTCCTCGCTGACCCAAATATGAATACGCTGCTCGATTTCCGTTTTGCGCGGCATTACCGTGCTGAGCGCGGGGAGAACGGCCGGGCGCGCATGTCGAGCGGCAAAAACGGGGAGGATCTCGTTATCCGCGTGCCCGTTGGCACGCTTGTGCGCGATGTGGCGACGGGCCGCATTGTTGCGGACATGAACAAGCCAGATCGCAGGCGTGTGGTGCTGCTCGGCGGGCGCGGCGGGCGCGGGAATGCGCGCTTTGCAACGCCTACGCGGCAGGCGCCGCGCTTTGCGCAGCCTGGGCAGAAGACAGTGGAACATGAGGTGGAGCTTGAGCTGAAAACCATTGCGGATGTGGGGCTCGTGGGCCTTCCCAACGTTGGAAAGTCCACGATCCTTTCCGTGCTCACGAGCGCAAAGCCAAAGATCGCAAACTATCATTTTACAACCCTTACCCCCAACCTGGGCGTGGTGAAACGGTACGATAAAACCTTTGTTCTGGCAGACATCCCTGGCTTAATTGAGGGGGCGGCAGAAGGTGCAGGGCTTGGGCACGATTTTCTTAGGCATGTGGAACGCACGCGCATGCTGGTGCATGTGGTGGATATTTCTGGCTGTGAAGGGCGCGACCCCATGGAGGATTACTTGACCATTCGATCCGAACTGCGGCAGTACAGCGAGCGCCTTGCGGAAATCCCACAGCTGATTGCAGCCAACAAGATGGATCTTACCGGCGCTGAAGATAACCTCGAACTGTTCCGCGAGGAGCTTGCCGAGGATGGCAATGATGCGCAGGTATTCCCCGTTTCCGCTGCAACGGTGCGCGGATTTGATGCGCTTTTGGATGCAATTGTCAATACGCTTGGAACGCTTCCGCCCGCCTATGAATTCGAGGAGGAGGAGATGCAGGAAACGCACCGTTATACTCCTGGCTTTTCCATTGAGCGGGATGGCGATGTGTTTGTGGTTACAGGTGGCAGCGTAGAATATCTGCTGGATACCACCTATGCGGAAGATGAAGGCTCCATGCGCCGCTTCCAGCAGTTCCTTGTGAAAGAAGGCATCATCGATGCCCTGCGCGCTGCAGGCGCGACAGAAGAAAGCACGATACGCATGGGCGAATGGGAATTCGACTTTGTAGAATAACAGAATCGGAGATAAAGTGGACGAAATGATTACGAGTAAACAACGCGCAGCGCTGCGCGCCATGGCGAACACCATGCAGCCGCTCTACCAGATTGGCAAGGAGGGCGTCACGCCCGCTGTGACAGCACAGCTCAACGATGCGCTTGAGGCGCGCGAGCTGATCAAAATCACCGTGCTGGAAACGGCGGACGTGAGCGCAAGGGAGGCCATTGAGATTCTCTCAGAACGCTTGCACGCAGAGCCGGTGCAGTGCATTGGCCGCAAAATCGTGCTATATCGCCGCGCAAAGGAAAATCCTAAAATCGAACTTTAAACGGCGCTGCTGCCGGGATCGCCTGCCGGGGCGAGGTTATTGAGCCACCATGCAAGTGCGCCGAAACTGAGGCAGGCTGCGGAAAGCAATCGATAATATAGCGTATACTTTACGAAAAATGAAAGCGCGAACAGCGCGAGCGCAACAAGAATGTAGCGGCGCATCCGGCCCGCTGCGAAGGGTGCAGAGGCGTTCTTTTTCCGGCGTGCTTTTTCTGCACGCGCGGCGGCGAGGATCGCTGCATCCACGGCTTTTTCATCTGGCAAAAAGCGCGCTGCAGAAGCATTTGCAATGAGGTTGTCCGGCGTAACAAAGGAAATGGTTACGCCATCGTAACGATGCACGAGCGCTGCTGCTTCGGCTGAAACGTGCGCGGCAGAAAAAATCACGGCTGCTGTTAGGCCACGCCGCTCCGCCGCACGGTGCGCACGCAGCACGGTATCCGCGCTGACAGGCTCGGCGGACTGCACCGTATAAACGAGACAGTCATCCGCAAATTTTTCTCGCTGATCTTCGAGATATGCTTTCACGACCGCGAGAAAATCCTCCTTTGGAAGGATTAGGAGCCGTTCTCGAAACAGGCGTTCTGCAATGCGTTTGCGTTCTTTCTGAATGAAACGCTCGAGGCGCAGGCTCTTGGCAAGTTCTACGGCAACGCTGATGGTTGTAAGGGCCGTGATGGAGAGCGCAGCCGCCATTATGGTATTGTCAATTAAGGTGGTAAACCATAAATAACAGGCTGCGAGCGTGATAATGCGCAGCGCCAGAAAATCTACCGCGCGCGCAAGAAATCCACGGCCATGATAAAATTTGTGTTTATAATACCGCATCAGAATTGCTTGATCTTTCACGGGACTTACCTCACTTTCCTTTTCGTGCAGCAGATTCTGCCGCACAGGGATAGTTTTGCACAATTGTATGGAAAATATACGCAGCAACACCAGCATGTGGGAAGCACGCTGAGAAAGGAAAGGGAAACGGATTGCAACTGGGGTTGTTTGGGGGAAGCTTTAACCCTATCCACAACGGGCATGTCGATATGGCGCGCCGCGCCAAAAGCCAATTTGATTTGGATGGCGTTGTGTTTATGGTCGCGGGCGACCCGCCGCATAAAACGCTTTCTGGCAATGTTCCGGCAGAAGCGCGCTTTGCAATGGTGCAGGCTGCACTTTTGGGCGAAGAAGGCCTTTCCGCTTCGCGCCTGGAGCTCGCACGCCCAGGCAAAAGCTATACGGTAGACACGGTACGCGCAGTACTTGCTGAGATGCCGGGAGTGAAACTGAGCCTCATCATTGGGGAAGATATGTTGCTGAACCTGCCTTCCTGGAGAGAAGTAGAAACGCTGCTTAAGCTGGTTCGGGTATTGGTCATTGCCCGCCCGGGTATATCTGGCGATCCAGAGGATGCCGCGCAGGTATTGCGCAAACGCTATAATGCACGCATCGAGGTTGCGCCATTTTTAGGGAAGGACATTTCTTCTACGCACGTGCGCACTTGCGTGCACGAGGCAAGACCGATCTCTGGGCTTGTACCGCTGGGGGTGGAGCGTCTGGTGTATGAAAACGCCTTTTATCAAGAAGAAGCGTTCGCACAAAAGCAGGAGAAATTGCGCGCTTTGTTGAATAAAAAACGATACGAGCACAGCGTTGGAACCATGCGCTGCGCAATCTCTCTTGCAGCGCGCTGGGGCGTAGATGGTAAAGCGGCTAGACTTGCCGGACTGTTGCATGATTGCGCGAAGTTGCCGCCGGAGCGCTTGGTTCAGCTTGCTGCGCAGTATGGCTTGGAGCCGGATGCTTATGAGAAAGAAAACCCAGGGCTCATGCATGACCGGCTTGGCGCATGCCTTGCGCGGGATGTATACGGTGTGCAGGAAGAAGCCGTGCTGGAAGCCATCCGCAGCCATACCTATGGAAAACCCGACATGACGGCGCTCGATGAGATTATCTTTTTGGCGGATAAAATCGAACCAACGCGGGATTACCCGGGTGTAGACACGTTACGGGTGCTTGCGGAGGCGGACTTGGAAAGCGCGGTACTTGCCTGCATGGAGCGCGTGCATGCACATCTTCTGGAAGAGAAGCGCCCAATTAAGCCGGAAGGGGAGGCTGCAAGAGCGGCTTTTCGGAATAGAATTGAAGCACAAAAACGGGCTGGCGCCCGAACTGACATTGAACCAGATCAAAAAATGGAGGTAGAAAGTTGAACCAAGCGGAGATCAAGGCGCAGGCACTCGCCCTGTGCGAGGTGCTCGATAACAAAAAGGCGCTGGACATTCTGGCGGTAAATGTGGCGGATAAAACAATCATTGCGGATTGGTTTGTAATCGCCAGCGGGCATTCTACAACGCAGGTAAAGGCGCTGTGCGATGAACTCGAGGAGAAAGCGGCGGAGCGCGGCTTGATTGCACGCCGCAAGGAAGGCTATCAAGAGGGACGATGGATTGTGGTGGATTTTGGCACGATCCTGGTACATTTGTTCCATCCGGAAGAGCGCGAATATTATAAGCTTGAACGGCTTTGGGTGGACGATCCGCAGCATTGCATCAACTATTCCAAAGAACATGCGGAATAACCGGCTGAAAATAGAAGCCGGTGCCGCGTGAAGTGACCGCCTGCGCTGAAAGCATGGCAAATGGCCTGCTTTAAAGCTCAGAATATGGAGGATTATAAATGCTTTACCGTGTGGCAACGCTCGAGGATTGCGCTGTTTTAACATCGCTTCGGATGAAGATGCGCGCGGAAAGGGATCCGGGCTTTTGCAAAGAAGACCTGCTTGAAATTACACATGCCTTTTTTCAAAGGAACATCCAAAATGGAAGCCACGTTGCGTTCTTATGCGAACATGAAGGTATCGTAATTGCGACGGCAGGCTTGTCGCTTTTCGAGATGCCCCCAACGGGAAAACAACCCAATGGGAAAGTTGGAAAGCTGATGAACATGTATACGGTTCCGCAACAGCGTAGGCGAGGGGTTGCCACAGGTATGCTGGCATTCGTGCTTGCATATGCGCAGCGAAATGCCTTGGGAAGGATTATGCTGAATGCATCGCCCATGGGAAAATCGTTATATGAAAAAGCCGGATTTAAGCTAATTTCCAATGAATATATGCTGGATTTAAACTGAATGGATAACGCAATGCTGCATGCGCGAACAGAAAACGCCCTGCCGGAAAAACGAGCAGGGCGTTTTTCAGCAGGGCGGAGTAGCAGCTTACCGACGTATATTCCTAGAACGATATGCCCTGCGCTTGCGGGCAATCCGCCTGCGCCTGCGGCGGGAAGCGATGATCTTGGCTGCAACCACGAGCAGAAGCAGAACAACAACAAGGATGATCCAGAACACAAGAGAACTGCCGCCTTCTGTCTCGGGATTATGATCTTCCCCCTCTATTCCTGTAATGAGCGGACTGGCGCTGGGATTTGCAAGAATGTTGGTAGCGGCTATAGAAATCGACTGCGTTGCGATGAGATCTACGGAAAGGATGGTAGCGCTTTCATATTGATAGGCAACAGTGCCGATCACTTCGCCTTCTGCAATTGGCGCTTCTGGCTTACGGGTGAGCGCTGTCTGCGCAGAAACACCTGCAAGGTTAGCTTGAATAGCGGCAATCTTGTCCTTTGTGTCGGTAATAAATGCACCAGAAAGCTCTGCGCGCGCGGTAATTTCAGTTGCATCCGACCCGGTTACAGGGAAAGTGAATTCCGCAGTAAGGCCAAGGGTAGAAGCATCCAGTGCAGCGTAATTTTCAAATCCCCAATCAAAAAGTTTGGCGGAATTTGTAAAGCGGGGGTTGCGACCTGCGCTGCCCTGCGGATCGCCAAAAAGCACTGCAATGAGCTTAACGCCATCCTTTTCAGCAGAGGCAACAAGGCAACGGCCGGCTTGGTCCGTATCGCCGGTTTTCACGCCCGTGGCATATTCGTATTCAAAACTTTCCTCATCCGGTTTTGTATAGAGAAGCTTATTGGAGTTTCCAAGCTGATATCCGTCAGAATCCTTATTTGTTGGGGGCACTTCATAATAAGGGGTGGAAACGATTTTGCAGAACTCTTCGTTTTGCATCGCATAACGGGTTAAGAGCGCCATGTCATAAGCAGTAGAATAATGATCCTCCTCGTGCAGGCCGTTTGGCTTTATAAAGTGCGTCCCGGTCATGCCAAGAGAGGCAGCCTTTTGATTCATAAGTTCTGCAAAAGCGCTCTCACTGCCAGAAATATATTCGGCAATTGCCTTTGCTGCATCGTTTCCAGAAACCAGCATCATACCATAGAGCAAGGAACGCATGGATAGTTCTTCTCGGCGAACAATCCCCATTGTCGAACCCTTGGTTTCTACATCATCACCAACGGTAACCATAACATCAAGGTCCGGACAATTCTCAAGTGCGAGAATGCAGGTCATGATTTTGGTGGTACTTGCGGGGAATGCGCGTTCGCGTGCGCCCTTTTCATAGAGGACCGCCCCGGAAGAAGCATCCATCAGAATAACGTGCGGCGTAGAAATATCATCTGGGTTAAAGGTTTCCGCAAAGACCATAGGCCGTATAGAGAATGCAGCGACAAACGCTAGCAGACAGGCAACGAATTTTTTCAACGCAACAAGTCCTTTCCGAAAGAATCGCAAAATGCATATATAGCATTTTGCGTAAATCATATTTAGTATAACAAAAATCGGGGGGATTTGTACAGTATTCACCGCCCGTTTTTTCGTTAATCTGCTGTACCATGCCGATTTTTTCCCAAAAGGTTTAAAAACCAGGTGCACAAACGCGGTTTCAAACGGGAAGAAATATGGTATAATTAAAATATATATTATAAATTGGGACTTAAAATGCGAATGTATTGCTTATTAGGAAGGAGAACACAATGGCAAAACGGATTTTGCTCGTTGATGACGAACCTCTAATTCTCAAGGGCTTAAAGTTTTCGTTGGAGCAGGATGGCTATGAAACGGATACGGCGGCGGATGGAGAAGAGGCGCTTGCAAAGATGCAGGCGGGCGGATACGATATTGTTTTGCTGGATGTGATGCTTCCTAAGCTTTCTGGCATTGAAGTATGCCAAACCATTCGAGAAACAAGCAACGTACCGATTATTATGCTTACAGCAAAAGGCGAGGATATGGACAAGATCCTTGGCTTAGAATACGGTGCGGATGACTATATGACAAAACCATTCAATATTTTGGAGGTAAAAGCTCGAATTAAAAGCATCCTGCGGCGCACGAGCACTGCGCCAGAGACTCCAAAGCTTGAGCTCACTGCACGGGATATTACAATTAATATTGGCAATCGCAGTGTGACTGCGCACGGCGAACCTGTTAACTTAACCGTAAAAGAGTTTGATCTTCTTCAGCTTTTCATGAAAAACCCAGGCAGAGTATACAGCCGGGACGAGCTACTGGAAACCATCTGGGGATTCGATTACCTTGGCGATGTGCGCACGGTAGATGTACATATTCGCCGGTTGCGCGAAAAGATTGAGCAAGATTCAACAAAGCCTTCCTATATTATGACAAAATGGGGAGTTGGATATTATTTTGCGAAAGAGTAAGTTCCTAGGGTCTATTCGCAGCCGCATGGTTGCAATCTATCTTTTAGTAACAACGGTTGCACTCTTTGCGATCAGCAATATGATCTCAGGGCTTGTGGAATCATTTTTGGTGACGCAGCGGACGGAGATGCAATCGGAAGAGACAATGCGCCTTGCACTGGAACTAGCACCTAAACTGGATGCCTCTGATGCTGAGGAGCTTTATAGCCTTATTGTAGCGCGTGCACAGACGATGGGTGGACGCATTCTTGTACTTGACCGCGATGCAGTTGTGCGTGCAGACTCTACTTCCTATTATAATGGCTATGAAATGCCCTACCGAGAAGTGCGCGATGTGCTCATTGCGGGCAAACAGTCTTCTTATGGATTCCATAAAATTAGCCGGACAAACGAAGAAGAAGGAAATACATGGCCGCGTACCGAGCAGACCGTTTGGGCTGTTTATTATGCGGCACCAATTACATCGGAAGGCGTTTACGTAGGTGCTGTACTGTTTTCAACACTTGTGCAGGACGTCGAGGACAGCGTAACAGAGATTATTGCGAAGATTACTATTGCCTTTTCTGCGGTAGCCGTAGCTATGGCAGGGCTGAGCTTTGCGCTCTCAAGTGTTGTTACGAAACCTATCATTGAACTGACAAACGCAATTCGCCGCATGGGAAAACAAGGGGGCGGTGTGCGCGTAGAAGTGAAAGGTACAGATGAAATGGCCGAGTTGGGACATGCATTCAACCGCATGAGCGAACAAATTGAAGCGCACGACCGGGTGAGGGATGAATTTGTATCCAATGCATCGCATGAACTCAAAACCCCGCTTGCAACGATGAAACTGCTCTCTGAATCCATATTGTATGAGGAAAATCCAAATCCAGAGCTTATGAAGGAATTCTTCCAGGATGTAAACCATGAAGTAGATCGCCTTTCACGCGTGATTTCGGACTTGTTACGGTTGGTTCAGATTGATGAAACGGAGCGTGAGATGCAATCTGCGCCTGTACAATTGGATAATATTGCCAGACGTGTGATTGAACGCCTAAAGCCGCTTGCAGAGCAGAAGGGGATTACCCTATGCAGTGCATTGCAGGAAACTACGGTAATGGGGGAAGCCATGCGTTTGGAACAGGCTGCAACTAACTTAATTGAAAATGCAATTAAGTATACCGATAGTGGTAGCGTAACGGTGATCGTATCCATATGTGGAGAAGAAGCGCTCCTTTCAGTTAAGGATACTGGCATCGGAATTCCAGAAGAGGCGCAAGAACATCTATTCGAGCGGTTTTATCGTGTAGATAAAGCCAGGTCGCGTGGGACTGGTGGAACAGGGCTTGGCCTAGCAATTGCAGAGCGTGTAATTACGCTGCATGGCGGCCATATTGAGGTAAAAAGCAAGCTGGGAGAAGGAAGCACATTTACCGTGCATTTACCACTGCTGCAACCGAAGCCAGCAGAGAAAGGAGAACCACAATGAAACGGAGCGGTATGACCTTGCTTGCGTTCCTGCTTGCTGCTTCGCTACTTTTTGATGGATGTTCTGGGCTTAGGAGCATTCGGGAAGATAGCGTTCAAGAGAATCTTCCCCAGATTGATCCAGAAGCTGGGACTGCGCGCGATTTTACCGCCACGATGTATTACTGGCTTGCCAACGAACCCTATCTTGTACCCATCCGCCATAGCATTACGGTGGGCTCCAATGAAAGCGCAGAGGACGCCATTGTTCGTACGCTGCTCAGCGGTGTCCCCCCACTTGCAGAGAATGTGAAAAACGCTTTTCCCGAAGGGACAGAAGCTCTTGATATTACGCGAGATGGGAGCATCCTCTATATTACACTCTCCGAGGAGTATTTGGATGATTCTGGGCTACGCGATGAAACGGAAAATGCAGAGCAACTGCTCTCAAAGAATGAAATAACACAGGAAGTATATGATGCAAGGATTGCCAATGCAACGGAAGCGCTTTATATTCAGCGGCGCGCGGGGCTTTATGCAATTGTGAATTCTATCACCGCATATGATCCAAGCGTGCGTGTAATGCTGTCAGTAAACCGCAAGGGCGTTGGTGCGGAACGGTTACGTTATGATGAGATCGGCATTGTTAATACAGGCGAAGCGGCTTCAAGCCTTCTTGAACCCATGGAATTTCAAGATGGCGTGATCGCTACCCCAGACCACATTGTAGAATGCATTTTCCGGCGTATGCAAAGAGGGGAGTTCGAAATGATTTATGAACTCTTTGCAGAGACGGAAAACGGAGGCATGCAAAAGCCTCTGTATGCAGATTTTGAGGAACAGCTGAGTAGCCTTGGACGCCTTGCAAGCTATACGGTGCACTCTCCCGCAAGCCAAAATGCGGAATCAGCATTCGTAGCTGTAGACCTCGAGCTTGTAGATGCGACGGGTGCTGTACAACGCATTACTGGTGCACAGCTTGAACTCAAGAGCGAAGGGAATATTTACAGGGTAAGTTTTCATGCCTTTCTTGCTGCTTTGAGTGAAACAAAAGTGCAAGCTGAGGATTCCGAACAGCAGAATGGAGGGGCAGCATGAAAATTTTGAAACAAGGCACACTTTTTCTGGCAGCGCTGTTACTTATAACGCCGCTTTACGGCTGTATGACGGAAAACGATTATCCTCCTGCTCTTGTGTTGCGCAATCAAACGCCGCCAGAGAGAGGCGAGAATGCCGATTCGAGTACCTTTGAAACAGAATTATTTTTTCTTTCCCAAGATGATAAAAGTCTTAAGCAGCAAACGCGCGTTATTGAATATGATACGCAGACCAGCAGGGCAGAGGCGGCAATCCAAGCTTTGATTTCCGGGCCGGAAACCGATCCCACCGGGATTCATAATAGCGTCCCATCGCTGTTTCGGGTCAACCGTGTTGAATTGTGCGGGGATGTCTGCAATGTTTATTTTGAAGGAGATAACTTTATCCCGACCGAATCAGAATGGCTTAGGATCCGTGCAGCAGTAGCTGCAACCGTGGCAACTGCTGAAGGGATTGATGCTGTGAATGTATTCCTTTTTGAGCGTCAGTTGGGATATTATAATTATTCGTTGGGAACCATGAGCCCTCTGGAGGAAGATCTCTCTGTGTATTTGCGAAATATGAGCAGAACATATTCTTATTTAAATGCCGCTGAAAGCGGGGTGAACATTGTTGAGGATACACAATATGTTACGCAAAATATAGCGCTATACTTTGCCAATACAGAAGGAACGTTGTTAAGCGCACGCAATGTAGAAATAAGCTATCCGGAAGGCATAAAAAAAACACAGCTAATAGAGATGATTGTTGAGCAGCTTAGCGGTGGCGATACGGAGGGAACGCTGGAACCTTCTCTGCCAGCAGATTTTAAACTTCTACAGCAACCAACCGTCATTTACAGCGGCAAGACAGAGGATGGCAGAGAGGATACGGAAAGCGATTGCATTGTTGAACTTGTAATCGCCCAGCCTAAGGCTGCAAATTATAACGAAACGCTGATGTGTGGCGCGCTTACCATGACCATTTCAAGTTTTATCCCAAATGTAAGCGGTGTACGCATTCTAATCGCGGAGGAAACACAGCAGATAGACCAAACACCAAACAAGGAAGAAAGCGATCAAGGGAACGAAATCACCATTTTACGCATACTTGGTGAGAAAGCTTTTCGAAATATTGACTTTACAAATCTGCTGGGGCATACAGTCAACTTGTATTACCCAGATGAAGATGGCCTTGTGCTGCGGAGAACCTCACGTATTATTTCACAGACCACAGCATATGATCCGCTTGTGCGTCTGCAGAAGTTATTGAGCGACCTTTCTGACCAGGGAATGTCCTATGCGCCGTTTACGGCGGAAGATATTGAAGATGTTTATGTGGTGGATGATGTGGCAGTGATTAACTGGGCACCTGGTTTTTCTGAAACATTGCGCACTTACTTGGAAAGCGACTCTACCATGGAAATATCACGACGTGAAAGCATGTTTATTTATGGTGTTGTAAATACAATGACGGATATGCCCATGATTTCCAGCGTCTGGATGCTGGAGGATGGAAATAAGATCGACAAGATCCAAAACATTTATCTTGGGAGTGCGCTTGTGCGCAACCCGGGGTTGATCGTGGAGGAATGAAGAGCATGGAACAGGTATTTGAACCCGGGAACCGAATCGTTGTTGGCATGTCTGGCGGCGTAGATTCATCCGTTGCCGCGCTGCTTTTGAAACAGCAGGGCTATGATGTTATAGGCGTGTTCATGAAAAACTGGGAGGAAAAAGACGAGGATGGCGTATGCACGGCAACAGCAGATTATGAGGATGTGCGCCGCGTCAGCGACCAGATCGGAATCCCATATTACACGGTGAACTTTGTCAAGGAATATCAAGAACGCGTGTTTTCTTACTTCTTGGAAGAATACCGCGCTGGGCGCACGCCAAATCCAGATGTGCTCTGCAATTGCGAGATCAAGTTTAAAGCGTTTCTGGAATTTGCGCTGCAAACCGGAGCTACGAGCCTTGCAACGGGTCACTATGCCCGCCTGCGCCGCGAAGATGGAAGCGTTAAGCTATTGCGTGCGGTGGACCTGGGAAAGGACCAGACGTATTTCCTTGCGGGCTTGACGCAGGCGCAGCTTTCCAAGGCAATGTTCCCAATCGGTGACCTTCAAAAAAAGCAGTTGCGGGAAATTGCAGCTAAGGCAGGGCTGGCCACGGCAGATAAAAAGGATTCTACGGGGATCTGTTTTATCGGTGAGCGTAATTTCAAACGCTTCCTTATGCAATATCTTCCTGCGCAGCCAGGCGAAATCGTGACGCTTTCCGGTAAAACGATTGGGAAGCACGACGGCTTGATGTATTATACTTTGGGGCAGCGCCGCGGCCTTGGCATTGGTGGCCAGCGAGAGGGCAGTGGCGAAAGCTGGTTTGTGATCGGAAAAGATCTTGAACGGAATTTGCTGATTGTGCAGCAAGGCGAACACGATGAGCTTTTCTCTCTTGGACTGTATGCGCCCAAGGTGAATTTCATTGCAGGGGCAGCACCTGCGCAGAGCTTTTCCTGTACCGCAAAGTTCCGTTACCGGCAGCCGGATCAAGCGGTTCATGTCACGATGGATGGTGCGGGCTGCATGGTGGATTTCGCCTGCCCGCAGCGAGCCGTAACGCCGGGGCAATGGGTAGTGTTTTATGATGGGGAGACTTGCCTGGGAGGCGGCCCAATCGCAGAAACCAGGCCTGTAAAGCCAATTCTATTGGCGCCTAAGCCGAGACGAGTACAGCAAACTGATAGGTTATAGGAGCACTTTTGCTGGCAGTGCAGTGGGTGAGTAATGGTGGCGAACGAATTAGGGCCGATGGAGTAACAATTCAAAAAGAGGCTCATATTGCGCTGGGTCACCGCTCGTATGGAATGTAACACTTCCCGAGGCGTTTCTAGCGTTTAGTAGCCCCTGCGCTTCCAATACACGCTTAAGTTGGTGTACGGTTGCCACATTGCCATCGAAGAGCGTGCAGGTGCCGTGCAGATGCATAGCAGCATAACGCTTAATCGCGTCCCGAATAAAAATATAATGCGTGCAGCCGAGCACAATTCCGTCGATTTGCATAGTATGGTATGCAGAAAGATACTGATCCAGCAAATCATCGAACGCATCTTCCCCAAAAATACCGCGTTCGATGCGTTCTACCAATCCTGGGCAAGGAATGTTGATCACGCGGGCAGGGTTAGGCATGCGTGCTTGCAAAGCAAGATAGCGCTTGAGATGGGTTGTAGCTTGGGTAGCCATCATGAGGATTTTTCCATTGCCTGGCTGCATGCAGGCGGGCTTGATGGCGGGCTCGACGCTCACAACGGGGATATTGAGGTCGCTTCGGATTTGTTCGATGCATGTCGCAGTTGCCGTATTGCATGCAATTAGAATCGCCTTGGCACCACAGCGTGCTAAGGCATGCGCACAATGCATCGTGAGCTTTGTGATTTCTTGCTCCGTGCGGTCGCCATAGGGCGCATTGCGGTTATCACCATAATATATAAAGTCCTCGTGAGGAAGTATACGGATTGCTTCGCGCAGTACGCTGACTCCGCCGAGGCCAGAATCAAATACGCCGATAGGCTTCTCCATGCAGGTTACCTCCATCTGATGCCGAACACTTAGAAACGGTTATTTTACGTTGTAGATTATACGCGCAACGCAGCATGGATGCAAACGGCAGAATTTTCGTCAAAAAAATTTGAAAAACCTATTGACAGAAATACTTATAGCTGGTATTATAAACGAGCTGTCGCGCGAGGGGCGCGGGGCGAGCACCTTGAAAACTATATAGTGCAGAAGAAAGAAGAAGAAACGCGAAGTAA
>JABLTO010079056.1_pt1 | contig 44112 bp, 38 predicted proteins | sample 7160091 | NCBI WGS metagenome assembly JABLTO01 (sample SAMN14651225, study PRJNA627086) | human gut metagenome | isolation source: feces | host: Homo sapiens
AGAAGCAAATGGAGGCTCAACATCAGTATCAAGTAATGAAACAAGACCATACTTACCAACAGGATTTACACAAGTAAAAGGAACAACATTAAAGAATGGATTAACAATCCAAGACAGTACAGGAAATCAATATGTATGGGTAGAAGTACCAAAAGCAGAAAGAGTCTATAAAACAGCAGGGTTAGAAATAAAGGATTTTACAGATGAAGAATATACAGCAATAGAAGCAGATTTACACACATATACAAATGATTATAGAGATGGAACAAGCTATAAAGATGAATATTATTCAGACGTAGGACTAACAAGTGATGAATATACAAATTTAAAGAAAACAATGTTAAAGAGTGTATATCAAAATGGAGGATTTTATATAGGAAAATATGAAACAGGGATAGAGAATAAACCAAAAACATCAGGCTCAGCAGATACAGCACCAACAGAAACACCAGTAATAAAAAGAAATGCATATCCATATAATTATGTAACATGTAGTCAGGCACAAACATTAGCAAGTAATATGGAATCGGGAAATCATACAAGTAGTTTAATGTTTGGAGTACAATGGGATTTAGTATTAAAATATTTAGAAACCAAAGGAACAAGTCAAATGGACTTGAAAACAGATAGTACATCTTGGGGAAATTACACTAATAATGCATGGAATATAACAAATTCAAATTCTAAATATGCTATTTATGATGGCAAACTTAAAAACTTTGATTGGACAAGTGGTGCATATGGAATAAAAGATTCAGATACAATGGTATTATTATCAACAGGAGCAAGTGATGATTTTAGTAAACAAGGAATATATGATTTGGCTGGAAATGTAAGTGAGTTTACACTAGAACATGCTAATTTAATTTCTCGTGCTTTGGTAGAAGGTCCTTGTGCCATACGAGGAGGTATTTATAACTACGATGATGCAGCCGCCAACCGTTCTAACGCCCCTACGACCATTTTCGACGCCAACATCGGCCTCGGCTTTCGTGTAGTACTTTATTAATTGTAGCTTTGAGTCCTGTGTAGCGATAAAATAGAATGAGCTCAAACAAAGAATTAAATATAAAAATTAGAACGAGAGGAAGAAGAGTTGCACAACGCAAGTAAATAATAGAAAAAGAGGAAAAAAGAAGGAGGACTTTGATGGCTCAAAGTTTTCCCTTTTTTATTTCAAAATTAAGTCAAAAATCATTGACAAAAATATATATAAAAATTATAATACGAAGTGGTAAATTATAAAAACAACAAAAATGGTAATAATAAAAAATGGAGGTAAAAAATATGGATTTTGAACAATGGAAAGGTTTTGAAAAAGGGGAATGGAAAAGACAGATAGATGTGAGAAGTTTTATACAAAAGAATTACACACCATATGTTGGAGATTCGAGCTTTTTAACAGGAACAACAGAAAAAACAAAAAAATTATGGGATGAAGTATTAGAGCTATACAAAAAAGAACATGACGCACAAGGTGGAGTGTTAGATATTGATACAAAAACAATATCAACAGTATCATCACACGAGGCAGGATATATAGACAAAGACTTAGAAGAAATAGTAGGAGTTCAAACAGATGCACCATTAAAAAGAGCAATAATGCCATTTGGTGGAATCAGAATTGTAGAAAAATCATGTGAAGCTTATGGAAGAGAAGTAGACCCAGAAACAGATAGAATTTTCCATATAGCAAGAAAAACACATAATGATGGAGTATTTGATGTATATACACCAGACATAAGAGCAGCAAGAAGTTCACACTTAATAACAGGACTTCCAGACGGATATGGAAGAGGAAGAATTATAGGAGATTACAGAAGAGTAGCTCTATATGGTGTAGACACATTAATTGAAGAGAAAAAAGAAGAGCTAGAAATATTAAATGTAGATGACTTTACAGAAAAAGTAATAAGAGAAAGAGAAGAAATCTCTGAACAAATAAAAGCACTTAACCAATTAAAAGTAATGGCACAAAAATATGGATATGACATTTCTAGACCAGCTGGAAATGCAAAAGAAGCCATCCAATGGTTATATTTTGGATATTTAGGAGCAGTAAAAGACCAAAATGGTGCTGCAATGAGTATTGGTAGAACATCAACATTCTTAGATATATATATAGAAAGAGACTTAAAAAATGGAACATTAACAGAAGAACAAGCACAAGAATTAATGGATCATTTTATAATGAAATTAAGATTAGTAAGATTCTTAAGAACACCAGAATATAATGAATTATTCAGTGGAGACCCAGTATGGGTAACAGAAAGTATTGGTGGAATGGGAATAGATGGTAGAACATTAGTAACAAAGAACTCATTCAGAGTATTACACTCACTAGAAAATTTAGGACCAGCACCGGAACCAAACCTAACTGTATTATGGTCAACAAGACTACCAGAAGGATTTAAAAGATATACAGCAAATTTATCAATAAAAACATCTTCAATTCAATACGAAAATGATGATGTAATGAGAGCAACACTTGGAGATGACTATGGAATAGCATGTTGTGTATCACCTATGAAAATAGGAAAACAAATGCAATTCTTTGGAGCAAGAGCAAACCTAGCCAAAACACTATTATATGCAATAAATGGTGGTAGAGATGAAAAGAGTGGAAAACAAGTAACACCAAAATTTGCACCAATCACATCAGAATACTTAGACTATGATGAAGTAATAGAAAAATTTGACCAAATGATGGATTATGTTGCAAAAATATATATAAAAGCATTAAATGCAATACACTATATGCATGATAAATACTCATATGAAGCGATAGAAATGGCTTTACATGATAAAGATATAATTAGAACAATGGCATGTGGAATTGCAGGATTGTCAGTAGTAGCAGACTCACTTTCAGCAATCAAATATGCAAAAGTAAAAGTAATAAGAGATGAAACTGGATTGGCAGTAGATTATCAAATAGAAGGAGAATATCCTCAATTTGGTAATGATGATGATAGAGTTGATAATATAGCAGTAGAAGTTGTTAGAAGATTCTTAAATAAATTAAAGAAACATCCAACATATAGAGAATCAAAACAAACATTATCAATATTAACAATCACATCAAATGTTGTATATGGAAAAGCAACAGGAAACACACCAGATGGAAGACGTGAGGGAGCTCCATTTGGACCAGGTGCAAACCCATTACATGGTAGAGATGTAAATGGAGCATTAGCAGTAATGAACTCAATTGCAAAATTACCATTTGAAGATTCAGAAGACGGAATTTCATTTACATTTGCTATTACACCAGCAACGCTAGGTCAAGATGAAGAAACAAAAGTAAGTAACTTAGTAAGTATGCTAGATGGATACTTTGCAGAAACAGGACATCATATCAATGTAAATGTATTTGATAGAGCATTACTAGAAGATGCAATGGAACATCCAGAAAAATATCCTCAACTTACAATCAGAGTTTCTGGATATGCAGTTAACTTTACAAAATTAACAAGAGAACAACAATTAGATGTTATTAATAGAACAATTCATGAGAGAATTTAAAAAATAATAGCCATCTTGCTTCGTTAAAAATCATTCAAAAATCCTCAACGTACCTAAGTACGCCTCTGGTATTTTGAATGATTTTTGCCTAGCAATATAACTATTCTTTTTTTAATTAAATTTTATTGAGAAAGAAGAAAAAATGGAAAAAGATTTAAGATATTATGCAAAGGTACATTCAATAGAAAGTTTTGGCACAGTTGATGGACCGGGAATAAGATTTGTACTATTTTTACAAGGGTGTCATTTACAATGTAAATACTGCCATAATCGTGATACATGGGACATAAATGGTGGAGAGTATAAATCAGTAGATGAAATTGTGGAAAAAATAAATAGATATAAAAATTATATTATACCATCAGGAGGTGGAGTAACTGTAACTGGTGGAGAACCATTAATACAAGCGAGCTTTGTGCTAGAATTATTTAAAAAATTAAAAGAAAATGGTATTCATACTTGTGTTGATACCTCAGGAATGTTTGCACTAACAGATGGAATAAAAGAAGTTTTAAAATATACAGATTTAGTATTGTTAGATATAAAACACATTGATGATGAAAAATGCAAAGAACTTGTGGGAGTTTCAAATAAAAAAGAACTAGAATTTGCCAGATATTTAAGTGATAATAATATTAAAATGTGGATAAGGCAAGTTTTAGTACCAGGATATACAGATGATGGACAAGATTTGTTAAAGCTAAAAAATTTTCTATCAACATTAAAAACAGTAGAGAAAATTCAAATTTTACCATATCATAATATGGGAAAATACAAATGGGAAAAACTTGGATTAGAATACCCATTAGAAGGTGTAAGAGAAGCAAATCAAGAAGATATTGATATAGCTAAGAAAATTTTAGGCATATAGTATTTACAAATCACAGAAATTGTTGTATAATAACCAATGGCTTTTTAATAAAATAAACTAAAGAAAATGGAGGACAGAACTATGACAGCAGGAAAGTTAACACGGATGGAATCACACTATGAGGCAATTGATGGATTCTTAAAATCAAATGCTTCAAATTTGCCGAGAAGATTGTATCCCGGTGAAATCAGAAAACTGGAAAATAGATTTCCAGAAATCAAGATAGAGAAGGAATCTGTGTATCAGGGAGGGTTATATAACTGCTCCATTACACGAAATTAGTTTAGAAGGGGGATCGCATAGTGCGGTCCCTTTTCGTAGTACATAATTTATTTTTTAGTTTGAATAGTAACAATAAAAATTAAAAATCGATTCAAAAGCCATTGCAATTTGTTAGGCAAAATAGTAAAATAAAAGTGCATAGTGCACAGAAAAAAAGCGATCTCAGGTGTGCTTTATTGCAATTTATAAAATTAATAAAATTTTAATAAAATACTACTAATTTTAAAAAAAGTATGATAAAATAGCAACAATGATAGGGAATAATAAATATTCCAAAGAAAGGATTGATACAAGATGTCAGAAGCAAAATATAAAAGAGTACTTTTAAAATTAAGTGGAGAAGCACTTGCAGGAGCACAAAAAACAGGGGTAAATCCTGAAGTTGTAGGAAAAATATGTGATAAGATAAAAGAAGTAGTAGAGATGGGAGTAGAAGTAGCAATAGTAGTTGGTGGAGGAAACTTCTGGAGAGGAAGACAAGGACTAGAGATGGAAAGAACAACAGCAGACTACATGGGAATGCTAGCAACAGCAATGAATGGATTAGCATTACAAGATGCACTAGAAGCAAGAGGAATACACTCAAGAGTGCAAACTGCAATAGAAATGAGAGAAATTGCAGAACCATTTATACAAAGAAAAGCTGAAAAACATTTAAATAGAGGGAGAGTAGTAATATTTGCATGCGGAACAGGGCATCCATATTTTACAACAGACACAGCAGCAGTATTAAGAGCAACAGAAATAAAAGCAGATATAATTTTATTAGGAAAAGCAATAGATGCTGTATATTCTGCAGATCCAAAAATTCAAAAAGATGCAATAAAATTTGAAGAAATATCATATTTAGATGTATTAAATAAAGATTTAAAAGTTATGGACTCAACAGCAACAGCAATGTGTAGAGACAATAATATTCCATTATTAGTATTTGGAATAGCAGACCCAGAAAATATAGTAAGAGCTGTTAAGGGCGAGAAAATAGGAACAATAGTATCTTAAAAAATATTGACAGAAAATAAAATTAAGGAGAGAAAATTATGGATTATACAAATTTAAAAGAAAGAATGGAAAAATCAATAGGAGCTTACCAAGAAAAATTATCAGAAATAAGAGCAGGAAGGGCAAATCCTGCAATATTAAATAAAATAAAAGTTGAATATTATGGAACGCCAACACCAATCAACCAAATGGCAGGAATATCAGTTCCAGAAGCAAGAATGATAGTAATTCAACCATGGGATATGAGTGTATTAAAAGACATAGAAAAAGCAATATTAGCATCAGACATTGGAATTAATCCAAATAATGATGGAAAAGTAATAAGACTTGCTTTCCCAGAATTAAATGAAGAGAGAAGAAAAGAGTTAGTAAAAGAAATAAAGAAAATTGCAGAAGAAGCAAAAGTAGCAATAAGAGCAATCAGAAGAGACGGAATAGATGAAGCAAAAGCAAAACAAAAAAATAGTGAAATAACAGAAGATGAATTAAAAGTTGCAGAAACAGAGATTCAAAAAATAACAGACAAAAATATCGAAGAAATAGACAAAATATTAACAAATAAAGAAACTGAAATTATGAGTGTATAGCAAGGAGAAAATAATGAAATTTAATGAAGAAAACATGCCAAAACATATAGCAATAATCATGGATGGAAATAGAAGATGGGCAAGAACGCAAGGAAAGCCTGCAAGTTTTGGGCATAAAGCGGGAGCCAAAACACTTGAAAACATAGTAAGATATGCGAACAAAATTGGACTAAAATACATAACAGTATATGCATTTTCAACAGAAAACTGGAAAAGAACAGAAGAAGAAGTAAAAGCACTTATGCTTTTACTTCAGAGCTATTTAGATGATTATAGTAAAAGAGCAGATTCTGAAAACATTAAAGTAAAAGTTCTTGGAGATATCACAGCACTTTCACAAGGAATGCAAAAAAGTATAATAAATTGTATGGAAAGAACCAAAAACAATACAGGAATAACATTTAATATAGCATTAAACTATGGGGGAAGAGACGAAATTGTAAGAGCAGTAAAAAAAATAGCCCAAAAAGTAGAAGATAAAAAATTAAAAGTAGAAGATATAAATGAAGATATGATATCACAGAACTTATATACAGCAGGAGAACCAGATCCAGATTTAGTTATAAGAACAAGTGGAGAAATACGTTTAAGTAATTTTCTACCTTGGCAAGTAGTATATTCAGAATTTTTATTTGTAGATAAAAATTGGCCAGATTTTTCAGAAGCAGATTTAGATGAGGCAATAATTGAATACCAAAAAAGAACAAGAAAATTTGGAGCAAACTAAAAATAAGCAGAAGAAGAGGTAGAATATATGGATATAAAAAGATTAACATCAGCATTATTAGGTTTTCCATTAGTAGTATTAATATTAACATTTGGAAATAAATATGTTGTAGATATTTTTCTAATGATAGTTGCAATGTTAGGAATGCAAGAATATTTTAATGCAGTTGCAAAAGAATCAAAACCTGTAAGATGGGTAGGCTATTTATCATGTATTGCAATAGCATTAGTACATATTTTGCCAGAAAATGTACCAGAACAAACAAACAAAATGATATTATTAATAGCAATACCATTAATAAATTTAATATTATTTGCACATGTAATAATAACAAATATGAAAATAAACTTTAAAGATATAGCATATACACTTTTTGGAATAATATATGTAATAGGTAATATACTATTTATAGCATTATTAAGAGGAGCAGAACATGGAATAATACTTGTGTGGTATGCTATAATTGCAGCATGGGGAACAGATATATTTGCATATTTAATAGGAAAAAGGTTTGGAAAACATAAATTTAGCAAAGTAAGTCCAAAGAAATCAATAGAAGGATGCATAGCAGGAATATTAGGAGCAGTTATAATTGCACTTATTTATACAGTTGCAATAAATTCAATTTTTGAAGTTCAATACTCATATGTATTTATAGGAATAATAACAGCAATATTAAGTATAGCAGGTCAATTAGGAGACTTTGCAGCTTCTAGTATAAAAAGATATGTAGACATAAAAGATTATAGTAATTTAATACCAGGGCATGGTGGAATGCTAGATAGAATAGATAGTTTAATGTTTTTAGCGCCATATGCTTATATATTATTAAGTTTAATTTAAAGGTTTATAGATATAACCAAAAATCTAAATATAGTAGATATAGGATTGATAAAAATGAATGCAAATACAAAATTAGAAATTGCGGTAGAAATAATGGCCGCAAAAATTGCAAAAACTTCGAGAGAAGAACAATCAGAAGAAAAAATAGAAAAATTACTTAAAGAAAAAACAAAAATGTATCAAGGTGATAATGAAATAATAGAAAAAATAATAAATGTATATGGTAAAGAAGTAAAAGGTGAATAGAAAATGAATAAAGAAGAAATATTAAAAAAATACAAATTAACAGATGAAGAACATGAACAATATTATCAAACAATAAAAAGAATATATACAGGAGGAAAAATACCTGTAAGCAATCCAATTGCAGTAATTATAGGAGGACAAACAGGTGCAGGAAAAAGTGGAATAATTGGATATTCAACAAAAATGTTTACTGACGAAAATGTAATAATAATCAATAGTGATGAAATAAAACCATTTCATCCACAAAGTGAAGAAATTGCAAAATTATATCCAGATATGTATACAATTATAACAGACCAAGAAAGCAATACTTGGACTAGTCAGTTGTTTGAGGAACTACGTAGAGAAAAATATAATATTATATTTGAAGGTACAATGAAAAATAATAGAATTGCAGACGAGTCAATTACAGAATTAGAAAATCTTGGATATACAGTAGTAGTAAGAGGAATTGCAACATGTGATTTAGAAAGTAGAATGTCTATTTTAGAAAGATATGAAGGTCAAGTAAGTACTAAAGGATGGGGAAGATTAGTAACACCTGAGCATCACAATCAAACTTATATAGGAATGCCAAATACAATAGATTATATTGAAAATACAGGAAAATATGATGTGTTAGAAATATTTGCTAGAGGTGAAACTCCGGATCAACCTATAAATGTATATTCTGCACACAATGATGAAAGAAAAGAAAAGATAGAATTGGCATTAGAAGGCAAGAAATATATATCAAAATATGCTAGAAAATTTGGATATTCAGGAGCAAAAGATGCAGTTCTAGGTGCAAGAGAAGAAGAATATGATAGAGTAATTGGAACTTTACAACCAAGAATAAAAGAAGTACTAGACTCTATGAATAAAAGAAATGCAAGTAAAGAAGAAAAAGAGATGGTATTAAATTTAATGAACGAATACCAAAGCAAAATTCTAAAAAAAAAATCTAAGTTAGGACAAATGCCAAATAATGGTGAATATAGATAGAATATAGGAATACCAATTGGGAGGAAATAAAATTTGATGGTTCTTTTTATTAATACAATAAAAATAATATTTTTATTAGGATTTCTAGTGTTTATACACGAAGGAGGACATTTCCTTGTTGCAAAACTATGTAAAGTAAAAGTAAATGAATTTGCAATAGGATTTGGAAAAATATTATGGCAAAAACAAGGAAAAGAAACAAAATATTCATTAAGAATGATACCACTTGGAGGTTTTTGCAATATGGAAGGAGAAGAAGAAGAATCAGATGCACCAGGTTCTTTTTCAAAAGCAAGCGTATGGAAAAGAATTGCAATAGTACTTGCAGGTGCAACTGTGAATATTGTGTTTGGAATATTAGTATATTTTATATTAGTTTCAACAGTTGGAATTCAATTTGTAGATCCAACAAGAGATACTATAGCAAATAGAATATATTATGGTGCTCAAAATACTGGAAAATTTATAACTTCGATATTTGATAGCATAAAAATGTTATTTACAGGAGGTCTACAAACAGACCAAATGGTAGGAATTGTTGGTATTTCGGAAGTAGTAGTAAAAACTAACGGAATAATTAACTATCTTAACTTATTAGCTGTAATATCAGTATCACTTGGAGTAACAAATTTACTTCCAATTCCAGCATTAGATGGTGGAAAAATTTTAATATTAATTATAGAGATAATAAGAAGAAAACCAATGAAAATGGAAACAGAGGCTAAAATACAAATGTTAGGCTTTTCAATTTTAATTGCATTATCTTTATTTGTAACATACAATGATATATTAAGAATAGGTGCAGGTTCTTAATATATTTTTTTTGCTAAAATAAATTGAACAACTATTGCAAAATAGAATAGAAAAGTGTATGATAAAATTGTAATATAAAATTTAAGGAGTTAATATGAAAAATAAGAGCATTGAGGAATTAGAAGTTCTTGTAGAACAAAAAAATACAGAAGCAATGAACGAATTAGCACACAGATATGCAATAGGAAATGGAGTGCAAAAAAATGATGAAAAAACAGCAGAGTTATTAAAAGATGCGGTTAAACTTGGATCTGAAAAGGCTAAATATAGTTTGGCAGTAAGTTATTATTATGGATTAGGAGTTAATAAAGATAAAAAAATTGCATTTGATATGTTTAAAGAGTTGGCAGAAAAAAATGAGAATATGAAAGTGAATTATTATTTAGGGGAAATATATTATCTTGGTAATATTGTAGAAACAGATTATACAAAAGCATTCAAATATATAACAAAAGCATTAGAATATAACAGAAATGACAAAGATGCTAAATACTATTTTGCAATGATGCTGTATTATGGAGATGGTACAGAAAAAAATACAGGAAGGGCTATTGAAATATTTGAAGAATTATATGATAAATTTGAGGACAGATTATCTTTATTGATGCTAGTAGAGGCGTATTATAATATAATAAAAAACTATAAAAAAACATATGAATATTGTAACAAAATATTAGAAAATAGTGAAAAATATATTAAAACCCAAAATGAGGAAGAACGAATTAAACTAATTTTAGGAAATTTATATTATTTTGGACAATATGTAGAACAAGACTATAAGAAAGCTTTGAGTTTTTATCAAGACATAAGTGACAATAAAGGAGTTATATCCTATCGTATAGGATGGATTAATTATGCTGGACAAATTGGAAAGAAAAATGTAGAAGAGTCATTTAAGTATTTTAAAAAATCAGCAGAAAAAGGATATGCAGTAGGACAACTTATGTTAGGTCAAGCGTATTTATGTGGTGAAGGAACAGAAATAGATGAAGAAAAAGCAATATATTGGTATGAAAAGGCTTCGGAAAATGGTTTTTCATTAGCTCAGTATAAATTGGGACTAATTTACTATTACGGAGAAGAGAATGGAATAAATATAAAAAAGAATTCTGAATACGCAATACGTTTATTAAAAAAAGCGGCTGACAGTGGAGTGGAAGATGCCAAAAAAGAATTGCAGAAATTGCAAATAAAATAGTATAATAGAGGAGAATTTGATATGAATGAAAATGAAACACAAGGTTCCAAAACATTAAATGAACAATTGGAATTATTGAAACAAGAACAAGTGGAGGCAGAAAGAATATACCATGAAAGAATGCAAATGGGAACACTAGCTCATAATCCTAGTGCTGTTCAAGAACTAGCAGAAACAATTTTAGAGAGAAAGATGCAAATAGATGAGTTAGAAGCTAAAATAGAAAGGGAACCAAAGGATTTTATTGAAGATAAAGAAAAACAAAATTCAAAGGCTTTAACTGTGTATAATGGAAAAAATCCAGTATTAAAATGGTTACAAAAAATGATGAATAAGTTAGAAGAAAAGTTACAAAACATGGAGAAAATAAGTAAAATGAGTCCTCTAGATAAAAATAGAGCTATGTTCGAAAAGGAAATGGAAAATGTAAAAGGAATGAAAGATGATGAGTATAATATTGTAGCTAATATGAAATCATCTAAAATACAAGAATCAAAAACTAAGAGTGCTCATCAACAGTTTGTTGATCAACTTTCAGGAAATGGGCTTTATCATACATTTGGAACTAATGCTAAGAATATGGAAGGAGCTAAGAATATTGCTGAACAGGAAAAAATGCAAAATAATGAAATACAAGAAAACAATAAAAATGCATTAGGAAGATAAAAAAAGTAGTAACGTATTTGGGTATTTGTAAAAGCAAAAAATATTATGAAACCTTGATATTTTCAACAATATGTAGTAAAATAGGAAAGTATAAAATAAAAATCAGCACATATAGGGGGAGTGCATATGTATAGAACACATAATTTAGGAGAATTAAATATCAAAAACGTAGGGGAAGAAGTTGAACTATCAGGATGGATACAAAAAATTCGTAACTTAGGTGGAATGATATTTATAGACTTAAGAGATCAATTTGGAATTACACAAATAGTAATAAATGATGAGCAATTGCAAGAACAAGCAAAAGAATTAACAACAGAAAGTTGTATACACATTTGTGGTAAAGTTGTGGAAAGAAGTAATAAAAATCCTAAAATGGCAACAGGAGAAATAGAAGTTGTTGCTGGAAAAATAGAAGTACTTGGAAAATGTAAAAATATATTACCATTTGAAGTAAATACAGACCAAGAAGTAAGAGAAGATTTAAGATTAGAATATAGATTTTTAGACTTAAGAAATAAAAAATTACATGATTCAATATTATTACGTTCAAAAATATTGAAAACATTAAGAGATAAAATGGACGAACTTGGATTTGCAGAAATACAAACACCAATATTGGCAAATTCTTCACCAGAAGGAGCAAGAGACTACTTAGTACCAAGTAGACTTAATCCAGGAGAATTTTATGCATTACCACAAGCACCACAACAATTCAAACAATTATTAATGGTAAGCGGATTTGATAAATATTTTCAAATTGCACCATGCTTTAGAGATGAAGACCCACGTGCAGATAGAGCACCAGGAGAATTTTATCAATTAGACTTTGAAATGAGTTTTGCAACACAAGAAGATGTGTTTAAAGTAATAGAAGAAGTAGTACCATATACATTTAAGAAATTTACAGATTGGAAAGTTGATGAAGGACCATTTGTAAGAATTCCATATTTAGAAGCAATGGAAAAATACGGTATTGATAAACCAGACTTAAGAAATCCATTAATAATACAAGATGTAACAAAAGTATTTGAAAATACAGAATTTAATGCATTTAAAGACAAAACAGTAAAAGCAATAGTTGTGCCAAATGGAGCAGAACAAGGAAGAAAATTCTTTGATAAAATGACAGAATTTGCAACAACAGATGAAGTTGGGGCAAAAGGTCTAGCATGGACAAAACTCGAAAAGGATGGAACAGTACAAGGAGGAATTGCTAAATTTATAACAGAAGAGGCAAAAGCAAAATTAGAAAATGAATTTGGAGTAAAAGCAGGAGACAGTATATTCTTTGTTGCAGATGAATTCTATAAAGCTCAAAAAATTGCAGGATTAGTTAGAATAGAATTAGGAAAGCGTTTAGATTTAATAGAAAAAAATGTATACAAATTCTGTTTCATTGTAGATTTTCCAATGTACGAATTATCAGATGAAGGAACAATAGACTTCTGCCATAACCCATTCTCAATGCCACAAGGAGGATTGGAAGCATTAGAAAATAAAAACCCATTAGAAATACTTGCATATCAATATGATTTAGTATGTAATGGATATGAGATGGCCTCAGGAGCAGTAAGAAACCATGATCCAGAAATAATGGTAAAAGCATTTGAAATAGCAGGTTATACAGAAGAAGATGTAAAAAATAGATTTGGAGCATTATATAATGCATTCCAATATGGAACACCACCACATGCAGGAGCTGCACCAGGGGTAGATAGAATGGTAATGTTAATTGCGGATTCTACTAACATTAGAGAAGTAATAGCATTCCCTAAGAATAAAAGAGCAAGAGATTTGTTAATGAGAGCACCATCAATTGTAAGTAAACAACAATTAGATGATGTACATATTCAATTAAAAAATTAAAAGATAAGATAAAAGTTGGCCCAATAAAAGCCAACTTTTATTCGCTTATTTTAGTGTATAATCCGATAGAAATAATACCAGCGATACCAACTAAAACATAAACAATTCTGCTAAATACACTCATATTACCAAATAAAGTAGCAACTAAATCAAAACTAAATAAACCAATTAATAGCCAATTTAAAGCTCCTATGATAACAAGAGTTAAAGCAATATAATATAAAACTTTCATTTTCAACCTCATTCCTTTCTCAACCTTTTCCTCTTAAAATTTAAAAAAGTATGCAAAAATAGAATAAAAGTGTTATAATGTAAAAAAATGAAAAGGAGAATGCATGAAAAAGTATAAATTAGAAACAATAGTATTTTTAGGCGGAGCAATAGGAATGGGATTGGAACTGATAGCAGCAAGAGTATTGTCGCCATATGTAGGAAGCTCAAATGTAGTATGGACAAGTATTATAGGAATAATTTTAGTAAGTATGAGCTTTGGATATTGGATAGGAGGAAAAAAAGCAGATAAAGATGCTAATATAAATAAATTAGCTAATATTTTATTATATTCTGCATTAGCTACAAGTGCAATTCCATTATTAGAAACTTGTGTTGTAAAAATATTAGCAGGTTTAATACCAAGTTTAATAATAGCAGCAATAATATGTGCAATAATAGTATTTTCAATTCCAAGTTTTATATTAGCGATGATTTCGCCATATGCAGTAAAAATAAAAAGTATGGAAGAACAAGAAATAGGTTCATTATCAGGAAGAATATCATCATTATCAACTATTGGAAGTATAGTGGGAACATTCTTAATGGGATTTGTACTAATTCCTAATATAGGAGTTAGCAATATAAATATTGGTGTAACAATAATACTATTTATAATGTCATTAATTGCAAGAGAAAAAATAGATAAGAAGGTTATAGTTAAAAGTATTTTCTTTATATTTATAATGACAATGCTAATTACTTTAGGGAAAATAACATTTAAACTTGTTAACTCAGATATAGTATTAGATACAGATTCGCAATATAGTAGAATTTGGGTAAAGAGAATACAAACAGAAAAAACAACCTATAAAACATTACAAGTAGATACAGGGCTAGAATCATATGTAGATACAGAAACTGGTAAAATGGGAGCAAAATATTTAGAATATTATGATTTATTTGAATATCTTAATAAAGATGCTAAATCAACGCTTTTAATAGGGGGAGCAGCATATACATATCCAATTCACTATTTACAAAAATACGAAGATAAAACAATAGATGTAGTAGAAATAGATGATAAAATGACCCAAATTGCGAAAGAACAATTTGGGTTAAATGCTAATGATGAGAGATTGAAAACATATAGCCAAGATGGTAGAAGCTTCTTGAATTACAGCAAAAACAAATATGATACAATTTTAATTGATGCATTTAAAGGAGTGAATGCACCATTTGAATTAACAACATATGAGGCATTAACAAATGCGAAAAATATGTTAAATGAAAAAGGGGTTGTGATTACAAATATAATTTCTTCATTAGAAGGTCAAGATTCAAAATTTATAAAATATGAATATACAACTTATAAAGCTATATTTGATGATGTAAAAATATATAGAGTAGCAGATTTGGAAAATTCAAGAAAACAAAATTTAATTCTAGTTGGAATCAAGGGAGAAACAGAAGTAGATAACTCAAAGAAAGATGAATACTCTGGATACTTAAATAATCAGATAAGTGATCTAGAAATAACTGGAAAAATTGTAACAGATGATTTTGCACCAATAGGAAATTAAAAAAAGGTTAACATAGTATTGAAAAATATATAAATATATGATAAAATAGTTATGCAAAATGCCTAAAGGAGGAATATAAAATGATTCAAAAGAATTTACGGGTAACAGCACAAACAGTTATAGCTCAAATGTTGGAAGGGCATAAAACATTTTCAGACTTAGCGGAAAAGTATGGTATGACAGAAGCAGAGTTTAAAACAGTGGCCGCCAGAGTAGTAAATGATCGGGATTATCCGAGGCTTGTAAAAGCTGATGCCAGGTACAGAGCAATTAGAGAAGGTATGACCAAAAGGAAGAAAATTTCTTCGAAACCAATTGAAAATCATGTAGCAGAAAATTTAGATACCATAGCAGAAAGAGATGCTTTAGAGGAGAAGCTAAAAAGAGTAGATAAAGAGGTAGAAGAAAGAATTAAAAATCAGCAGAAAAAAGAGGAAAATTTAGAAAATGCTGAATCTAAATTGAAACAAGCAAAAGAAGTTTTGGAAAAGGCATCTTATACAGTCACAACAGCAGAAAAAGAGTGTAAACAACTAAGAGATGAGGAAGTTGAAATTGTATCTTATCTAAAATCATTAATTGTAGAAAGAGAAATTTTAACTGAACAAATTCAAAAACTTGATGAAAGAGTAATCTTTTTGGTAGCACCAGGATATCATGGAGAGCTTCCGGAATATGGAACAAAAATTTCGGTAGTGCCAATGGAAGGCGAGGTAAAAACAGAAGATGTTTCTGACATTACTTTGGTTGATATGACACTACAAGATGCCTTTGAATTTGAAACTATCGACCAAGCAAAGGCAGCTAACCAATATCTGAAACTGGTAACAAAATATTTCTTAAATGACAAGGAATACAAGTTGTTAGTTGATAATGAGTTAATGCTTAATATATTAAGAAAACAGCAACTCGTTGAAAATGGAACGTAAATAATTTTGAAAAAAACCTGTTGGAAAAATTCCAACAGGTTTTTGACTATGTATTTACAAATATAAAACAAAGTGGTATAATAAGCTTGATTTGAAATAAATCCTAAGAAAAAGCAAAGTAAATATATAAGAAAACATTTACAGAGAAAATAGCAAAGCTGAGAGCTATTAATGAATATATATTGAAATTTCACTTTCGAGGACTTCTTTTAAAAGCGAAAGCAAGTAGAAAGAAGCGGTTGAACCGTTAAAACTATAAAGAGGTTAATTAAGTGCAAAAAAAGCATAATTAATAAATTTAGGTGGTACCACGAAAGAGCCATTCGTCCTAAAAAAGGATGAATAGGCTCTTTTTTAAGTATAAGGAGGAAGGAAAATGCAAGACAAGATTGAAGAAATCAAAAAACAAGCAGAAGAAAAAATCAAAGAAATAAAAAATTCACAAGAATTGCAAGAACTAAAAGTAAAAATGCTAGGCAAGAAAAGTGAATTGTCAAATTTATTAAAAGGATTAGGAAAACTATCACCAGAAGAAAGACCAAAAGTGGGAGCATTAGTAAATGAAGCAAGAAAAACAATAGAAGAAAAAATAGCAATTGCAGAAGATGCAATAATGGAAAACATGTTATCAGAAAAAATTGAAGAAGAAACAATAGATATTACATTACCAGGAACAAAAATAAAAAGAGGAAGCAAACATCCAGTAAACAGAGTAATAGAAGAAATAGAAGACTTATTTGTATCAATGGGTTATGATGTAGTATCAGGTCCTGAACTAGAAACAGATGAATTTTGTTTTGAAAGATTAAACTTACCCAAAGGACATCCAGCAAGAGATATGCAAGACAGTTTTTATATAACAAATGAATATTTATTAAGGACACAAACTTCAGCAGTTCAAGCAAGAACAATGTTAGCAAACACAGAAAAAACACCAATAAGAATGATATGTGCTGGAAAAACATATCGTAGAGAAGATGATGCAACACATTCACATCAATTTGGTCAAGTAGAAGGACTTGTAATAGACAAAAAAGAAAGAAATGTCTCACTTGCGGATTTAAAAGGAACGCTAGAAGTATTTGTTAAAAAATTAATAGGAAAAAATTCAGAATTACGTTTCAGACCAAGCTATTTCCCATTTACAGAGCCATCATATGAAGTAGATGTTACTTGCTTTAAATGTGGCGGAAAAGGATGTAATCTATGCAAACAAACAGGTTGGATAGAAGTACTAGGTTCAGGAATTGTACATCCAAATGTACTAAAAATGAATGGATATGATCCAGAAAAATATAGTGGATTTGCATTTGGAACAGGGTTAGAACGTTTAGCTATGTTCAAATATGGAATTCCAGATATGAGATATTTATATGCGAATGACATTAGATTTTTATCACAATTTGATAGAAAAGACGAGGAGGATATGAAATGAAACTAAGTACAAATTTTGTAAAAGACTATGTAGATGTCGATGTTAACTTAAAACAATTAGCAGAAGACATGACAAGAGTAGGAAATGAATATGATTCAGCAGAAAGATTAATAAATGCAACAAAACTAGTAATTGGAGAGATAGTAGAATGCACAGCACATCCAGATTCAGACCATTTACATCTATGTAAAGTAAATGTAGGAAATGAGATTTTAAATATTGTATGTGGTGCACCAAATGCTAGAAAAGGACTAAAAGTAATAGTAGCATTAGATGGAGCAGAACTTCCTGGAAAAACTATAAAAAAAGGAATGATAAGAGGTCAAGAATCAAATGGAATGTTATGTTCAATTGCAGAATTAGGGTTAGAACATAAATTCTTAAAGCCAGAAGATTCAGAAGGAATAGCTGAATTAGGAGAAGATGCAGTAATAGGAGAAGACCCAATTAAATATATGCAAATGGATGATGGTGTAATTGACTTTGAATTAACAGCAAATAGAGGAGATTTATTAAGTATATTAGGAATGGCATATGAAATAGGAGCAATTTATGATAAAAAAGTAAAAGAAATAGATTTAAGCCACAGTGAACAAGGAGAAAATATCAATAAAAATTTTGAAACAGAAGTAAAAACAGAAAATTGCAAAATGTTATTAGTAAAAAAAGTAGAAAATGTAGAAATCAAAGAAAGCCCAACATTCATAAAAAATAGATTAATTGCATCAGGAATAAGACCAATAAATAATGTAGTAGATATTAGTAACTATGTAATGTTAGAATTAGGCCAACCACTACACTTCTATGACGCAGATAGACTTGGAAACAAATTAGTTGTAAGAATGGCAGAAGAGGGAGAAAAACTAACAACACTTGATAATATAGAAAGAACATTAAGTGCAGATGATATAGTAATAGCAGACAGCACACATGGAGTAGGTCTTGCGGGAGTTATGGGAGGACTTGAAACAGAAGTAGAACCAGATACCAAAAATATAATTATTGAATCAGCAATATTTGATTCAGTAAAAGTTAGATTAACATCTAAGAAAATTATAAGAAGTGAAGCAAGTAATAGATTTGAAAAAGGTTTAGACCCAAATAGAACATATATGGCAATAGAAAGAGCATGTGCATTATTAGAAAAATATGCAGGTGGAAAAGTTGTTACAGGAACTATAGTATATGACAAAACAAATAAAGAAGACAAAAAAATAGAAATAACATTTAAAAACATAAATGATGTTTTAGGAACAATAATTCCAAATGAAGAAATTCTAAATGTATTCAGAAAATTAGGATTTACATATAAAGTAGATGGAGAAAAAATAGAAGTAACAGTTCCATCAAGAAGAATGGATATATCAATCAAAGAAGACTTAATTGAAGAAGTAAGTCGTATATATGGAGTAGACAATATTCAAGGAAAACTTCCAGTAGTACCAATGAGAAAAGGAAGTTATGACAAAACACAAAGAGAAATAAGAAACAAAATGATAGCATTAGGATTAAATGAAACACTATCATATATTTTAATAAATGATAAAGAAGTAAATGGGTATACTCTAGATGAGTTTGAACCATTAAAACTATTAGACCCAATAACAGAAGACAGAAATACATTAAGATATAGTATGATACCATCATTATATAAAATATATGAATACAATTCTGCACGTAGCCAAAAAGACATATCAATATTTGAAATAGGAAAAGGCTTCTACAAAAAAGGTGAAGTATATGGAGAAGATACTAAATTATGTGCATTAATGACAGGAAAATACTCAACTGGACTAGACAATTCAAAAGTTGTGGATTTCTATACAATCAAAGGAATAGCAGAAGAAATGCTAGATTATCTTGGATATGAAGGCAGATACAAATTTGAAAAAAGAGAAATGCCAAAAGAAATGCATCCAGGACAAAGTGCATATATTACTGTAGATGGAAAAAATATTGGAATTATCGGAAAAATACATCCAAATGTAACAATGGAAAATGTATTTGTCCTAGAAATAAATCTAGATGAGTTATTCAAAAATAGAGTAGGAAAAATGAAATATAAAGAAATTTCAAAATTCCCAAGTGTGAAAAAAGATGTAGCATTTGTGGTTGACAAATCATTAACATCAGAAGAAATAGAAAAAGCTATAAAAAACGGTGGAGGAAGCATACTTACAAACATCGAAATATTTGATGTTTATACTGGCATAGGAATTGGTTTAGATAAAAAATCTATGGCATATTCATTAACATTCTCTGATAATAAAAAGACATTAACAGATGAAGAAGTTAATAGTTCAATGGAGAAAATCATTGATACAGTTTCTAAAAAATGTGGCGCTGAATTAAGAAAATAGTGCACGGAAAAAAAGCGATCTCACGTGTGCAAAATTGCACGGAAAAAAAGCGGAATAAAATGTACAAAACTTTACATAACTATTGCTAAAGGCTTATAAATATGATACAATATAGATTAATATTTGTAAAAAGAGAATAATAAAAGGAGAGAAAGCAATGGTAAACAAATTTTATTTAGACAAAGAAAAAGATATAATAGTAAATTTAAGCAAAACAAATGAAGATGAAATAACATATGTATTGGAAACACCAAATCATAACTCAGGAAATTTAATTACAAACTTAGCCAAAATATGTAATGTAGAAACAGTAAAAAATGAAAAAGACATGAAAATAATAATAGGAAAAATACCAGCAAGTATAAATGGAGACAATGAAGAAGTATATATATTTAGATTAGGTGGAATAAAAATAGCAAATATTTTTGAAGACAGAATAGAAATCAAAGCAAAAATACCAGCAATAACTAAAACATTAATGTCACAGACTAAAAATTACAAATTGCCAATCGAAAAAACAATAGTAAAAACATATATACTAAAAAAATCAAAATTTAGAACAGATTTACATACACACATGAATGCAAACTTAACACCAGACTGTCTAATAGCATTAGGAATAGCACGTCAAATCAGATATCCGCTATATTACATAAAAAAATTGAATTTAAAATTAAGCAAAGAACAAGAAGAAAGAATTTATATACAAAGAAAAAAAGTTGAAAAACAATTTGAAGATGTGCCATTACAAGGAAAATATAAAATAAGAAAAATAGATGATAATACATTTGTAAATTTTGCAGACTTTATACTAAACAACTTAGAAAATGCAGAATACAATATAGATAAAATAAGAACAAGTCTTGCAATAATGAAAGACGGTCAAGCCGTATTCACAAACTTGGAAAAATGCTATATTTATAGATATGTATTTGCAAAAGGAACACAATCAGCAGAAAAAATAAGACTTACAGAAAAACAAATCAATAAAATACCTGAAATGGATATAGTCAAAATTGTATTAAGAATGTTAGAAGATAAAAAAGAAGAAAGTCCATATAAAAATAATACATTAAGACAAGATAAATTATTATGGGTAGCAAGAGAATATCAAAGACAAGGAATACAATATGTAGAAATGACAGATACCGACTTAGCAAAAACAGGAGAACCAGCAGTAAAGTTACTTGAAGAAATACATCAAATTTTACCAACAATAGAAAAAGAAACAGGAGTACAAATCAGATTTTTAGTTGGTATAAGAAGAATCCCATTAACAATAATAAAAGACCAAAAAACAAGTAACACATATTTAAAAGAAAATGTAAATGTGTTAAAAGCAGTAGCCAAAAGTCCATATGTTGTTGGAAGTGACTTCATAGGAGAAGAAATAAATGATATATCAGACTTGCAACCAGCAATAACTGAAATAGTAAAATATGTTGAAAAAGAAGACAGAGATTTCACAATCAGAATACATGCAGGAGAAAATGACAGTTTAAGAGATAATGTTAGAAAATCAATAATGTGTATAAAAGAAGCTTTGCAAGAAGGACAACAAATGCCAAGATGCAGGATTGGACATGGGTTATATTCAGAAGACTTAGGAAGTAAGGCTGGACATGAATTAATGGAATTGATGGAAAAAAATGGAGTAGTTATAGAATTCCAATTAACTTCGAATGTAAGATTAAATAATTTAAGTGATTTATCAAATCATCCATTAAAAACATTTTTGAAAAATGGTGTAAAATGTGTTCAAGGAACAGATGGATGTGGATTTTATGGTTCAGACACAATTGATGAACAATTAGCACTTCAAAATCTATTAGGCTTAACAGAAAAAGAATTTAGCAAAATGAGAGAAACAGAAAAAGAAATAATAGAACATAGTCAAAAATATTTTAAAGAAAAAAGCAAAAAATTCATGAAGTTTTTGGATGGAAGAACAATAAAAGAAGCGGTATTAGAATTAGAAGAAAGAAATATGAAAGAGACAGAAGACCAAGAAGAACTAAGAATGTCAAGTAATTTAGATACAGCACAAGAATTAAAAGATAAGATAAAAGAATTGCCAGTAGATAAAGTACCAGTAGTAATAGCAGGAGGAAGTTTTAATACAAAAGGAAGAGAAACAGTGCCATCAGAAGAAGGAATAAAAGCACTAAAAGAATTTATTAAAAATATAAATAGTAATAATGCATATTTAGTAGTAGGTCACAAAATGCAAGGATATGAAAAAGCAGTTGTGGATATTGCTAAAGAAATGAATAAAAACATCGAAGTAAATGCCATAGTGCCTAAAGTAGTAACAGAAAAAGTAAAAGATAGATTATTAGCAGAAAATGTAGATGGAATTTGTATTTCACCGGAAACAGAGGAACTTGGAATATATAAAAGCTTTAATTATGAGATTTTTGAAAGAAGAAAATCAATTGTAATAGCATTTGATGGAAATTCACCAGTTTTAAACTTGGTACAAGAAGCTAAAAATGGTAAAGGAAAATCTAAAATATATGTAAATCAGGAAAATGAATTACTAAAAGAAAAAGCTGACACATTAGAAGGTTATGTTGTTCCATTTAAAATGAATGATAATATTGCTCATAAAATATTTGAAGAAAATCCGGAAATTTTAAAATAAAAATTTGTCAAAACACTTGACAAATCAGCAAAAAAGGTGTAAAGTATATAAGCATTACACCTTTTTATTAGTTAGAATAAAAATAAAGTGTAAAGAAAGAAGGTAGTAGTATGGACAAAAAAGTAGAAGTAAGCATGTTGTTACAAATCTATGGAAAACTCCTAACAGAGAAGCAATACAGAGTAATAGACTACTACTATAATGAAGACTTATCTTTATCCGAAATAGCAGAAAATGAAGAAATAACAAGACAAGGAGTAAGAGACATCATCAAGAAAGGAGAGAAAAAACTTTTCGAATACGAAGAAAAGCTATTGTTTATGAAAAAGACAATTAATCAAGAAAAGCTAGCACAAAGTATATTAGAAAACTTAAACAAGATACAAAAGGAATCATCAGACAAAAAAGTTTCAAATATATTAGAAGAAGTAAAAAAAGAATTGAATTGTTTGATATAAACAAAAGAAAGGAATGGTATTATGGCATTTGAAGGATTATCATCAAGACTACAAGAAATAACAAGAAAATTAAAAGGAAAAGCAAGAATAACAGAATCAGATTTAAAAGAAATGCTAAGAGAAGTTAAACTTGCACTACTTGAAGCAGATGTAAATTACAAAATTGTAAAAGAATTCATTAACAGTATACAAGAAAAAGCATTAGGCCAAGATGTAATGAAATCATTAACACCAGGTCAACAAGTAATAAAGATAGTAAAAGACGAAATGATAGAATTACTTGGGGGAACAGAAAGTAAAATAAACTTTACACCAAATCCACCAACAGTAATAATGCTAGTTGGACTTCAAGGTTCAGGAAAAACAACAACAGCAGGAAAACTTGCAAATTTATTAAGAAAACAAGGAAAAAAGCCATTATTAGTAGCATGTGATGTATATAGACCAGCAGCTATTAAACAATTAGAAGTTGTAGGAAAACAACTAAATATTCCAGTATATAGTAACGAAAATTCAAAAGATGTCGTACAAATCAGCAGACAAGCAATGAGTATGGCAATGTCAAAATTAAATGATGTAGTTATAATAGATACAGCAGGTAGATTGCATATAGATGATGAATTAATGCAAGAACTAAAAAATCTAAAAACTAATATTAAACCGCATGAAATACTATTAGTAGTAGATTCAATGACAGGTCAAGATGCAGTTAATATAGCTCAAACATTTAATGAAACAGTTGGAATAGATGGGGTTGTACTAACAAAATTAGATGGTGACACACGTGGTGGTGCAGCGCTTTCAGTAAAAAAAGTTACAGGAAAGCCAATAAAATTTGCAGCAACAGGTGAAAAATTAAGTGATATTGAAGTATTTAATCCAGAAAGAATGACATCAAGAATACTTGGCATGGGAGATGTACTTTCAATAATAGAAAAAGCTGAAGAAGCAATAAGCCAAGAAGATGCAGAAAAGTTAGAAAAACAACTTAGAAAAGACGAATTAGACTTAGATGATTATTTAGCACAAATAAGACAAGTAAAGAAAATGGGGTCATTTTCATCAATACTAAAAATGCTACCAGGTATGAACAAAATAAAAGACTTAAACATAGATGATAAAGAATTTGACAAAGTAGAAGCAATAATTTGTTCAATGACAAAACAAGAAAAAAGAAATACTAAATTATTAAATGGAAGTAGAAGATTGCGTATTGCCAAGGGTAGTGGAACTACAGTACAAGATGTTAATAAATTTATGAAATCATTTGAAATGACACAAAAAATGATGAAACAAATGAAATCAAATAAAGGTGGCATGAGAAAAATGATGAAGAATTTAGAAAACATGGACCCAAAAGATTTGAAAAACTTCAAAATCTAGATTAAATAGTTATTAAATTTTTAAATTTATATATATTCTGATGCAGGAGGTGAATACAAATGGTAAAAATAAGATTACAAAGACAAGGAAAGAAAAAAGCTCCTTTCTATCACATAGTTGTAGCTGATTCAAAATCTCCAAGAGATGGAAAAATCATCGAACAAATTGGAACATATGATCCAATGACAAAACCATCTACAATAGTTCTAAACAAAGAAAAATTAGAACAATGGATTAAAAATGGTGCACAACCAACTGATACTGTTAAATCTTTAATTAAAAATGCATAAATTTTTTTAATAATAGCCATCTTGCTTCGTCAAAGTTAATTAAAAACGCAGTTACATACACTTGTATGCGCCTTTGCCTTTTTAATCAACTTATCCTAGCAATACAACTATTCTTAAAAAAATTATATTAGTTAAGAGAATACTCAGAAAGGAGATATTCTATGAAAGAAGTATTAGAAACAATTATAAAGAACTTAGTAGACAATCAAGAATCAATTAAAATTGAAGAAGCTGAAGATGAAAAGAACATAATCTTTAAAGTACAAGTTGCTGATGGAGATATGGGAAAAATAATCGGAAGACAAGGTAAAATTGCTCAATCTATTAGAACAGTAATGAAAGCAGTAGCAAACAGAAAAGATAAAAAAGTTAATGTTGAATTTATTGATAATTAGATGGAGGAAAGAATGCAAAAAAGATTTGAAATAGGTCAAATTGTAAATACATTTGGAATAAAAGGAGAAGTAAAAGTAGTTCCTTTTACAGATGATATAACAAGATTTGACGATTTAAAAAAAGTATATGTCAGAAACAAAAAAAGTGAACAACTATATAAAGTAGAGTCAGTAAGATATCATAAAAATATGGTACTACTAAAGTTAGAAAGTATTGACAATCCAGAAGATGCTGAAAAACTAAAAAATTCTTATCTTGAAATTGATAGAGAAGATGCAGTTCCTCTTGAAGAAGGAACATATTTTATAGCAGACTTAATTGGATTAGAAGTATACACTGATGACGGAAAACTATTAGGAAAAGTTGAAGATATTTATAATACTGGAAGTAAAGACATATATGTAGTAAAAGATGAATTAGGAAAACAAGTTTTATTACCAGGAATTGACGAAGTAATAAAAGAAGTCAAATTAGATGATAGAATTATAGTTCATCTTATACCTGGATTGATTTAAAAATGGGGGAGTTATGAAATTTGATGTATTAACACTTTTTCCAGAAATGTTTGAGCCATTAAAGCAAAGCATAATAGGAAGAGCAGAAGAAAAAGAACTAATAGATATAAATTTTATAAACATTAGAGACTTTTCAAAAAATAAACACAAAAAAGTAGATGACACTCCATATGGTGGTGGTGCAGGAATGGTAATGCAAGCAGATGTTGTATATGATGCATATAAATCAATAAATGATTCAAATGCAAAAGTAATATACATGTCACCACAGGGAAATGTATTAAATCAAAAAAAGGTAGAACAATTAAGCAAAGAAGAACATCTTATAATACTTTGCGGACATTATGAAGGCATAGACCAAAGAGTAATTGATAAAATTGTTGATGAGGAAATATCTATTGGAGACTATGTATTAACAGGAGGAGAAATTCCTGCAATGGTGTTGATAGATAGTGTAAGCAGATATGTGGATGGAGTTTTAAGTCAAGATTCAACAAGTGAAGAATCATTTTCACAAGGAATTCTTGAATATCCTCAATATACAAGACCAGAAATTTTTGATGGTGTAAAAGTGCCAGATGTATTGTTATCAGGGCATCATGCCAACATAAGCAAATGGAGAAGATGTGAAGCTCTAAAAAATACTTATTATAAAAGACCAGAACTTTTAGAAAAAGTAAAATTGTCAGATGAAGACAAAAAAATTATAGAAAATTTAGAAAGAAGGAGGTAAAATACGATGGATGTCATAAAAGCAATCGAGTATGAACAATTAAAAAATGCTATTCCAGAAATCAAAGTTGGAAATACAGTTAGAGTTCATGTTAGAATTAAAGAAGGTAACAAGGAAAGAATCCAAGTATTTGAAGGAATTGTAATTAAAAAACAAGGTGGAGGACTTAACGAAACATTTACAGTTAGAAAAATCTCTTACGGTGTAGGTGTTGAAAAAACATTCTTAATCCATTCACCATTAGTAGAAAAAGTAGAAGTAGTTAGAGTAGGTAAAGCAAGACGTGCTAAACTTTACTATTTAAGAGAGAGAACAGGTAAAGCTTCTAAGACTAAAGAAATGGTAGGAGCTAGAATCGAAAATAAAATGATTACAGTTAAAGAAGAAGTTGCAGAAGCACCAGCTAAAGAAGCTGAGGTAGCAACAGAAGAAACAAAAACAGAAGCAACAGCTGAATAATAAATGAAAAAGGTGTCTGATTATAGGACATCTTTTTAGTTCATTAAAAAATAAGTAGTTCATGCTAGTAAGTACAAAAAGAGGGAGAGCTCATCTGAGCTCCCCCTTCGTTGATGCTAAAGTTTTTATTTGGAGAACACTGCCTCGATAGCAGCGATAGGATCGCAGTTCAGTGCGACCGGTACTTCAAAACCTATGCCGGTGCATGGCGTTCCGTGCAGAAACAGGGTAGTGAAAACACCAGTCTTTTTCCATCCAAGAGCTTTCATAACATCAAAGCATATTACTTGTGCTTCGATATTTGATTTCCGGTTAACGGTACCAATTGATAAGGTACTGTCGCCGTTATCTACTACTACAAAATCCCGTTCTCCGTTGTTCAAAACTTTTTGTTTCATGTTGAGTTCCTCCTTGGCATTTGCCATATAATGTAATGTATTAATAGTGTCAGATGTAACGAGGATAAAACGTTGCATCCTATTAATTATAACACTATTAACATAAAATGTCAAAAATTTCAACAAAAAAATACAAAAAAGAGCTTTACAAAAAAGAACAACTAATATAAAATAAAATAGATGAAGTGGGACAAAATAAATATGTATACGGAGGAAAAAAATGAAAGAAAAAAATGAATTAAGTTACAGAGACTTAAAAATGATATGTAATCAAGATATGTTCAAATTTGATACAACACAAGAGCTAGAACCAATAAATGATGGAATTGGACAAGAAAGAGGAATAAAAGCGTTAGAATTTGGAATAGATGTAAATGTAAAAGGTTATAACTTATATATAGAAGGACCAAGTGGAGTCGGAAAAACTATGTATGCCAAGAATTACTTAGACAGTATTGCACCAAAAAAGAAAGTTCCAAATGATTGGTGCTATATATATAACTTTAAAAATCCAAATGAACCAATAGCAGTATCACTTCCAGCGGGACAAGGTAAAGAATTCAAAGAGAATATGGATGGATTTATAAAAGAAGTAAAAAAAGATATTAAGAAAACATTTAATGCAGATGACTTTGAAAAAGAAAAAGCATTAATCAAAAAGGAATTTGAAGAAAAACGAGAAGTAGTCTTAACAAAACTAAATGAAAATTCACAAAAACATGGATTTCAAGTAAAATCAGCACAAAATGGAATATACATGATGCCAATAGTAGAAGGAAAAGTAATACAAGAAGAAGAATTTGAAAAACTAGACGAAGAAATAAAACAAGTATATGAAGAAAAATCAGCAATAGTGCAACAACAGATAATGGATGCAATAAGTGAAATAAAACAAATAGAAAGACAATCAGATAAAAAAGTTTCTGAATGGCAATCTAATATAGCATTGTTAACAGTTAATGCACACATTAACTATATAAAATCAAAATATAAAAGAAATAAAAAAATAAATCAGTTTTTAAATGATGTAAAGCAAGATGTATTAAAAAATGTATCATATTTCTTAGAAGAAGACAAGAATCAAAATAATAGTCAACAACAAGGACCACAAACTCAAAGAGTTCAAGATCCATGTCTAAATTATAGAGTAAACTTATTTATAGACAATAGCAATTTAGAAGGATGTCCAGTAGTAATGGATTCAAACTATTCATATCAAAACTTATTTGGAAAATTAGAATATGAGAATTATTATGGTGCACTAAAAACAGATTTCACAATGCTAAAACCAGGATTAATGCATGAGGCAAATGGTGGATATATTATATTTCAAGCTAAGGATTTACTAGCAAATCCAGCATGTTACGAAGAATTAAAAAGAGTATTAAGAGTAAAAGAATTAAGTATAAACAATGCAATGGAACAACGTTCATCAGTAATGATGGTATCATTAAAACCAGAGCCAATTCCACTCGATTTAAAAGTAATACTTATAGGAAATGCTAATATATACCATACATTGTTATCAATGGACATAGACTTCAGAAAACTATTTAAAATAAAAGTGGAATTTGAAGAAACAGCACCTATAAATGAAGAGAATGTAAACAAATTAGCACGATTTGTTCATACATTTTGTGAACAAGAAGGATTGTTACAATTAGATAAATCAGCAATGGCAAGAATTGTAGAATATGCATCAAGATTGGCAGGAGAAAAGGGAAAATTATCAACTAGATTTACAGAAATTGCACAAGTGGTTGGTGAAGCTTGTACATGGGCAAAATTAGGAAAAAGTAAAATTGTTACAGAAGAATATATAGACAAGGCATTAAATGAAAGAATTGATAGAATAAAAAAATATGATGAAAAATATATAGAAATGATAAAGGAAAATACACTTTTAATAAATACAAAAGGTTCATTAGTAGGAGAACTAAATGGATTAACTGTAATGACAATAGGAGATTATACATTTGGTAAGCCGGCTAAAATTACTGTTAACACTTATACAGGAAAAGGTGGAATAGTAAATATCGAAAGAGAAGTTGAAATGTCAGGTTCAACACACAGTAAGGGTGTATATATTCTTTCAGGGTATTTAGGAGAATTATTTGCACAAGATATACCACTATGTTTAACAGCAAGTATATGTTTTGAACAATTATACAATGGGGTTGATGGAGACAGTGCATCAAGTACAGAATTATATGGATTGCTTTCAAGTCTTTCAGAAATACCTATCAAACAGTCAATAGCTGTAACAGGTTCTGTAAATCAAAAAGGGCAAATTCAACCAATAGGTGGAGTAAATGAAAAGATAGAAGGATTTTTCCAAATTTGCAAAATGAGAGGACTAGATGGTTCCCATGGTGTAATGATTCCTGTACAAAATATAAATAATTTACAACTTTCAGATGAAGTTGTTGATGCTGTAAAAAATAAACAGTTCCACATTTATGCAGTTTCAACAATAGATGAAGGAATCGAAGTACTAACAGGAGTGCCAGCAGGAAAAAGAGATAAAGATGGAAACTTCCCAGCAGGAACAATAAATAGATTAGTTTATGAAAAATTAAAAAAATATGCAAAAGTATGTGAAAGATAAGTTGTCAAGAGGAGAAATGCTCCTTTTAGACAACTTTTATTAATTTGTTGAAAATTCAAAATAATTATTGTAAAATAAGAATATATGAGGTGAAGCAAAATGCAAGAACAGGAATACAAAATAGAAAATATAAAATCATTTGAATTGGCAGATATATTTGATTGTGGTCAATGCTTTAGATGGAATAAGCAAGAGGATGGAAGCTATACAGGTATATTTAGAAAAAATGTAATAAATGTTCAAAAACAAAAAAATACAATAATCTTTAAAGGAATATGTGATGGAGAAATAAAAGAAATAGTAGAAGATTATTTCGACTTGAAAAGAAATTATGAAGAAATAAAAAACAAATTATCTCAGATAGATGAAAATGTAAAAACAAGCATAGAATATGGACAAGGAATAAGAATATTAAATCAAGATTTATGGGAAATGATTATATCATATATAATTTCTGCAAATAACAATATTCCAAGAATAAAAGGAATAATAGAAAGACTATCAAAAACATATGGGCAAGAAATAGAATGGAATGGAGAAAAATATTATACATTTCCAACACCAGAAGAATTAAAAGATGTAACAGTAGAAGATTACAGAAAACTAGGAACAGGTTTTAGAGATATAAGACTATATGAAACAGTGCATATGATATTAGATAAAAAGGTTAATTTAGAAGAAATGCAAAACAATTCAAATACATTAGAAGTAAGAGAACAACTTTTAACATTATCAGGAGTTGGTCCAAAAGTAGCAGATTGTATATTGCTATTTTCAACACTAAAAAGATTTGAAGTATTTCCAATAGATGTGTGGGTTAGACGTGTTATGAATGAATTGTATATAAAAAATGAAGATGAAACAAAAGTAAATAAAAAAGAAATTGAAAAACTTGCACATGCTAAGTTTGGAAACTTAGCAGGAATAGCACAACAATATTTATTTTATTGGAAAAGAGAAGCCTAAAAGTCATTGACTTTTGGGCTTTTTGCGAGTATAATAATGATATTGAATTTAAAAGAGAAGAGAGGAATAAATATGGCATATAATTTTAAAGAAGTAGAAAAAAAGTGGCAAGATAAATGGGAAAAAGAAGGAACATTTAATGCCAAAAATGATTATTCAAATAAAAAGAAATGGTATGGACTAATAGAATTTCCATATCCATCAGGACAAGGACTACATGTAGGGCATCCACGTAGTTATACTGCATTAGATGTAATAGCAAGAAAAAGAAGATTACAAGGTTATAATGTTTTATTCCCAATAGGATTTGATGCATTTGGACTACCAGCAGAAAACTATGCAATAAAAACAAATGTACATCCTAAAATAACAACAGCAAAAAATATTGCACATTTTACAGAACAATTAAAATCATTAGGATTCTCATTCGATTGGTCAAGAGTAATAGATACAACAGATCCAGAATATTATAAATGGACACAATGGATATTTATTCAATTATATAAAAAAGGATTAGCATATAAAGCAACAATGCCAATAAACTTCTGTACAGGATGTAAAGTAGGATTAGCAAACGAAGAAGTAGTGAATGGAGTATGCGAAAGATGTGGAAGTCCAGTAGTACAAAAAGAAAAATCACAATGGATGTTAAAAATTACAGAATATGCACAAAGATTAATAGATGACTTAGATGATGTAGACTATTTAGAAAAAATAAAAACGCAACAACGAAACTGGATTGGTCGTAGTGAAGGAGCAGAAGTAAAATTCAAAATAGCTGGAACTGATGAGACATTAACAGTATATACAACAAGACCAGATACATTATTTGGTGCAACATATATGGTAGTAGCACCAGAACACAAAATAATAGAAGAATATGCTGACAAAATAGAAAACTTAGAAGAAGTAAAAGAATATCAAAGAAAAGCTGCACTAAAATCAGACTTTGAACGTGGTGAAATGAATAAAGACAAAACAGGTGTAGAAATAAAAGGGATAAAAGCAATCAATCCATTAACAAACACAGAAATACCAATATGGGTAGCAGATTATGTATTATCATCATATGGAACAGGTGCAATTATGGCTGTACCTGCACATGATACAAGAGACTTTGAATTTGCAAGTAAATTCAAATTACCAATAATACAAGTAGTAGCACCAGAAAATGGAGAAACACAAGAAAAATTAGAAGAAGCGTTTACAGATACACAAACAGGAGTATTAGTAAATTCAGGATTTTTAACAGGACTATCTGTTGCTGATGCTAAAAAGAAAGTAATAGAATATTTAGAAGAAAACAAAATAGGAAGCAAAAAAGTAAATTACAAATTGCGTGACTGGGTATTCTCACGTCAAAGATATTGGGGAGAACCAATTCCAATGGTATATTGCGAAGACTGTGGATGGGTTCCATTAGATGAAAAAGATTTACCATTAAAACTTCCAGAAGTAAAAGACTTCTTACCAGGAGAAAATGGAGAATCACCATTAGCAAAACATGAAGAATGGATAAATACAACATGTCCACACTGCGGAAAACCAGCAAGAAGAGAAACAGATACAATGCCACAATGGGCAGGATCATCTTGGTATTTCTTAAGATATATGGATCCACATAATGATAAAGCATTAGCATCAAAAGAAGCACTAGAATATTGGTCACCTGTTGACTGGTATAATGGAGGAATGGAACATACAACACTACACCTATTATATTCAAGATTCTGGCATAAATTCTTATATGACATTGGAGTAGTTCCAACAAAAGAGCCATATGCAAAACGTACATCACATGGAATGATACTAGGAACAAACGGAGAAAAAATGTCAAAATCAAAAGGAAACGTAATAAATCCAGATGATATAATAAAAGAATTTGGAGCAGACACATTTAGAGTATATGAAATGTTTATGGGTCCATTTGACCAAACAGCAAGCTGGTCAATGGATAGTATTAGAGGATGTTTTAAATTCTTAGACAGAGTGTGGAATTTAAAGGAAATGTTAGTAGATGGAGATACATATACAAAAGAAACTGAAAAAATGATGAATAAAGCAATCAAAAAAGTTTCAAAAGACATAGAAGAAATGAAATTTAATACATGTGTATCAACATTTATGACGATGTTAAATGAATTTACAAAATTAAAACGTATAAACAGAGCAGAATACAAAACATTTTTAACATTATTAAATCCATTTGCACCACATATGACAGAGGAATTAAACCAATTAGCAGGATTTGAAGGAGAAGTTGCAACATATGAATGGCCAACATATGATGAGGCAAAAACAATTGATGATGAAATAGAAATTCCAGTTCAAGTGAATGGAAAATTGAAAGCAACAGTTATGATAGAATTAGATGAAGAAGAAGCATCAGTAAAAGAAAAAGTGCATGAAGCAATTTATGGAAAACTAGATGGAAAAAATATTATAAAAGAAATATATGTTAAGAATAAAATATATAATGTAGTTGTAAAATAGGGGGGAGTTTTACTGAGGATTCCCTCTTCTTTTTTGTATTGACAAATCAGCGCAAAAAATATAAAATATAATGAGATTTAGAGCAAGATATTCTTAAAAAAATAGTGAAAGGAAGAATGAAAATGGATATAGAAAAAGCTCAAAAAGAATTTATAAAATACACAGAAAAATATGATTTAAGTGATGTAAATATTAAAAGAAAGCAAGAACACTCAATAAGAGTAATGAGAATATCTAAAAGAATAGCAGAAGGCATGAAATTAACACAAGAAGAAATAGATATAGCAACACTAATAGGACTATTACATGATATTGCGAGATTTGAACAATATACAAAATATCATACATTTAAAGATGCAGAAAGTATAGATCATGGAGATTTAGGGGCAGAGATATTAAAAAAAGACATTAAAAAATACATAGAAACAGATGAATATGATGAGTTGATACAATTAGCAGTAAAAAATCATAATAAATACAAAATTCAAGAAGGTTTAACTCAAAAACAAGAAATGTTTGCAAAAATAATTAGAGATGCAGACAAATTAGATATACTTTATGAATCAACATGCATGTTTTGGAAAGGAAGAGAAAATTTAGTTGAAGAATCAAAAATTACACCAGAAATAATAGAGGAATTTAAAAGAAATGAGTCGGTAGATATTAGATATAGAAAAACTCCAGTAGATGAAATAGTATCTGTTGTTGCATTTATATTTGATATTAATTATGGAACAAGTTTTGAAATATTAAAAAGAGAAAACTATATAAACAAAATTATAGACAGATATAACATGATAGATAAAAATACAAAAGAACAGTTAGAATATATAAAAGATATAGCAAGTGAATATATAGAACAAAAAATAAAGTAAAGGAGAAAACTAAATGCCCAAAAAATTAATAATAACAGAAAAGCCGTCTGTAGCAATGGAATTTGCAAAGGTATTAAAAATAAATAGCAATAGAAAAAATGGTTATATAGAATCAGATGACTGGATTATAACATGGTGTGTGGGACATTTAGTAACAATGAGCTATCCAGAGGTATATGATGAAAAATTAAAATTTTGGAGATTGGACACCTTGCCATTTATTCCTCATGAGTGGAAATATGAAATTATTCCAGCAGTACAAAATCAGTTTAATATTGTAAAAAGCTTACTACAAAGAGAAGATGTAGAAGAAATCTATAATGCAGGCGACTCTGGAAGAGAAGGAGAATACATTCAAAGACTTGTGTTTATGATGGCAAAACCAAATCCAAAGGCACAAATTAAAAGAGTATGGATAGATTCACAAACAGAAGAGGAAATTAGAAGAGGAATAAAAGAAGCAAAAGATGAAAGTGAATATGATAGTTTATCAGATTCTGCATATCTAAGAGCAAAAGAAGACTATTTAATAGGAATCAATTTTTCAAGATTATTATCTATTATTTATGGTAGAAGAGTAGCAAAAGAGATAAATGAAGAAAAAGCCTCAATTTCAATTGGTAGAGTAATGACATGTGTATTAGGAATGGTAGTATCAAGAGAAAGAGAAATTCGAAACTTTGTTAAAACTAAATATTATAAAATAATAGGAGAGTTTGGAAATGAAGAAGGAACATTTAAAGCAGAATGGAAAGTAAACGAAAAATCACAAATGTTTGAAAGTAATAAACTATATAATGAAAGTGGATTCAAAAAAGAAGAAGATGCAAAAGAATTTATAAAAAACTTAGCTGGAAAAAAAGCAGTTATATCAGAATTAAAAAAGTCAAAACAAAAAGAAAATGCACCACTATTATTTAATTTAGCAGAAGTACAAAATGAATGTACTAAGAGATTCAAAATAAAACCAGATGAAACATTAGAAATAATTCAAAATTTATATGAAAAAAAATTAGTAACATACCCAAGAACTGATGCCAGAGTATTATCAACAGCAGTAGCAAAAGAAATATCAAAAAACTTAAATGGATTAATAAAAGGATATAAAGATGAAGAAGTTCAAAGATTATTGAATAAAATGGTAAGTGAAAAATATTCAACTAATTTAGTAAAAACAAAATATGTAAATGACAGTAAAATAACAGACCACTATGCAATAATACCAACTGGACAAGGATATGAAAACTATGATAAATTACCAGAACTACACAAAAAAGTATATAATGTTATAGTAAAAAGATTTATAGCAATATTTTATCCGCCAGCAGAATATAGCAAAATAAATTTAACAGTAAATGTAGAAAATGAAACATTTAATGCAAATGGAAAAGTATGTATTAATCAAGGATATCTTGAAGTATTAAAACCAAAAAATAAAACAAAACAATCCACAGAAAAGGAACAAACTGTGGAAAGTGAAGAAAATAATTTAGATGTATTAAAAAAACTAAAAAAAGGTCAAGAAATAGAAACAAAAAATTATGAAATAAAAGATGCAGAAACTTCACCACCATCAAGATATAACTCTGGGTCAATAATTTTGGCTATGGAGAATGCAGGAAAGTTAATCGAAGAGGAAGAATTAAGAGAACAAATTAAAGGTGCTGGAATTGGTACAAGTGCAACAAGAGGAGAAATTATAAAAAAATTAGAAAGAATAAAATATATAGACATAAATTCTAAAACACAAATTGTAACACCAACTAAAAAAGGAGAAGTAATATATGATGTGGTAAACTATGCTATGCCTGATATGCTAAATCCCAAACTTACAGCAAGTTGGGAAAAAGGATTAGATATGGTAGCCAAAAAAGAAATAAAGTCAAATGAATTTATGGTAAAATTAGAAAATTATATAAATTCAAAATTCAATAAATTAGTAATAAAGAAATAGCGGATAGAAAAAATATTTTCTAATCCGCTATTTCTCATTCACAGTATACCAAGACCACCCTTACTTTTTATACGGGCAATGGCTTCTGCCTGCCATACTTTCGACACAACCATTTGGGATTATCCCAAAACGTTTCATGGCTACTTTTTGTGTTTCCACTGAAGTAGGTCTTAAGCAGCTTCCTTTACATTCGCGACAGTATTTGCTGTCAGTCTTGGTGTGTTTGAACATAATGTCCTCTTTCTACCAGCATTGCTGGATTTAAAATGAAATAACTACAAGTTACAATCTTATTATAGCATAATTTAGTAAAAAAGTCAAAAAAGATATGCTTAATTGCTTCTCTTTTGGAAAAAATATGATATAATATATACTAGAAAACCAAAAGGAATGAGAATAAAATGAATACAATATTAGGAGAATTAGGAAAAAATCAAAAATTTCGAGAATATATAAAAAATATAGAAAGTCAAAAAAGCCCGATAGCTATATCGGGCTTAACAGACGTTGGAATGGTGCAAATGATTGCAGCAACAAATGAATTTGCCAAAAAACCGATTTGCATCATAACATATAATGAAATACAAGCAAGAAAAATGGTAGAAGATTTAAAATATTTTACTGATAAAGTAGTATATATTCCAAAAAAGGAAATAGTAACATATGATTTTGTGGCAGAGAGCAAAGAACTTCCATATGAAAGAATAGAAGCACTAAATCAAATTCAAGAAATGAAAACAGGAATAGTTGTAACAACAATAGAAGCAGTATCACAAAAAATGATAAGTAAAGAAGCACTATACAAAAACGTTTTGAAATTCAGAATTGGAGAAGAGCATAAATTAGAAGATGTAAAACAAAAGCTTATCGATTTAGGATATGTAAGATATGACTTGATAGATGGAAGAGGACAGTTTAGTGTAAGAGGACGGAATTGTAGATGTATCAATAACAGAGAAAAAAGGAATAAGAATAGAATTTTGGGGAGATGAAATAGACTCAATTAGATATTTCAATATAATTAGTCAAAGGTCAACAGAAAATGTTGAACAAACTACAATATATCCTGCACATGAATATTTATTAGATACAGATATTGCAACAGTAATAAATAAAATAAGAAATACTATTTATAATGATAATTTACAAGAACAAGTAGAGCAAGATATTGAAATAATCAGAAGCGGAAATTATATAAGCAAAATAGATAAATATTTAAACTGTTTTTATGAAAAACAAGACACAATACTAGAATATTTAAACGAAAAATTTGTAATAGCATTAGATGAAATTAATAAAATTGCTCAAAGAATAGAAAATGTTAATTTAGATAGCCAAAATGTAATGCAATTATTAGCAGAAAAGGGAAAAATAGTACCAGATGCAATTAAAATGATAATGAATTATTCACAATTTGATGAAAAATTAGAAAAACGACCAACAATTTATTTGGCTAAAAATGATGATGAACTAAAAATACAAGCAGAAAAATACAACTGGATATATAAAGAAAAAAATTTTTATAAAAGCGAAATTGAATTATTATTTAAAGAATTATTAAAAGCACAGGAAAATAAAAAGAAAATATATATTTTGGCAGAAACAAAAGAAAAAGCAAAAAAAATATGTGCATTATTAAATGAAAATGAAATAATAAATAAATATGAAGAAAAACTTGACCAAACAATAATAGTAAAAAACACAGAAAGTTTAGTAACAGTGACAGTTGGAAAGCTATCATCAGGATTTGAATGTTTTGATACAGAGCAACTTGTAATAAGTGCACAAGAGTTAGTAGAAGGTGAAAAAAGAAAAACATATAAAAGTTCTGCATTCAAAGAAGGAGAAAAAGTTGTATTTGCAGACCTAAAAATAGGAGATTATGTTGTACATAAAAATTATGGAATAGGAATTTTTATTGGAGTAAATACTATAACTGCAGATGGAACAACTAAGGATTATATAAAAATAAAATATTATGGAGATGATATTTTATATGTACCAACAAATCAACTTGATAGTATCAGAAAATATGTTGGAGGAGATGAAGGCGGACTAAAAATCAACAAACTAGGAACAAAAGAATGGTTAAAAACCAAAGCAAAGGTTAAAAAGAACTTAAGAGAAGTTGCAAAAGAATTGATAGAACTATATGCCAAAAGAGAAAAAGCCCAAGGATATGCATTCCCAAAAGACACTCCGTGGCAGACTCAATTTGAAGACAGTTTTCCGTATCAAGAGACAGATGACCAATTACGTTGCATTGATGAAGTAAAAAAAGATATGGAAACAGACAAACCAATGGATAGATTACTTTGTGGTGATGTTGGATATGGAAAAACCGAAGTCGCAATAAGAGCAGCTTTTAAGGCAGTAATGGGAGGAAAACAAGTGGCATATCTTGCTCCAACTACAGTGCTTGCAGAACAACAATATAAAGAATTTAAAGACAGAATGAACAATTTTGGAGTAAAAGTAGAAGTGCTAAATAGATTTAGAACACCAAAACAACAAAAAGAAATAATAAAAAGACTAAAATTAGGAGAAGTAGATATAATAGTTGGAACACACAGAATATTAAGTGAAGATGTAGAATTCAAAGATCTAGGACTATTGATAATAGACGAAGAGCATCGTTTTGGAGTAAAAGCAAAAGAAAAGATAAAACAATATAAAACAAATGTAGATGTATTGACAATGACAGCTACACCAATTCCAAGAACATTACACATGTCAATAGTAGGTGTTAGAGATATGTCAGTAATATATGAACCACCATATAATAGAAAACAAGTTCAAACATATGTATTAGAATATGACCAAGAGGTAATCAAAGAAGCTATAACTAAAGAATTAGAAAGAAAAGGTCAAGTATTTTATTTATTTAATAATGTGGAAAAAATAATGCAAAAAGCAAATGAAATATCATTACTTGTACCAGAAGCAAAAGTAGTATATGCACATGGAAGAATGACAGGTAATGAGATAGAAGATATAATGGAAGACTTTATAGACGGGAAAACTGATATTTTAGTATGTACAACAATATTAGAATCAGGAATAGATATACCAAATGCAAATACTATAATTGTTGAAAATGCAGACAGAATGGGATTAGCACAATTATATCAAATAAGAGGAAGAGTTGGTAGGTCAGATAGACAAGGATATGCATATATAACATATAAAAAAGATAAACTATTATCAGAAGTAGCAGATAAAAGACTAAAAGCAATAAAGGAATTTACTGAATTTGGGTCAGGTTTCAAAATAGCAATGAGAGATTTAGAAATTAGAGGAGCAGGAAGTTTGTTAGGCGAAGTTCAACATGGACACTTAGAACAAGTAGGATATGATACATATTGCAACTTATTAGATGAAGTTGTAAAAGAAATACAAGGTGAAAAAATTGTTCAAGAAATAGATGTACAAATAGATTTAGATGTAACAAGTTATATCCCAGATGAATATATTTCAGATTCAAGTCAAAAAATCGAAATATATCAAGATATTGCACTTTGCAAAAATGAAGAAGATATTCAAAATATTGTAGATGAAATGATTGATAGATTTGGAAATATGCCTGAACAAATAGAGAATTTATTAGATATAGCAAGAATAAAAAATTTGTGCAAGAAAATAGGAATAAACAAAGTGCAAGGAAGAAGGAATTTTGTATTATTCATTTTTGAAACACAAGAATTGAATATTAATATAAATGAATTAGTCCAAAAGTATAGAAACAGAATTAAATTTACCCAGGGAATAAAACCGCAAATAACATTAGCACTAGAAGATTCGTCTGAAAAAGGAACACTAAAAGAGGTTATGGAATTTCTAAAAGGATTAAAATAATTGAAAGGATTGAGGTTGAAAATGCAAATTATTTCAAGTAAAGATAATGAGCTAGTAAAACACATAAAAAAATTAAAAGATAAAAAATATCGAGATGAAAGTAATGAATATATTATTGAAGGTGTAAAACTTATAGAAGAAGCGGTTAAAGAAAAGGCTAAAATAAAAAAAGTAATAATATGTGAGGACACAACTCGTACATATGAGATACCAACAAACATTATGTATGAAATAGCAAAATATGAATGTATATATGTAACAGACAAAATATTTGCATCAATCACTCAAGTAACTAATCCACAAGGAATAATGGCAATAATAGAAAAAAATGATGTAGATACAAGTATAGACTATACACAAGATATAATTGTAGCTTTAGATGATGTACAAGATCCAGGAAATCTTGGAACTATATTAAGAACAGTAGATAGCATAGGTGTGAACCAAATAATAGTTTCAAAAGGTACTGCAGATGCATTTAACTCTAAAGTAGTACGTTCAACGATGGGTGCAATTTTCAGGGTAAAGATAATAGAAACAGATAATTTAATTCAAACAATAAAAGAAATAAAAAAACATCATTTCAAATTAATGGTTACATCATTGCAAACAGAAAATAGTATATATGATATACAATTTAACAAAAAGATAGTAGTAATAGGAAATGAAGCAAATGGAGTTTCAAAAGATATTCAAGAAATGGCAGACGAAAAAGCCAAAATACCAATGCTTGGAAAAGCTGAAAGCCTTAATGCTTCAGTTGCAACAGGGATAGTATTATACGAATATGTAAGGCAAAAATTATCTAAATAAAAAGAAAAGACACATGTAAAAAATGTGTCTTTTGAATGTATATTGATAAATAGAATAAAAAGGAAGTTTACCAATATAATGACTTAAATAAGAATACCGGACTCTTAAAAAATGTAAAAATTTTTTATGTTAAGACTATTATAACATATTAGAAGTGAAAGAAATGTAGAATGTTGTCGAATAGAACAAATAATTTAAACATAAATTAAAAAAGGGAAAATGTGATGTAGAATCATGTCGACTTTTAATTTAATATGCTAAAACTTGCGATGAAAAGTTCTTGCAATTTAAAATTCAAAGTATTATAGTAGATATTGTAACAAAGGGGGACGAGAAATGAAAAACTTTTTTGGGAGTATTTTTATAAACCGCGATAAACTATTAGAAGCAGGAATAAACTATCCAATAAAAGTAGAATATTACAAAATAACAGATGAAGAAAGAACGAAACAAAAAAATCATTTAGTATATGGAGTGCAAATAATAAAAACAGAATATAGAGACAAAATAGGAGTAGAGCAAAGCAAGGCGGAACATCTTACTAATAATGAAAGCGAAATAAATAATATGCTAAATATTTTAAAGGAAAATGAAGTAACACCAGTAGGGCTAGATGATGTAATAATAGAAATAAAAAAATTACAAGCACTTGCAAAAAATAAAAAATTAAGCTACAATACATAGAAGTATAAACGGGAAGGAGATAAAAAACAATATGACAGATAAATTAATAATAGTAGAATCACCGGCAAAAGCGAATACAATAAAAAAATTTTTGGGCGGAAATACTAAAGTTGTAGCATCTATGGGACATGTTAGAGATTTGCCTAAATCAAAACTAGGAATAGATATAGAAAATAATTTTGAACCAGAATATATAAATATTAGAGGAAAAGGAGACTTAATAAAAGAACTAAAAAAAGATGCTAAATCAGCCAAAAAAGTATATTTAGCAACTGACCCTGATCGTGAGGGAGAAGCAATAGCATGGCATCTATCTAAAATATTAGATGTAGATAAAGATAAAATAACAAGAGTAACCTTTAATGAAATAACAAAAACAGCAGTACAAAAAGCAGTAAAAGAACCAAGAGATATAGATATCAATTTGGTAGATGCACAACAAGCAAGAAGAGTACTAGATAGAATAGTTGGTTATAAAATAAGCCCGATATTATGGAAAAAAGTCAGAAGAGGATTATCTGCAGGTAGAGTACAATCGGTAGCAGTGAAATTGATTGTCGATAGAGAAGAAGAAATTGAAAAATTTATCCCAGAAGAATATTGGAATATATATGTAAAATTATTAGATGAAAAAACTAACAAGACATTTGAAACTAGATTTTTTGGTAAAGATAAAAAGAAACAAGAGATTCACAGCAAAGAACAAGTTGATGAAATTTTAAAAAATATCAAAAATGCAAAATATATTGTAGAAGAAGTAAAAAAAGGAGAGAAGAAAAGAAATCCAGCTCCACCATTTACAACCAGTACAATGCAACAAGAAGCTTCAAGAAAATTAGGATTTACATTAAAAAAGACAATGTCAGTTGCACAAGTACTATATGAGGGAGTTAAAATCCCTGAAAAAGGAACAGTTGGACTAATTACATATATGAGAACAGACTCTACAAGAATTTCAGAAGAAGCAAGAACAGCAGCAAAAGAACATATTGTAAAAACATATGGCGAAAAATATTACGAGAATAGATATTTTAAAACAAATAAAGAGGCTCAAGATGCGCATGAAGGTATAAGACCAACATATGCTGATTTAGAGCCAGATGCAATAAAAGATTCTTTAACAAAAGACCAATATAAACTATACAAACTAATATATAACAGATTTATGGCAAGTCAAATGTCACCAGCAGTATATGACACTATGGCAGTTACAATAGATGCTAATACATACACATTTAAAGCGAATGGACAAAACTTAAAGTTTAAAGGTTTTATGACATTATATGTTGAAGGAACAGATGAAAAACAAGAAGAGGAAGAAGGAATTATTCCTGAGTTAGAACCAAAACAAGAAGTAAAAGAAAAATCAATCGAGCCAAAGCAGAGCTTTACAGAGCCGCCTGCAAGATATACAGAAGCGAGCCTTGTAAAAGCTTTAGAAGAAAAGGGGATTGGTAGACCAAGTACATATTCTCCAACAATTACTACTATATTAGAAAGAAGATACATAGAAAAAGAACAAAAACAATTAATTCCAACAGAACTTGGAAAAGTTGTAAATAAACTTTTGACAGAAAATTTTACAGACATTATTAATGTAGAATTCACAGCAAAAGTAGAAAATCAATTTGACGACATTGCAGAAGGAAAAGAAAAATGGAAAGAAATGATAGAGGAATTCTATGGACCATTTGAGAAAAATCTTGAAAAAGTAGAAAAAGAATTAGAACATGTTGAAATTGAAGAAGAGGTTTCAGATGTTAAATGTGATAAATGTGGAAGAATGATGGTATATAAATATGGAAGATTTGGAAAGTTTTTAGCATGTCCAGGATATCCTGAATGCAAAAACACAAAGGCAATTATAGAAACAATAGATATACCATGTCCAAAATGTGGAGGAATTGTTCAAGTTAGAAAGGCTAAAAACAAAAGAAAGTACTATATATGTGAAAACAATCCTAAATCATGTGACTACATATCTTGGAATAAGCCTACAAAAGAGACTAAATAAAATTAATAAGAACTATTAACTGGTAAAAAATGTTACTAGTTAATAGTTTGATATTAATTAAAAAATAAACTGATAAAAAATTCTGAAAAAATTTTAAAAAAAGTATTGACAATTTTCGACAACGGTGTTAAGATATTAACTGTACCGAGCAACAGACAAAATTATTTAAAAATAACACACAAGAAATTAGTAAAAAGTAATAACAAAACAATAAAAAAACATCAACTACTAGTTTTTTATTTTGCCTCAAAAATGAGACAAAAAATATTTGAAAAATATTTTAAAAAAGTCTTGACATTAAGAAAAAGGTATGCTAAAATAAGTTTCGTTCACACAGAGTGAACAAACGATAAAAAGTACATTGAAAAGTAAACAATAGAATCCTTTAGAGAAAAAACCAAACGGTGATTTTCTAGAAATAGAAAAGTACCAAAAAGTAAATCA
>JABLTO010099707.1_pt1 | contig 44085 bp, 32 predicted proteins | sample 7160091 | NCBI WGS metagenome assembly JABLTO01 (sample SAMN14651225, study PRJNA627086) | human gut metagenome | isolation source: feces | host: Homo sapiens
AAGCCGTGTACATCGAGAGGTGTAAGCACGGTTTGGGAGGGGCTTTGTGCAAACCTGTCATCGAAAGATGATAAGGCGGCACACTGCTACCTCACTACTCCATGCAGGACAATGACACACTTGACGCTCAGATGAAGCTGACAAGCGACAAGCTGGCTGATGTGGCTGAAAACGGCATTGAGACAACTTCGGGACTTGCGGAAGATACGCTTTTCTATGCTCAGGAGACCGAAGAACTTGACAAGTCTCAGATCGCTTCGCTGGCGGATAAGTTCAATGCAACTGTCGAGGAACAGCTTGAAGATGACTACAACATGATAGACGGTATTATCAACAACGGTTCAAGGACTGAGCTTGAAAAGACAAGGGCTGATTTAGCGGAGTCCATTGAAGCGGCGCAGACCATTGCGGACAATCCCCATATCAGACAGGAAATGCGTGAAATGGCAAATGAGGATATTGCAAGGCTTCAAGGTGAACTTGCGGTAGTGGAAAAGGCTCTTTCTTCCTTAGATGCGGTCAACGAAGAACGCACCTATGAAGAAGAAGTATCCGAGGTGCAGGACTGGCTACTTGATATGGTCGCTGACGGCAAGGCAGAGATGAGCGAGGACGGCGGTTTCCGTGTCAATCCCGATTACTACAAGGAACTGCCGAGGAATGACCGCCACATTGAGAGCATGACCGAGGCTCAGGCGGTGTCTGTAATGGCGGCGCTTTCCAATGCAGGCATTGGGTTTTCTGCCGCCGCCCGTGGCGATGACAAGGTGGGTATCACGGTGTCAAAGAAAGACCTTGTGGCTCTCAATGACATTATGTACTCCACTATCGGAAAAATTGCCAAGACACAGGCGGCTAAGGAGAATGCAGGCAAAGGCGAGAAAGGCAAATACCAAACGATCAACCCCGAATACTATGCTTCACTTTCCAAAGAGCAGAGACATTCCCATGTTGAAGCGACAGAGGTTGCCCGTGAGATCGTAAAGGGGCTTATGGCTGAGAAGATCCCGTATTCTGCCGTAGTCCGCAAGAATGATACTGTTGCGATCACCGTATCGAAAGACAATGCTAAGGCTTACAAGCAGATAGAAAACAAGGTCAAGGGTGTGAGAGCTGCCGAATATATCAATCCCGAGTTTTACAAGGCTCTGCCCAAAGATTTCAGGGTAACTCTGCCGATGACCGAGGAACAGGCAAAGGCAAAGGTCGCTGAACTTGACAAGAAAGGCATTGCACACTCCGCAGTTATTAACGGCGACAAGTCGGCTGTTACTGTATCTAAGAAAGATCAGGGACGGGCGTTTTTCTCCCGTTCACAGCTGAAACGAGAGGTACAGCGTATCAGCGGACAGGGCAAGAAACAGCCGCAGAAGCAGAAGTCACCCAAAAAGAAAGATACACAGGGGTTAGGCTAAATGAGACTGAGCGAAGAACAGATAGAAAGGGCAAATACGGTCAATCTTCCGCAATTTCTTATGCTGAACGGATTTGACCTGAAACGTGTGGGGCGTGAATACGTCTGGAAAGACCATGACAGTATGCACATCAAGGACAATGCCCCCGGCGAACGTGGAGTATGGCACAGGTTCAGTACGGACGAGGGCGGTGACAACATTGCCTTCCTCCGCCAGTATATGAATATGTCGTTTGTCGAAGCGGTGGAAGCCCTGAATGGCGAACACTATGACCGCACATATACTCCGCTCCATACCGACACTCCCAAGAAAACTGCTGAAAAAGAGGGAGTGCCGGAAATAAATGAAGCAGATAACTGTAAACGTGTGTTTGCTTATCTTTGCAAAACAAGAGGACTTGACTATGACCTCATAGTTTTGCTTGTAAAACAGGGCTTGATCTCTCAGGAAGAAAAGAGAGGAAATGTTCTGTTCAAGTTTTTTGATGAAAACGGTAAGGTCATCGGTGCAGAAAAAGTCGGTACATCAACTGAATACAGATTTAAGGGTATAGCTGAGCATTCAGCAGAAGGACACGGCTTTGAGGTAGTGAAAGGTTCGGGAGAAAAGGCTTTTTTCTTTGAGTCGGCTATTGATATGCTTTCTTATCTGCAAATGCACGATAATGAACTTGATAACTGCCGTATGGTATCCATGATGGGCTTGAAGCCGAGTATTGTCTTTGATACGGTACTTCGTTACAATATCCCACCTCAGAATGTATTTTTATGCTCCGACAACGATGAAAAAGGCAATCAGTTCGCCGAAAGGCTTATGACCGAATATCCCGATATGAAGCGTATCGTCACCCCCGATACATATAAAGATTGGAACGATATGCTCAGGGGTATCCCGAAAAAAGAGATAGATACAGAACAAAAGACAGAAGTAAAAAAGGAGGCTGACAGAATGGCTGCAATAGGCAATGAATATTGGAACTCTGCTACCGATAACAGGGACAAGGCTGTTATCAGCATGAGTGTTGAAGATTTCAGTGCTTTGTTTCAGAAGCTCGAAGATTCGGGCTTGAATTATCGTGCATACAGAGTGGCAAGCGGTTTCAAAATGGCGGTAAATGCCGCCGATGTCGGAACAATAAGACAGCTTGCAGGCAAAAATCTTGAAGCGGCAGGTTCAACTGTTCCGTTTTCTCCGCCCGAGAAAAATATAATCGGCAATGTGGAATACAGATATATCCCCAACAAGGAGTACATTTCCGCTGACCGTGACCTTATCCTGAAAATGGCTGACACTCTGGATAAACAGGGTATCAAGTTCTCGGGACGAATTTACCCGACAGGCAAAGGCACTCTGACCGTCAGCCGCAACGATCTTGCTTATGTGAGGTCTGTTCGTGAAAATATCATCGGAAAGCGCCGTCAGGTCGGTATTGGCGAAAAGGGACAGGTCATCGGAAACCGTTCTGTTTCGGCGCAGAACAGGCATTTGTATATGTCTACCCTCACTCCGAAACAGTATGAAGAAGTCAAGCCGTTTATCGAAACTAACGCAAGATACAGCGGTGTTATCCGTGACGGCAAGGTGATGTTCTCGGTTGACCGTGATGAAGCACAGGCTTTCCACAGGGCATTAGATACCGCAAAGCGTGAGGTGGGACTTATCCACACCATGCAAGAGCAGGGGCTTCCTATGGAGCAGATGATAGCGCTTTCGCCCGTAATGCACAGGCTGGCGGTGGAAGATGCACAGCTTCAGCTTTCGGACTTTTTTGATAAGCGCTACGATGAAGCACAGTTTGGTGAAATGTTGTCCCTTATCAATGCCTATCTCGATCAGCCTGCTTCGGAGCGTTACGGCGAACACTCCAAGCTGAATGATATGCTTGAATCGAAAAGCAGTTTTGACCGTACTATCGAACTTTCCGACTTCTTTTCTCAGCACGATTTCAGCGAAGAACAGAAGTCTGCAATAGCCAATATGTTTGTCGGTGAGGTCACAAGAGGTCAGATCGACAGCATTGACGAAACTTTCACCGCTGAGGATATTCAGGAGTATGCGGAGATACTGCAAAGTGCTTTGCAGGAATCGGATATTGAGGATTTCCTTGCAGAACACGCACATTCCGTACAGAAACAGGCTGACAGAGATCAGTCACTTGCCGATGCCTTTGCTTCACACAAGGATATGCAGCTTTCGGGAAGCGGTGATGATCTCACAAATTTCCGTCTGCACTATGATATGGAGATCAACAACGGTGAAGGCGGATATAACCTGATTGCTGACCGTACCACAGCACCTCTCATAAAGGATATGAGTATTTCGGTGATTTCCGATGATATTTCCTTCGATACATTTAAGGACTTCCTTTCTTCTCATAACTTAGCTTTTGAGAGTGTGATCGACACGATTGTACCTGAGAAACAGGCAACAGAGGAAGAAGTGCTGTTCTCCAATGCTGACCTTGCACGTTTTCTTGCGGAGCATACTCTGTCCTCTGATGAGTGGGAAAGCATGGCATATCCGCTGCTTGAGCGTGGTTATCTCGAAAAGCACCAGCCCAGCGATAAGTCTTCTTTCGGCTATCATCTGCCTGAAAAAGAGCTGTATGCACTTGCGGAGCGCTTTCATAACGGTGATGATATTCGCCGTGAGCTTGCACTCGGTCTTATGATCCATGCTTCTGACAATATCGCAAATAAGGATAAGGTGGAGTTTGTCTTTGAGGACGGCAAGATCTCTGACCGTACCTATTATTATGCTGAAAATCTCCGTCACTCTCTGCATTTAGAGTGGACAGATGACGGCTATAACTGTTCGTTCAGCGGTATGGAGCGTTTTGTCTCCCTTGAGGAGATCGGACAGGCATTTCTTGACCGCACCCATGAGGAATTTGAAGATCTCGCTTTCTGGTGGGTTCGTGACGATATGCTCGATGCTATCCCCGATATTTCCGATGAAAAAATTGCTGACCTTCTGACAGCATTTGACGGTGCAGCACTCCACGGCTGGGAGGCTGGCAACAATCAGCCTAAACTGAACCGTATCAAAAAGGCTCTCCATGATATTCTCGGTGATGAAACTCAGACCGAAAAGGCTTTTGCTATCATCGCAAAAGAAAAGTATAATGTTTCTTTTGAGCCTGAAAGAAAGCCCGACAGCCTTGAATTTCAGTTCGGCTATTCTAAGGACGGCAATGACCGCTGGTTTACCGAAAGCGGTCTGTTGAGTGATTTTGCGGAGGAACACGGCGAGATTAGCTTTGCACTTGCAAATGCTCTTATGGAGTATCTTGACGATAAACAGCATCAGGAGCGTATGATCCCCGACCTCAATGCAGGCTACTACAAGAAAACAAACTTTGAGATCAGGGCTGTTGTGGACGGACAGGAGTTCAATTTCTCCAACAGGTTTGACATCGGTGACGGCAAAGGTTCGGGCGGTGGAAGTCTTATTGACCATATCCGCACTATCTGCGAAAATGCCGTTGCTTCGACGGCTTATCCCTACAACACACCCGAAAGCAAGGAAACTCCACGAAATATGCTGAATGTCCTTGTTCCATATCTGGAAGCCCATACTGCGCTTACCGCTGAGGAACAGAAGATACTTGACGATTTCAAGGAGAAAAATCCTATCCGCACCATTGATGATGTGGAAAAGGCTCAGGGTAAGTTTCAGATCTATCAGCTCCCAGGCGGTGAGAAGTATCACGGTGTCCGCTTTGAGGATATGGAACAGCTCAAAAAGGACGGCGTACAGCTCAACAAGGACGATTATGAGCTTGTTTATGAGGGCTTAGTCGGTGAGTTCAGAGGAAATGCAACTCTTGAAGGCATTTTCACTCAGTTCAACACCAATCAGCCTGCGGACTTCACAGGTCACTCCCTTTCGGTTTCCGATGTTATCGTCATTTCCGTGGACGATAAGGACACGGCTTATTATTGCGACAGCTTCGGTTTTACTGAAATGCCTGAGTTCTTCCGTGAAAAGGAGCTTGTGCAGGAAAAGCCGGATAACGCAAAGGTGTCTGACCTTGCTGTCGGTGATACCATTCTGTATGACGGCGCTCGTCGTGAGGTTGAGAGTATCAGCGATAAGAGTATTTCCCTGAAAGACCTTGACGCACCCGATTATGGTGGTATTCTGCTCGGCACTTCCGATGTGCTTGCCTATGACAGCTGGCAGCAGAATATTGAGGAAAAGGGATTTGAGATTCTGTCTAAGGCTGAAAAGCCTGCACCTGTTGTCGAAGCTCCTGAACAGGCAGAGCCGGAGGATAAAGGACCAGTCTCTCTGCGAAAAGTCGGTGATTTCTATGAGATGTACGGCAAAAATGCGGAGATCGGTGCAGAAGTCCTCGGACTGCGTATGCTCTCCAAAAATGGGCAGCCTATGGTCGGTTTCCCCGATCATGTCAAGGACGAATACTCCGCAAAGCTCCGTGAAGCAGGATATACCATTCTGATCGAACAGGCTTTTGAGCTGAACCCTCCGAAGCGTGAAGCTGAGAAGCTCCAGACATTACAGCAGGTCGTTGACAAGTTCTTCGGCACTGACTGTGAGTCTGCGGAAACTGAGGGCGGCACATGGAAACTGGCTATCGTTGACGGAGAAAAGGTCGGTGAACTGTTTTACGGCGGTGATCCTGTCTGCGGTATCTATAACCGTGGGGACAAAATGGAGATCGAGCCTTACCGTGAGCTGACAACATTTCCAGCGCTCCTGCGTACAGCGATGCTTGAACATAATCCCGACAAGCCCGTGGAGATCATGGACTTTCAGCGTACCTTTGAAACTCCGCTTGATAAGGCGAAGTTCTTAATTAACGATTTCTGCGAAGCGGAATACCGTGAGGGTGCTGACTTCTCCAATCTGCGCAATGTCGGACTTGCGTTTACAACGCTGACGGACGATGAGCTGCCCATTCAGGTGACGGCTGACCTTATCGACTTCAAGATCACTCACGAATTTGACGGCGAGGTATTCGATACAGAGCAGTTTGACAGTATCGAGGATATGATCGAGAATGGTCTGACTGACTTGGATTTCTCTGACCTTGTTTCCGTTCCAGATGAAGTGATCGAGCGTTACACCGAAAAGGACGAACAGACGGTAGAGCTTATGAGCGATGCCGCCGATGTAGCAGATATTTCTTCTCCTGCGGAAGATGTGCCGTCTGTTACGCTGAAATACAAGGGCGATGCCGAGAGCCTTGACGAGATCAAGGACAAGGCACTATCCCTCGGTGCGACTGTCATCATTGACAATGCTGAGGGTATCATTTCCATTGATACCTATGCAGATCACAAGGACGAGCTTGACGGTGCTGCCTATGAGCTTGGTCTTATGGTGGTCGATGATGTTCCTGCGGTGGAGACTCCTGCACAGGAGACCGCGGATATTGACAAGCCCCTTTTCACCGACGCAGCAGTCATTGACGAAATTCAGCGTAACGAAAATGCCGATGTTCCGTTTTGGGAAATGCCCGAAGCACAGGGCGAACAGATCTCTTTGTTCGGTGATCCCGAACCGCTGACCGCTTCTAAGCCTGCGCCCGAAAAGCCAAAGTCTGAGTTTGCCAAAGGTCCGGTGGTTGACGGCGTTCAGGTATATGAAGCACTTGCCGCAGAGATCGACCGTGGAACAGGCTTTGTTCACGGCAAGCTCCGTGTGCAGGACTTCTACGAGGAACAGCACCCGACAATCCAGCAGCTTGCCGATTCTCTGAAAAAGGAATACGGCACGGGCGGTCACAGCGGTGAGGGTAAGATCTCACTCGTTGATTACAATTCTCAGGGTATCACATTCAGCTTTGAGAACGGCGAGAAGTTCCGTCATTCGTGGTATAATGTCGCAACAATGACAGAATCACGGCTCAAAGACGATACCTACCTTTCTGCTGAACAGAAAGCGGAGAGAGCTGCACTCAAAGCAGAAAAGGCTGAGGAGCAGAGCCACAAGATCGTGGAAGTCGGTGACCGATTTCGTCACAAGATTACTGGCGAAGTTTCTGAGGTTATTTCGCTGACAGGAGCGCTTCCGTTCTATTCGGATGATTGCACTGTCACAAGAGCAAGCAGCGGCTTCGCTGTGACGGAGAATATCTCCTACGATAAGCTCCTGAACAGCGGTATGTATGAGTATATCGGCAAGGCTGAACCTGAAAAGGAGCAGTCTGCACCCGTGAAGCCTGAAAAGACTGAGGTCACACCCGATAAGCCTGACATTCCTACGGTCAAGAACTTGTCTCAGCTCAAAAAGGCGATCAAGCCAGGAATGATGTTTGAGATCACTGACCACCTCCGTCCTGAGTGTATTGGAGAGCGCAGAGTGGTCACAGGTGTCACTACGGTCGATTTTACTTCCCGAAAGCTCGATGAAAACGGAGAGCCTACGGGCAAAGACCTCCACATGGAGTTTGACCGTGCGAAGAACTGGACTTTTGACGGCGGTGAGCTGACTTCTCGGCTTGACAACGGCGATATGCTCATGAGCTTTCATTTCATTGACAGCTTGGAGCGTGAGCAGACTTTTCAGGCAGAAAAAGAGCCGGAGCTTGCACCTTCGGTCGATGAGGTCGAAGCTCCTGCACCCGAAGTAATTGCACCCGATAAGGGCGAAAACTTCATGATCACCGATGATGCTCTCGGAGAGGGCGGCGCAAAGTCGAAATTCCGTGCAAATGTCGATGCGATCAAAACGCTGAAAACACTTGAACGGGAGAAGCGTCCTGCGACTGCTGAGAAAAAGGAAACGCTGTCGAAATATGTCGGCTGGGGCGCAATTTCTCAGGCATTTGATCCGAATAATGACAAATGGACGGCTGAATATGCAGAATTGAAAAATCTGCTGACTCCGCAGGAGTACGCTCAGGCTCGTTCAACGGTCAATGATGCTTTCTATACCTCTCCTACGGTTATTGACGGCATATATGAAGCACTCAGCAATTTCGGCTTTGACAGCGGTGCTGTCTTAGAGCCTGCAATGGGTATCGGCAACTTTTTCGGCAGAATGCCCGAAGATATGCAGTCGCACTCTCAGCTCTACGGTGTGGAGATTGACTCGCTGTCCGGCAGAATTGCTCAGGCACTCTATCCTGATGCGGATATTGCAATTCAGGGCTTTGAGCAGAACCGTTTTCAGAACGGCAGCTTTGATGTTGCTGTTGGCAATGTTCCGTTCGGTGAGCTGGGCTTTAAGGACGGAAAGCACTCTACCACGAAACTTCACGATTACTTCTTCATGGAGGCAATGGACAAAGTAAAGAACGGGGGCATTGTCGCTTTCGTCACTTCGGCAGGAACGCTTGACAAGCACGATGAAAGCACTCGTCAGATGTTGGCTGACAAGGCTGACCTGATCGGTGCTATCCGTCTGCCGGGCGGTAAAAACGGTGCTTTCCATGACAATGCCGGTACGGACGTAACGACGGATATTATCTTTTTGCAGAAGCATGAGGGCAAGTCTGTTGCTGAAATGTCCGATATTCCCGATTGGGTGCATATTGGAGAAACTGCTGACGGTCTGCCTATCAATCAGTATTTTGCAGATAATCCCGATATGGTGCTTGGCAAAGTTGTCGAGGGCAACAAACTCTATGGCTCAGGCACAATGGTCATTACTGAGGACGGTTTTGACCTGAGATCTGCACTTCGTGAAGCAGTCGGCAAGCTGTCTGCGGGGATCAGCCATGACAAAGCCCGTGACGTTTATGCTAAGACAGAACAGGGGCTTGCGGTGAAGATACCCTCCGATCTGCGTAATTTCAGTTTCTTTATGCAGGACGATGCAATCTATTTCAAGAAAAATGCTGTTTCCTTTGAACAGCGTTTTGACAAAAAGAACGCACAGTTCAGCAGATACAAGGCTTTTATCGAGCTGAGGGATATTACCCGTGAACTTATTCAGGCTCAGGAGCTTAACAAGCCTGACAGCGTTATCGCTGACTTGCAGGCAAAACTCGGCAAGTCCTACGATGACTTCTATAATAAGTATGGGCTTATCCACAGCAAGACCAACAAACGCTATTTCAATGAGGATATTTCGTATAACCTTGTTGCAGGCTTAGAGAAAAAAATCGACAAGGATAAACTTGTCGAGAAGTCGGATATTTTCACAAAGCGCACGATTTGTCCTCCGAAGGCGGTGGAGTGCGTGGAGACAGCTATGGAAGCCCTTACACTTTCGGTGGCTGAAAAAGCGAAAGTAGACTTTGATTATATGTCGAAACTCACGGGAATGTCGGAAGATGAGCTGAAACAGGAGCTTGTGGGCGAAATATTCAAAATTCCCCATACCGATAACACTTATCAGACGGCAAGCGAATACTTGTCGGGCGATATTCGTGCGAAACTGCGTGAAGCTGAGGAAATTGCGGAGTACGATTCTGACTTCAATATCAACGTGAACGCTTTGCAGAAAGCAATGCCCGAGCCGTTAAAGGCTGGCGATATTGATGTGAAAATCGGCGCTACATGGTTAGACCCGAAGTATTACGATCAGTTCATGTACGAATTGCTCGGCACTCCCGACAACAACAGGGCTGACAAACCTCAGAGCCGATGGTTCAAGCACTCTCTTATTCAGGCGGAATACTCCGAACACTCCAACAGCTGGCATATCGCCAACAAAAAGGCTGACAGGTCGGTGCTTGTCAATCAGAAGTACGGCTCGGGGAAGATGAACGCTTATGAGATCATGGAGCATCTGCTCAATCTAAAAGAGCCGAAGGTCTACAAGACTATTGAGGTACCGGACGGCTTGGGCGATACTAAGGAAAAGCGTGTCATTGACGAAGAAGCTACCCGTGTCGTTCAGAAAAAGGCTAAGGAGATTAAAAAGGCTTTCAAGACCTGGATCTTCAAGGACGCAGAGCGCCGTGAAGCAATCGTAGACAGGTACAATGAACTTTTTAACTCCATTCGTCCCCGTGAGTTCGACGGCAGCGCTCTTTCTTTCCCGATGATGAACAGCAGTATTCATCTGCACGATCATCAGCGCAATGCGATAGCACACGCTATGTTCGGCGGTAATACGCTGTTTGCTCACAGTGTTGGTGCGGGCAAGACCTTTGAGATGATAGCGACAGCTATGGAGTCAAAAAGGCTCGGTCTTTGCACAAAATCGCTGTTTGCCGTACCGAATCACCTGACAGAGCAGATCGGTGATGACTTTATGAAGCTCTATCCGGGCGCTAACATCTTGGTAGCGACTAAAAAGGATTTTCAGAAAGCAAACCGTCAGCAGTTATTCGCTAAAATCGCAACAGGCAATTATGATGCGGTGATCATCGGTCACTCACAGCTTGGCATGATACCAATGTCAAGAGAACGTCAGGAAATGGTTATCCAGAGCCAGATAGATGATATACTTGAAGGCATTGAGGAACTGAAACGGAGCGAAGGCTCAAAATTTCAAATCAAGGCTATGGAGAAAACCCGAAAGAGTTTGCAGAAACAGCTTGACAGGCTTGAAAAGGTCAATCAGGACGGCACTATCACCTTTGAACAGCTTGGCGTGGACAAGTTATTCGTCGATGAGGCCCATGAATTTAAGAATTTGTTCACCCCGACAAAGCTGACGAACATGGCAGGCATTTCAAATTCTGCTTCTCAGAAAGCTCTTGACTTGTTCCTGAAATGCCGTTATCTTGACGAGAAAACAGGCGGCAGAGGGACGGTTTTTGCCACTGGAACGCCCAACGCAACACCTTAACCATTAGAAAGACGGCTTAAAACCGTCTTTTTTATATGCTGAATTTAATTTCAATGCCTGTTTCATCTGATACAAGCACAACGTCGATCATAGCGACAGCCACAGCGTGCTTTTCCTGTACCGTCAGCTTATCCCACTGTTTCATAGGTTTTTCCAGAGGCTTTGTATCAATTGTCTTACGCTTACGGCTCATGGTCTGCAATTTCTTTTCAAGTTCTGATTTCTGACCATGTAGCGTGCTGATGCGTTTTTGAATGTAGTCGAAAAGTATATCATCAGCATCAGCAAGTTTCTCCATAAGCTTCTGGATTTCATTATCAATGCATACAAGTTCTGTTTTCATGCCCTCTGTTTCCGCATCAGGTTTGTCTGTTTCATGCTTGGCAATGTTCAGTTGTTCAATACGTTCCTGCATAGCCCTGAATACTGCGTCTTCAACCTGTTTCGGACGGATTCTGATTGGTTGAGAAGTGGGACAGCCTGCTAACGTTGTTTTTCCAAAGTCTACGAAACGGTAATACTGCTTGGAACCATCTCTGTTTCTTCCGTGATTAAATAGAAGTGCGTAACCACAGCAGGCACATTTCACAAGACCTACCAGCCATGAATTCATTGCCTTACCATTGGACGGAAACTTACTCTGATGTGCTTTTCTGTCCTGTACTCTGAGCCACACATCCGCAGGAACAAGTCCCTCATGATATGCGATTTTTACAAAATGCGAACCGTCATTGTTGGCGTGAACAAATAAGCCATGAATACCGTCATAATCTTCCATATCGTCAAGCATTTCATATCCTTTTGCAAGAAAGTATCGGTATACTTCCTTGTCAGCACGGACGTACAGAGCATTGGAAAGTATTCTGCTTAGATGTGATCTGTCCATATTGGAGATACCTGATCTGGTTTTTGAAGTTTTTCTTCTGGCGTTGATACCTTTTTCGTTCAAATATCTGATGACGTCAGCAAGAGAATTTTCTGCGTGCTGATACAAATCATAGGACACACGCACAGCTTCTGCATTTTCAGTCGGAACAAGAACGGAGCCGGTTTTTCCATTTACAGTACGTCTTTCAGACTGATAGCCAAACTGTACCTTACCGCCCTGATAAAAACCGGTTTCTCTTGCTTTGGTTTGAAAAGCATCAGCGACTCTTGCAGCAATGGTTTCACGCTCGAACTCTGCAAAGTTCAGCAGATTGTTACGCATCATACGTCCCTCTTTGGTTTCCGTATTGAACGGTTCAGAGAGCGAATAAACCGTCACACCGTATTTGTCCAGTTCGTCTGTAATATTAAGATACTCACGCATATTGCGGCTGAATCTGTCGTACTTTTTTACAATAATTCTGCCGATCAGTCCGTCACGGGCATCCTGCATCATCTGCATAAATGCGGGACGGTGCTGAATATCTTTTCCTGATTTCCCGTCATCGCAGTAGATCTGATATTCACATTCTCCTGCGTATCTGACACATTCCTCCTTTTGTGCAGCGATAGAAAGTGAATTGTTGCCCTTATCCTTATCGCTGACAGAACGGCGAACATAAATTGCCGTAATTCCATTTGTGGATCTGTTCTGTTTTGTCATTGTTTTCCTCCGATCACTGTTTGCAATCGGACAGTTGGTTTTACACCACTATCATAGCGCAGCCGTCCGAAAATTGCAACAGTCTGATTGAAACTGTAACTATTTTTTGTAGATATGCCAGATTACTCAGCAACTTTTTTATCGGAGTTGCGGCACATTGCACCGGAGAAAATATCGTACATTTGGTTTAGTTTCTGCTGCTTAATGACTTCGGGAATGTTGTCCGGATAAACAACCTTGACCTTTACGCCCTCTGTAACATATTCCACCGCCTTATTTTTCTTTTCTGTGGCAGATGTATTTTTCATTCGTTTTTTGTCCTTTCCGATCTGTTTGTTTTTATAAAATTATAGCGCACTTACAAATGAAATTCCATTCGCAGTGCGCTCAATCTTTTATTCAATTTTCGTTTTACAGTCCGACAAATGCGACGAAAAGTAAAGTTTTGTAAAGTGAATTTAAGTGAAATTGCAGCAGCATCTGCTTATGACACCAGAGAAAAAGCACAAAAAAATCTCCATTATAGTATGGAAGTAAACGAAAGCAATGAAAAATCTGCACCGTTACAACGAAAACAGCTCTGAATAACTGTGCTTGAATCAAAATTGTTGAAAAGAATCATCGATCCTAACCGAACAACAGAACGTTCTGATGTGTTTCATTTTTGCTGAAAAGAACAATCTGTTTTTCTTTCAGTCATCGAAACACCCAGCATTATAGTTTTGCTTTGTACATAGACAGCAATTTGAAAACCATTGATATTTTTTTAAGATGACTATGTTTTTTCAAATGCTTATCCATAATACAACGAGAGAAAAACGAGATGAAATCTGACAGCTGACACATATCGTCGCACTTGATTCATACATGGAGATAGGCTAGAATGGTATAATAATCTCGGAGTAGCAAGCAACGATGATGTGGCACGAACGGTCAAAAAATGACCGCCTGCCAATCATCAGCTTGTTAGGGAAGAATCCCTAAGACCCTCTGAGAAAGTACCTGACAGTGTGAAAAAATAACCAATGATAAGGAGATACAAAGGAAAATGAAAACAGAAAAAGTGGATAAGAGATATGTCATCAGACTGACAGAATCAGAAGCGATAGTACTTGAAAAACGTTTTTCGTTGTCAGGAATGACCTCTGTCAGTGCATATCTTCGTCAGCAAGTTGTAAATGGAATCTATCTGGAATACGACCATGAGGAATTGAAAAAAATACGGCAGGCGGTTATGAGTGTTGCGAACAATATCAATCAGATCGCACACAGAGTAAACTCCACAAGCCGTATTTACAAACAGGAACTGTATGAAATTCAAGACGGAGTAAGTAAGCTTTGGAACGAATTGCATGGTATTCAGGTTGAATTGAAAAGGCTGAATCCGTCGGATTTATAGCCGGCCAATTTGGAATAAAGTCTTGACTCTTGTTGTCAACAAAAAGCCGACACAGAATAAATTCTGAGTCGGTCTTTTTCTTTATTAGCATATTCTATAGAACTGAGACTATAAATCAAAACAAACTGAATAATGCTCATACCGTCATTAAAATATCAGCAATAAACCACCCTTCTTTCTCATAGAAACGAATTGCTCCATTATTTTGTGCAATTGTTTCAGTGATGCTATAAATACCAAGACCATGATTCGTTCGATCTTTTTTTGTTGTTTTTGGTAAATCACCATTTACAAGAACTGGATTTTGAATTTTATTTTGTATTGTGATATGCAAATACGAGCCAAGGCTCTCAATTGCAAGCCGAATTTCTTTTTCGTTTTCTTTTATCTCTGCTTCAATTGCATTATCCATGAGATTTCCGAAAATCGTGCTGAACGTCACATCATCAAATTTCGGCAGATCATTCTGGACATAACATTTCAAAGAGATATTTTCGTTTTTACATATAACTCTTTTAAGATCCAATATTGCGTTCAGCATTTGATTGTTCGTATTCGTGTAATTTGGAAATTCTATCAATTTTCCCGATATTTTTTTGATATACGCCAACGCTTTATCTGAATCGTCTTTCTCGATATAGCTTGCAATCACAGTCATATGATTATTCAGATCATGCTGCAAAGACTTCACAGATTGATTCCATTGAATGACCTCCTGCATTTTTATTTCATTGTCATGTAATCGAGTTTTCAAAGCAATTTGTTTCATCTTATTCTGATTTTGCAAAGAAAACTGAATGAGTATGAATAACAATAAAATTGCAATCACAGAAATACATCCCATAATCACAGAAACATACTGCATTGGAACAAGATCATCAAGAATAATCTTTTCGATGATAATTCCTATAATTACAGTGAGTAGCATAGAAACAATAGAAATTGCTGCTTGTAATAAGTGCAGCACAATTTTTTGTTTGCGAACGCCGTTTGCAATGGGAAGAAGCAATCCAACCAGTGAAAGCTTTGATAAAAACAGCAGGAAAACCCTTGCGGGGTTTCTCATGAGTAGTATGCTGGAATAATCGCTTTTCAAGATCAATGAAGATACAATAGTGATGACAGCATTGACAAAGAATAATACCGCCAGTTCTACTGTAACCAACAATAGTTGCTGCCACCAGTTTCCTTTTAAGGAAATTCTGCAATAAATAAAAAAGATCAAAAAGTAAAATATCGCATATATGCCTTCTATGATAGCGATATGATTGAATATGGTTGTACTGCAAAAGAAAAGCATCATAAATGTGGCAGAAGATGCAGCATTTTTTATTAGCTCTGATCTTTTGAAAGAAAGAGCATATGCTAAAAAACCGATTAAAACAAAACTGTCGATTATTGTCGCCATATGTTCTGAAATCGTGTATATCATATCAAAATTCTCCCTATGTACTTTAGGTATGCCTCTAAAACGGATTGCAATTTTCTCCTACTGACATATAGTGTGGTACCATTTTTTAAGGAAATTGTATCGCCGACCAATTTGGTGTGTGCAAGGTTGACCATTGTGCCGGAATTGATCAGAACAAAATCTTTAAATTCCGGTAAGTTGGAATAATAGGATAAAGATTCTCGTACAATATACCTTTCTCCCGTCACAAGGTGTATGTTCAGATTATGTTTTTCACTCTCAAGAAATATAATATTTTCGATTTGTATGGAATAAGTACCTCCACCTGATGATCTTGTTTCTGTAATGGTGATGGAGGAACTCTTTTTATGGATCTCATTTATGATTGTTGTCAGTGCATATGGAAGTTCTGACGCAATAAACTGTTTTCGGACAAATCCTAATGGCTTGTATCGAAAGGCATTTGTGATCAAGTCGTCCCGACCAGTGATATATACGATCGGAATATTTTCATTTTTCTCATATATTTTCTGTGACAAATCGAATCCATTGATTGTTGGCATATCAATATCTAAAAAAGCAGCATCATAATGACGGCTTTGATAAATCTTTAAAAATTCTGCCGGTTGATGAAAGCAGTCGGTTTCAACAAGATAATTCTGAGCAAAATCTTTCAGCATTTCCGCAATCTGTTCCGGAATATTTGGTTCATCATCTATAATCGCAAATCGCATTTTTTTCACCCTTAAATAGTATATCAAAAGAAAAAATGTTTTTCAAGGTCACATGGAAATTTTAGCAAAATCAACAAATTGCAGAATTATTTTTTGTAACGACAAAACCACTTGTGCCGTTTTTTGACCACTTATGCCATTTCTATTGACTTAGTTTCATGGTAATGCTATACTAAACGCAAGAAATCAATCAAATGGAGGCGAAACAAGAGTGATTTCTTGTATAGCATCTTGTATTGTTGATAGTTTAATACGAAATAAGGTTATTGATGTTCAGAATACTTCATTATATCAGTATGGATTTGAAATCTTTATTTCGTCAGTGATTACTGTTTTAATTACAGTTGTATCTGGAATTATATTTCACTGTTTAGCGGCTGCAATTGTATATTTTATTTTGTTTGTAACGCTTCGTTCCATATGCGGCGGATACCATGCAAAGACATACTGGCAATGCAATCTTACCTTTGCAATAGTAACAACAGTGGTTCTATTAATTTTTCAATTAATGACATTAGAACTATTCAGTGGGTTGCATATTTGCAGTATCATATTTTCAATTTTGGTAACTGTTTATTATGCACCAATTGAGAATGAAAACAAGCGACTATCTGTTAAACAGAAAAAAATATTTCGTATTCTTAGTACAGCAATGGTGTTCATACTGGTTATAGCATCATGCGTACTGAAGATAAAATTTGCTTCTAGTTACAGCATCCTAATTGATACTACCCTTTTTGCAGTCACATTTTCTATGTTTGTAACAGAGCCTATGAATGGTTCAAGTGGAAGCACTTCATTAAGCTGCTAATTGTATTATAGTAAAAGAGACTGTAGATTTCATTTTGAAGTTTACAGTTTCGTTTTATACAGACATAAACGAAAGGAAACACTATGATAAAAACAAAAAAAGCATTTATTTTCTCCATATGTATTTGCACGTTTCTCTCACTCTGTGGCTGTAATCAAAAGACTAAAACATTCGATAGTAATATGTATATAAGCTCTGAAACGTTAATGCCAGATGGATTCATTTATTCTGATGACGGGGTGGTCACATCTTACTTGAATCAAGAAACTTTAGAGATAAGCCCATATTGCAGCAACGCCAACTGCATTCATAATGATTCTTCTTGTCAGGCAAGATTATATGATGGTACAGAACGTGGTCCTATTCCTTATGGAAATTGTATTTATTATTTTTCAAAAGCTGAGGAAGAATGGCTCGACAATGACAAGGACGGACGAGAAGAAACTCCTATCATAAAGGATTCTCTCATGTGTTACAATTTGGAAAACGATGAAACAAAATGCGTAGCTTCCTGGGAGGGAACAGCAGGCTGCTGTTATAATGGAGCTTGCATTTTAGATGATAATATTTATTTTATCGGTGTCAGAGGTTATACAGAATTTTCAGATTTGCCCGGACTTGAAACGCCTGAAAACATCTCTATGGAATGCCGGTTGTATCGTTTTGATCTGAAAACGGAAAAACTAAAAGACTATGGTTCTCTTTATGATGAAGATTTGCAGTATTCTGGTGCAGCTTCTACTCGCTCATTGATATTGCGTGGTGTGTCCGATGATAACATATACTTTATGTATTCTTATTTAGAAGATATTTCACAAGAAGACACAATGGAAAATGAAAAACACATCTGCATCAAGCTGGATCCGTCTAATGATAATATTTCAGTTGAAAATGAAGCTGCCCCGGAATTGATTTGTGACGGGTATCGCTGTCATACTGAGAATGATAATGCTGTTGTGAAAAAAGGTGATAAAACATGGGAGTTTCCTGCGATAAAGGGAGGATTCCTGAACAATCAGCTTACGATTGCAAATGATAGTGTCTGGTATATCAATGGAGAGGAGTCCTGGTATTATGATTTGAAAGAGGAGCAGAAAACCGATTTTTCAGTTTCAGAGCCTCTCGGAGAATCACCTTGTGTGATTTTTGCGGACAGCACTTCGTGTGTCATCAAGTATCTGGAAAATGGTGCTTACTCATTCAGGAGGGTTTCGTTATGAAAACAGATCATGTACTTGAAATATGTAATGTGACAAAGCACTATGGAAAAAAATGTGCTTTGTCAGACTTCTCTTTTGTTTTTAAACCTGGTATTTATGGCTTACTTGGTCCGAATGGTGCCGGAAAATCGACATTAATGTATCTGATTACAGACAACCTTTTACCGGATAAAAATGGAGGTATTATCAAATGGGATAATGAAAATATACAGAAACTCGGTAAAAAGTACCGCACAAATGTCGGATATATGCCTCAGCAACAAAACTTGTATCCGACTATGACGGCTTATCAATTTATGGGGTATATTTCAGCATTAAAGGGCATTGCCAAAAGTGAAGCTGCATCTGAAATTGAAAATCTTTTAGATACGGTGGAATTAAAAGATGTTGCAGATAAAAAAATAGGTGGTTTTTCAGGCGGAATGAAACAACGATTACTGTTTGCATCGTGTCTGCTTGGAAATCCATCCCTTGTCATTTTAGATGAACCGACTGCCGGTTTAGATCCGCGCCAAAGAGTTATTTTGCGTGAAAAGATCGAAGAATATGGAAAAAACAGAATCATTATTATTGCAACGCATATCACATCAGACATTGAAACAATTGCGGATTGTATTGTCATGATGAAAAACGGAAAAATCATTGACAATGGTTCAGTAGAAGAATTGGTGAAAAAAGTGGAATGCAACCCGAAAACACTAGAAAATCTGTATATGCAATACTATGATGAGGAGGCAAAAAAGAATGTTTTGGGTTGAATGGAGAAAGGTTTTTTCATGGAAACCACTTTTCATAATTCTCGCATTGCTGCTTTCTGTAAATGCTTTTCTATTATTTCATCAGGAACAGAATACAGAGGTTTCATATTCCTACTATCGTGTTTTATGGAATGAATTGTCTGATAAAACAGATTCAGAAAAATTGGATTATCTAAATCAGGAATTGAAAAATGAATCTTACTATCACAAAGACGGAACTGTTGATTATGACAGATATATTCTGATGGATCGGTTCAGAGAACAGCTGGAATCCATTTTGTCATATGATAACTATATCGAATCAATACAAACCAAAGCATCCACGTTTTCAAGTGGAATGTTTCACATTGACGAAGATACTTTTACATATCGCAAAAATATGCATTTGCCTGAAATTTATAAAAATGTAGAAAATGTAACTCCTGTATTCGATATATCAGAAGGGGTCTTAAAGCTGACGGGAAATTACAATGCAGATATTTTTTGCGGCATTTTTCTATTCATTATATCTATTTTGATGATTATTCGGGATCGTGAACAGAATACAATATTTTTGCTCAGAAGTACAAAAAATGGGCGACAGATGTTGCTGCTGAACAGAATTTCGTTAATGTTTATCATATCTGTAATTTCGACTATCATTTTTCTTGCAGAAGATATGCTTATTTGCAGATATTTTTATAGATTCGGGGATCTTTTTCGCCCTGTCCAATCATTAGATGGATTTATAGGCTGTGCGTTACCTGTATCTGTTTTAGGATATATCTCAATTTATTTCATCGTAAAATGCGTCTTTATGTTTTTGCTTGGCATATTTTTCATTTTTGTTTGTCAGATTGCGAAGTCTAATTTTCAGATCTACATAACAACATCAATTGGATTCGTGATAGAATTTCTTCTTTACAAAAAAACGTCAGGAGTGCTGTCAAAACTCAATATTTTTTGTCTTTCCAATGTGAATCAAATGACAAAAACATATCAGGACATCAATTTATTTGGCTATCCGTTTTCTCTTTTCAGTACAAGTATAATTACGATGTTAGCTGTAACTGCAATTTTTGTTTTTATGGCTATTTATCTGGATAAGAAGCATATGTCAATGTATCACAATTATTCATTTTCTTTCAAAATGAACCGAAAAAAAAGACTGTTGTCACCCATAGGATATTCGTTCTATCATTCATTGGTTGGTCAAAAAGCAATTTTTTTATGTGCAGCACTTGTGATTCTTTCGGCTTTTCAATTTATTTCATTTCAAAAACCTTATGATATCAATGATACATATTATCACGCATATGTGAATCAGACAGAAGGACTCATCACGAATGAAGCATCGGATTTCTTTGATGAAGAAAATGCACGTTTTGAGGCAATTGAAAAACAATATGATGAATTATCAGCATCAGAAAACAATACTGCACAATTGCGTACATTGGAAAAACAGCTTGAACCGAAACAAGCCTTGCAAGAATTAGAAAATCATGTTCAAAAAGTAAAAAGCTCCATAAATGATGAAGCGCGAATTTTTTATGATACCGGATACATCAGATTATTTTCTTTTCTGTCTGATGAACAGGTTAGACTTATCTTAATATCGCTACTATTTCTTGTGTTTACAGTATCCCCCTTGATCTCATCTGATTTTGAAAATGGGACAATCCAGATTATTCGATCAACAGCTTACGGGCAAAAGAAATATTATAGAGATAAAATAATTGTCACTTTGATATATGCAATTAGTGCAAATATTTTATTGTGGATTCCGTATATGATATCAATAAAAGAAAAATATTCCCTTTCACATTTCAATTCATTGATACAAAATATTCGTGGTTTAGAGGCGTTTCCAGTTCAAATTTCTATTCTAACTTTTATTCTTATATATTTTGTAATAATATTTGTAGGAATCTCATTTGCATCCATTATTATGCTATTGATTTCTCGATGTACCAAAAGTCGTATGTCAGCAATTATTTTAAATTGTTTGATCTTTGTTCTTGCACCTGCACTTAAATTGATTCATGTTTTTTAAGCAAATACCGCACAAATTTTGTGCGGTATTTCTTTATACTACCGTATTATTCTCACATCAACTATTTGTATTAGGGAAATGCTGAATAAAGCCATCAGGTGTGCTTTATTCAGCGTTTCCCTAGTTTTTTCCTTATTGCAAAACCAACCATCCGAAATAATATGAATTATCGTTGTTAAGGTGCAGCAACAGGCACGCCAATTTCTAACTCCGTAACAGAACTTCATACAATGATGCGTTACCTTGAATATGACTTCCTGAAAGACCACGGATTACAGCACTTCGACAACTGGGTATCGACTGCCGCCGCCCAAAATGGCAGAACGGAATTTATGTGATAGCAAAACAGCTATATTTCGGTATATGTAGCCTTATTCCTATGATACGGGGATAAGGCTTTTTCTTTTTATGCTGATTGACTTTTTCAATAGGTTTTGGTATAATACGAGTATAGGGTAGGCACTGGGCTTGCTCGTGAAAATCGGAAGTTATATCAGGGGTGAACATATGATTACAGATGATATAATGGAGTTAATTGTACCGGTTGCGAGAGTTGCCTTAGCTATTTTATTTATCGTCTTTGTCTTCATAAAATCTTTCAGTGACAACAAAAAAGAAAAAGCAATGCTGACAGAAATTTTTCAGAAATATGGAGTAAAAACAAATGCCAAAATACTACGTTGTACTGAACATGAAACTTGGGGAAGAACGATTCCTGCTAAATATATTTACTCTATAGAGTTTCAGTATAACGGCACTAAGATTGGAACTGTAACTACCTGCTATAATCTTCCGACTAATAATCCCAGAAGTAAAGAGTACATCGAGGAAACACCCATTATGTACATTCCTGCATATATAGACTATAATAATAATCTTATTGGACGAAATGAATTGCTATGTTCCATAGGACATAAATTTAATTGCTTTGGTTTGTGGAGCTGCTTTGTAATGTTTGAAGAAGATATAAATATTTTTACGAATTTATCTAAATTGTAATCGTGCGTTTTGGCTCACAGCTAAATTCTGATTTTCCTCAGTAACCAATCCCAAAAACCTTAGCCTATTGGCACACCCGATTTTCGTTCCGCACAAGTCATAATCAGTACTATGTCGCACTCCACAACAGTCACATACCTTAACAGCGCACACAAGCCCCTCAGAGCAATCCGAGGGGCTATATTTTAGAACAAAATAACAGCATTCTTACATTCGTTGTTGCGATATTGCCAAATATCTGATATAATATTTGTGTACACTTCACAAACTTCATTGAGCGATAGAATTTTTTCAAAAACTACTTCGATATTCCCATTTGAAATGGTACTAATAAGTAGAGGGGTAAGAAATACCCCTGATAGGAGGAATCCCCCACATGGATAACGGTGAAAGTAGCTACCGCCGTTTTCTTGCGGGCGACAATGAGGGACTGCATGAGATCATCTGCTCTTATCGAGCCGGACTGATATTGTATTTGAATAGCTTTGTGCAGAATGTTCACACGTCTGAAGAATTGACTGAGGATGTATTCGTAGAATTGATAATCAAGCGTCCAAAATTCTCAGGGAAATGCTCATTCAAAACATGGCTCTATGCAATCGGGCGTAATATAACCGCTAAACACCTCCGAAAGCATACAAAACTCAGCGTCGTTCCGCTGGAATCACAGGAATATCTTGCCGACGAGGAAAATCTCGAAAGCAATTACATAAAGAGTGAACAAAAGCGTATGGTGCATCAAGCTTTGCACAGATTGAAACTTGAATACAGGCAAGTTCTGTATCTCATCTATTTTGAGGAGTTCAGTAACAAGGAAGCCTGCATTATTATGAAAAAATCCGACAGGCAGCTTAGGGACTTGCTGTATCATGCGAAAAAAGCATTGAAATCTGAACTGGAAAGGAGTGGCTTTGACTATGAAGAATGACGATCAGATGTATCAAAGCGTACTTTCCAGATATGCGGAATACCAAGAAACAAAGAAGAAACAAAGAAGGCAGACAATTAGGCGCACAGTACCCGTATTAGCTTCTTTCTGCTTAACTATCGTATTGGGTGTTGGATATTGGGATCATTTCAAGAATTTCCCGAACATCACTGTTCAGCCCAACATTGTTGAAGAACCGACAAAAGAAACTCCTGATACCACTACGGTATCAACAGACAGTATTACTACGACTCTGGGCTACAATCATACAGACCCTGTGACCACAACTGCACCTGATTCTAAATTAGAGACAGAGTGTATGACCACTACAGCAGGCATACAAACGCAAACAGTCACCACAGTTGTTACAGATGTGACTGAACTCCCGACAACTGAACAGATCACAGTAAAACAGGAAGAAGCACAATTTCCTGCTACCACTCAGCCTGTCACATATACGCAGCCCATATCTGATCCGCCTGTTGCCACAGCAGAAGTAACACAAGCTCCGATTGTAACTGAGCCAATTACTACCACTGAGTGGATTCGTCCCGTTGCACCGCCTGCTCAGCCTATTCTATTTTCAGATATTGGCTCAGCTATAGATGCTATCAACACAAGTGATGTATCTTCTTATTCTGAGCAAGAGCAGGAAATATATCATAGTATGTTTGATAGAATAAATAGTGATGGCTTTCTTTATCAGGTGAATAATACCGATATGGTTTCTTTGATCGAAGATAGAGGAATTGCATTATTCCCGTATGTTGCATATGAAGATGTAGGCGTTGGATGTTATGTAACATTTAATGAAAAGAACTATCAGATTACATTCTACTATGCGGATTGTAATCTGATTGCCCAGACGAATAGTATCGCCGATTATCTGCAAAGTCGTATGGGGCGCAGAAGTGATAAAGAAATCAATGTGTCCGATACAACCGTGAGCTTATTCTTACCTGATAATGGTCAAACCTATGCTGGTGCATTTATTGATCAGGATCATTATTTTACAGTAAATTCTGTCGTATCCGAAGAGGAGATGATAGAGTTAATAGAAGCGCTTAGTTTTGAAACATTGCCTCTGTCATGAGGAATACAAATGTGGAATGATGAAAATAATCCACAATTTGCATCGAACCACTTCTCGATACAGATGAAGCCTATTATTTTGAAAGCCATTGAATCAAATTCTAAGCGTCTATGAATAATTGTCTGCTAAAAAGGAGATGGTTGAATTACAAAATGCTTATGACCACGAAAAGATGCTGCTATCATATAGCAAAATGAGGTGATTTTATGAAAAGGAAAATTATGGCAATGATGCTTGCGACTGCTTGTATTGGCGCAGGAACGCTTAACAGTGTAGCAACAGTAAATGCGGCAGAACAGGACACGGCATTCATCATGGGAGATGTCAACGATGACGGCTCTTTTGGAGTTTCTGATGTGGTACTGCTCCAGAGATGGCTGTTAGCCGTTCCCGATACACATCTCGCCAACTGGAAGGCTGCGGATTTCTGTGAGGATAATAAGCTCGATGTCTTTGATTTGACGCTGATGAAGCGCACTTTGATCTATGGTGAAACTGATCAGCCGATTTCTCCTACTACGCAGCCTATCGGACTGAATCATACTGAAGAAGTAATTGAGCTTCTGAAGAATTATGATTTGAACGATTATAATGAAGCAGATCGTGAAGATTACCGCAGAATGTTTGAGCGTTTCAACAAGGACGGTTATTTCTATGCTTTTGTTGGTAGCGATAATGACGGAAATGCTATCACACTTCGTGAGGATTACCCGAATGCAGCGATCTGGCTTATGCCTTATGCAAACTACGAAGATACAGGCATTCTGTATCATGTAGCATATCAAGGAAAATACTATCAAGTTTATTACTACTTTACCGATCCAGCTTATTCTGCATCGAATTTGTGGGATTATATGGAGCAGAGATTGCGTATCAAGAACAGCAATGTCTTTGACGAAAAGTATGGTATTGTAGATAACAGCAATGACGATCAAAGCGATATTAGTGCCTACTTTTCGATAGATGATACCCATTATTGCAAGGTCAGGACATATGAGCCTGAAGAATCGCTTATGAACTTCTTGCAGGTGCTTAACTATGAGAAGTTGGATATTGCAAATAATAGCATTGCTGATCCAATCGTACCCATGACAGCACAGCCAATCAGCTACAACGATGTGGATTCAGCTATTGAAGCAATTAAAAATTGCGATGTATCTTCTTATTCCGACACAAATCGTGTAGATTACCTCAAGATGTTCGAGCATTTTCAGAATGACGGTTTTATCTATCAGGTAACAGATAATGAATTGATCAAGACAAATAAGGAACGTGGAACAACTCTGTTTCCGTCTGCAAGCTATGAAGATATTGGGGTTGGGTACTTCGTGACATTTAATGGCAACAATTATCATATCTTGTTCTATTCTGCTGATGAGGATGTGCTGACTGAAACTGACGGCATCGCCGCATATCTCAAGAAGCGTATGGGGCGTAGCTCTGATAAGGAGATAGCTGTCAATGATAAGACTATTAGCCTGTTATTCCACGAAAACGGTCAGTGCTATGCGAATGCCTTTGTGGATGAGAATCACTATTTCGATGTGATCGGTGCTGTTTCAGAGGAAGAAATGACAGAATTCCTGAATGCCTTTACATACGAAAAAACTGTATTCTGATCCGGTCTGAAATGTGCGGATATAGGATGATATTCCTTTGGGGACAAATCAGATGATGCCGCATCTGCGAGGGAAGTCTTGCAGGTGTCAGCAACTCCGATATGCACAGCAAGCTCTCAGAGCCTTTTCTGAGGGCTTGCTTTTTTATGAGGTTTTTATTTTCGCTTGGCAGGCTCGGACGGCTCTGAGGGCTTCTCCGTTCGTCTGAGAGCCTGTTATCATTCAAGCGTATCCTTTCTTTTCTGATGAGAGCGTTTTCTCTCGTTATACTGTTTTTCATATTCCTGCTGATGCTGCTTTTGGAGATAGGTGCGTACCTGTCTGCCATATTGTGATGCCATACTTTTCTTTTCAAGAAAGACATTATGTTCAAGTATAAAGGCATTGTACTTGGCTTTCAGCTCGGCTGATATCTCTTGCAATTCACTCTGTTTGGGTGCTTTGCCATCAACATAATAAGTTCTGATATGCTCTTTGATGTACTTATCTGCTTGTTCGTAACTGTCAATAGCATTGGCATTTTTCTTATGGAAACCCTTTTGCGTGAACGTAGAACGCTTTTGATATTCCTTATAAGTAGTAGAGTGCTGAGAACGCTGTTTCATCATTGCAAGCAATTTATCAATTGCAGTTATTTTCTTTTTCAGCAAGCTAAGTTCTTCTGTGTGGTCATCGGAATGCTGACAGTTCCACATAAAGCCTGAAAATTCCTTGAATGATTTAATGCCGACAGATTCAAGGTCTGCAATGATTTTTTCGCAATTGCGCATACCACGAATACTCACCCACAAATCCTCTTTTTTCTCTGCAATCGACTGAGTATTCTGTATCTCAGCTATCTGCTCGGCTATGCGTTCAGCGGTATAATCATCGGCCAGAGTATCAGCTCTTGTAAACTTCTGTTGTCCCTCACCAGATAGCCTGAATTTTAGCTTAACTTTATTGCTTGGCTTGTAAACATATTCAATGCCACACTCTGCACATTTTTCAAGGAAATCCTTAAAGTCACGGCTATAAAGCATAACCTCTGCAATCTTGACACGTAGCTTATCTTTCCACGATTTGCCCTCTTTTTGCATATTACGCTCAAAATGTGAAACACCTTTGCTTTTCGCCTCAATAACAGATATGCCGTATTCCTTGCATAGTTCGTCTGATATTTCACGGAGTTTTGCCCACGCTCTTTCGTTCTTCCTGCCTTGATTATGCTCAGTGGTAAAACTAAGTCCGTTATACAGATTTGTGTTATTGAAAATGATGTGGCAATGGATATGCTCCTTATCATTATGAACAGCAAGTACATATTGATAATTGCCCTGCAAAAATTTATCACAAAGCTCCTCACCAATCTGCATAGCCTGTTCGGGTGTAACTTCATCGGGAGCAAAGCTCTGTATCAGGTGATATGCGAGGATTTGGGTGCGCCCTGTGCCTTGCTGTCTGACGGCTCGGAAGTCCTCGCTTGCTCCTGCGCTGTCGGCTCGGCAAGCATAAGAGTTGACATATACACCGTTGACGGTCTTATCTCCGTTTGTGATGTAAGCGATCGCTGCGCTGACTGTTGCCCTGATCGTATGGATAGAAGTGTATGCCAAATTTCATTAACCCCTCTCTTTATCTCGTTAATATCCTCGGCATAGATGTGACCTGTGCTGTGTAGGCGAATGAGTATCTGATTGATGTTACTCCCAATGCGTTTCATCAGTCGGTTACACTCGGCAATCTCGGAACGGTCAGGAGTGAGATCAACCCTTGCACGAACGCAGTCACGGATATATTCCGTTTTGTTTTTATAGCCGTACTGCTCGCACTTGGAAAGAATATCCTGCATTTCTGATTCGGTGAAACGGACGTTGAGCGTGTAGGACTTCTTTTCTTTCTTACGTTTCAGGTATTTGCGTTCATCATCGGTAAGCTGGCTCTCATCCTTGTCGGCAAGGCTCTTGTCAAGGGCGGCTCTGACATCTTTATCCAAAGAATTATTGATTACTCCCTCATAAGTCATTCCCTCAAATTCCATAACCCTTTGCTTGGGTGGTCTGCCCCTCTTGCGTTTGGTATTTTCCATAGTGGTACTCCTTTCTTTTACTCAATCGGCGTTAGCCGACTTCTCTTTGTCTGCTCCGCAGACTTCGGGGCTTGGGGTGTCCCCAACAAGCATTTGGTATTTTCGTCTGCTGTGCGGCGCAAAATACAATGCTTGCTATTTTTCCTGCGCCGATGCGCATTTTCGCCTGCGGTAACTTCTTTATCCGCAGGCTTTCGCTGTTTCAGCAGCGAATTTCCTCGCTCTGCGAGGTTTTTTCTCCGCCGCTTTGTCGGCGGTTATTTTTTCTCACGCTCCTGCGTGATACTCTTATTTCAGCCGATGGATTTATTTTAATTTATCTCAGCACAGTTATTGCGCAACTTTGGCGGCAGTCTGGTGAAAATATCTCTTGATAGGCATTGCTTTGTAGGAGATAGCGATTCTCATTCGATTATCAACAACAGGAATGCCACCATTTTACACCGGGGAATCTTGAAAAATCTCTCAATGTTCGTGCGCAATGCGAATAGACAAACGGATGTACCGCGCGCTATAATATTATCGTGGATTAAAAAATCCTGTAATTTCAAAACAAAGTGAGGTGAACAGAATGGGTGTAACACTTAATGACAACAATGCCAAACTTGATAATCTCGAAAGGGCTATCAAGGCAGCCAATGAACGCCGCCGTAAGCTAATTGAGAAAAACAAGATGATTACTTATGATACGCTGTCAAATCTTTATGGCAAAGAGGGGCAGGAGCTTATTGATACGATCACTGCGGAGCATACGCTCATCGGCAAGCTGACCGACAGCGGTATGACCTATGAGCAGATCGGTGAGCTGGCTGACGATAGCTCCGCCGACAAGCAGATGAGCTTTTCTGAAAGCAATCATTTCTATTCGGATTAAATATATCCGACAACAAAACGATTGTAACCGTACCGCCTGAAACGCTGTCCAATGCGCACAAATTAAATATGAAAAATTTGAGCGCAATACCTATGGACAAACAGCGTAGGTGCGCGCTATAATGTTACTGTGCAGGAGTAACGCCCTGCAACATCAGCTATGCGTGTAGAGATAGATAATCGCAGGTGGAAAGGAGAAAATTGCAAAAGAGAGAGACACTTGCTGAAAAGGTGGAGCGATATAAAGACAAGCCTACCGATACAGCGACTTATGAGATTGAGGGACAAACTTTTATTGTCACCGCACACTTCGTCGGGGAGAAAAATCTCGACAAGGTGATTCACGATCATGCTTTTCATAGAGCAATGGAAGATTCCGAAACAGCGTAGTCCTTACTGCCATATTCGGTATTCCATTCTCTTTGAGATATATACCGAATATGGCTGCTTTGTTTATCAGAAAGGAGTTTATCATTATGACAAAGCAGTCACATTACAACGTGGGTATCTATGTGCGTTTATCACAGGAGGACGAACGTGCAGGAGAATCCATTTCAATAGAAAATCAGAAGAAAATGTTGACGGAGTATGTCAGCAGTCAGGCAGGCTGGAACTTGGTGGAGATATGCGAGGACGACGGCTACTCCGGCACTACATTTGACCGCCCCGGTGTCCAGAAGCTCCTTGCCGATGCAAAGTCGGGTAAGATCAATCTGATACTTGTGAAAGACCTTTCTCGTTTCGGCAGAAATTATATCGAGGTCGGACAGTATATAGATTACATTTTTCCTTCGTTCAATATCCGCTTCATCGCCCTGAGCGACAACGTGGATACGCTTGAACGCAACAGCACGGCAATGGACATGATGCCGATCATGAATCTGTTCAACGAATGGCACGCCGCCAATACTTCAAAGAAAATTCGTGCGGTCATGGTTTCAAATGCAAAGCAGGGAAAGTATCATGCTCCTGTTGCACCTTTCGGCTATCTCGTAGGAGATACAGAAGATCGTTTGCCCGTTATAGATGAGCCGAATTCTTCTTACGTTCGTATGATGTATAAAATGCGTTCCGAGGGTGCAAGCTCTCCGCAGATCGCTAAGGCTCTGAATGCGCAGGGAGTTATTACTCCGTCCGATTATACATACAAGCGTTTAGGCAAACCGAACCCCTACATTTCCAATCATTTGTGGAATGCTTCAATGGTGCGTGATATTCTCGAAAATCCTATTTACAAGGGCTGTGTTGTGAGCCAGAAATTCACTACCGTTTCCTATAAAAATCACCAAAAGTATATCAGGGATTCCGATGAATGGATCGTGATTGAAGATGCCTTTGAGCCTATCGTAGACAAGGAGTTATGGAATAAGGTGCAAGAGGTCAACGCTTCATGCAGTCATGGCAAGATCACGAAAAGCGGAGTGATCCTGCCGCTGACAGGTCTTATGTACTGTGCTGACTGTGGTTCTAAGCTGAAAAACAACACTACGTTCCATGAAACAAAAAAGCGTGGAAAATACAAGATCGTTTCTTACATCTGCAACAAGTATGCCAATCATGGCAAGGAGACTTGTTCTTCTCACCATATCTTACAGCGTGTGATCGAGGAGCTTGTGCTTGCAGATATTCGTGCAAGGGCAAGCCGTGTGATCGAGGACGAGGATAGCGAGAGGCAGCGTTACATGGCTATCAAAGCCAATGAGCGTAAACAGCAGACTGAGGATGAAAGCAGACTTCTGAAACAGGCTGAGAGCCGCCTTGTGGAGCTTGATACGATTATCAGCAAGACATATGAGGAAAGAATGCTCGGTAAGCTGCCCGAAGATTTAAGCACCAAAATGCTTGAAAAATACTCTACCGAGCAGAAAGAGCTTTCCGAAAAGGCGGAGCAGTGGCGTGAATCGAGCAAGCAGGCAGAGCAAGACGTTCAGGACGTTGAGAGATTCATTCAGCGTTTGAAGAAGTGGAGTGATGCACCTTGCCTTACCCGTGAGCTGTGTCTGGACTTGATCGAGTTTATTGTGGTCTATGCTCGTCCCGAAGAATACGGCGCACCTCGCAAGATCGACATCTATTACAAGTTCATCAACAAGCCCCTTGCAGACAGCAGAAACCTTTTACTTCCGCAGAATTATGTGGAAATTCATCAATCGTAAAATGGTTGTCCTTTTAGGTGGGTGATTACTTTTGGTGAGCAGAAAACCGATTGGGAGTTAAAGCCTGCGGGCAATGGTTTCAAAGAGCGCACAAGGGTTGCTCAGTACACGGGTATGCCTGAACTTATGAGTATGTTCAAGCAGGTCGCTGACATCAGGACGGCGGACACGCTGAAACTCGATGTTCCCGACTGCGATTACAAGGTGGTTCAGGTGGAAGCTACTCCTTTTCAGGTGGAGCTTGTGCAGGAACTTTCCGACAGAGCCGATGCTATCAACAGCGGAAATGTCGATCCGTCTATCGACAATATGTTGAAGATAACGAGCGACGGACGAAAACTCGGTCTTGATCCTCGCCTTATTGATCCTGCTTTTGAGGACAACCCCGACACAAAGCTGAACAGGTGCGTTGAAAACGTTGCCCGTATACACGCTGAAACGGCTGAGGACAAGCTGACACAGATCATCTTCTGTGACCTGGGTGTACCTCACAAGAGCGCCGATGAAGTGAAATACGATGAGGACGGCGAAGTCATTTTCGATGACAGTAAGTCCGCTGCGGAACGTGAAGCGTTAGAGGAAGAATGTGACTTCTGCGTGTATGACGATATAAAGGCGAAACTTATCGCTAAGGGTATCCCTGCCGATGAGATAGCCTACATACATGATGCTAAGTCCGAAAAGCAGAAAAGCGAACTGTTTGAAAAAGTACGTTCGGGAGAAGTGAGAATACTCCTTGGAAGTACTGCAAAAATGGGAACAGGCACTAACGTTCAGGACAAGCTGATAGCCGTTCACGATCTGGACATTCCGTGGAGACCGGCTGACCTGGACCGTGCGCCCGTAAAGGCAACAATATAAATATACAATAGCAAGTATCAGGCAAGATTCCGAAAGCCTGTCACCACTGACCGACCTGTGAGGGAAACCAAATATCAGGGAAAGTAGCATGTCAGTAAAAGCATAAGTCAGCCAACTATCAGGCTGCGACTGAATGCAGGTGAAAGTTACAGATATGAGGATTAACCCCAAACTGGGTGAACGGCAGTCTGAGCGGTCTGTGTCAGGACTACAGCGGAAGATAGTTATAAACGCTGTACTGTAATACTTTTCTGTCACTGTTCGAGGCGGAAAAGCCGGATGTATTACAGCGCATATGCAATAAGCATAAAAGGATGGAAACTGGATACCGACAATCTGTAAAAGCTCGTTATATTGTTGAAAACGGGGATTGCCTAAACCGAAACGCCTGCAAAGGCTATGTATACTGATACTGAATATTCGGCAAGGCAACGGAGCCGCCGTAGTAGTCCGAGAGAGATAATGACTCTTACATGGCGAAGGGCGGCAGTTAAAATACTTTAACATTGATTTAGGAAGGTGTGTGATACACTATGAGAAATCCTGAAAAAGTGTTAAACAGTCTAATCAACCACAGCAAAGACAAAAATTACAAATTTGAAAGACTGTACAGGATTCTTTACAACAAAGATATGTACCTTCTTGCGTATAAGAATATTTACGCACATGAAGGCAACATGACAAAAGGCACAGACGGCGAGACAATCGACGGAATGAGCCTGAAAAGGATTGATGACTTAATCGCAAAAATGCGTGATGAAAGTTATCAGCCTAAGCCGTCCAGAAGAACATATATCACGAAAAAGGACGGCAAAAGAAAAAGACCGCTTGGGATTCCTACATTCATTGATAAATTGGTACAGGAAGTTATCAGAATGATACTTGAAGCCATTTATGAGGGCAGTTTTGAAAATTGTTCTCACGGTTTCAGACATGACAGAAGCTGTCATACAGCATTAGACCAGATACAGACAAGATTCACAGGTGCAAAATGGTTTATTGAGGGCGACATCAAGGGATTTTTTGATAACATTCACCATGATATACTGATTGATATTCTGAAGGAAAGAATTTCTGACGATAGGTTTATCCGTTTAATCAGAAAATTTCTGAAAGCAGGATATATTGAAGATTGGGTATATCATAAGACCTACAGCGGCACACCGCAGGGCGGAATTATCAGCCCCATTCTTGCCAATATTTATCTGGATAAACTGGACAAATATATGCAGGAGTATATCCAAAAATTCAACAAGGGAAAAGACAGAAAAAGAAATCCTGAGTACAGAAAACTTGAAACCAAAAGAAGAAATCTTGTAGAAAAGCTGAAAAAGGCTGAATCAAAAGCAGATAAAGACATAACTAAAGCTGAAATCCGACAGGTTGAAATGGAGCGCAGAGATGTGCCTTACAGTCTGCCAATGGACGAAAGCTACAAAAGAATGCAGTACGTTCGCTATGCCGATGATTTTCTGATTGGGGTAATCGGGAGCAAAAAAGACTGTGAGATGACAAAGAAAGATATTGCGGAATTTTTGACTGCAAAACTCGGACTCGAACTCTCGCAGGAGAAAACTCTCATTACACACGGACAGAAAAAAGCCCACTTTCTGGGTTACAGCATCTATGTCAGAAAATCAAATCTCCCCAAAAGAGATAAGCTCGGCAGAATGGTAAGAAATTACGGCGGACGCATTGTGCTGGAAGTCGAATCCTCAACGATAAGAGATAAATTGCTGTCATTGAAAGCTATGGAAATTACCTATGTTGACGGCAAGGAAATCTGGAAAGCCAAAGCACGATACAGCATGAAGGACAGCGATGATTTAGAAATCCTGAGAACCTACAATTCGGAAATCAGGGGATTCTATAACTATTATTCTATCGCTAACAACAGTTCTATCATCAACAGCTTCAAATATATCATGGAATACAGTATGTATAAAACTTATGCTACAAAATATCGTACTACCAAACACAACATGATAGAAAAATACCGTATCAACAAGGACTTTGGTGTAAAGTACAAAACAAAAGACGGTAAAGAAAAAATCTGCTTATTCTACAATGAAGGATTCAAACGCAAGGACATTAACAGAAATGCTGATGTAGACAACGTAACTGACAAGAGGTTTTATCTCGAAAGAACAAGTCTTATTCAAAGACTGGAAGCAGGCAGATGTGAGCTTTGCGGTGCTGAAAATGTACCGATAGAGATTCACCATGTCAGAAAGCTGAAGGACTTGAACGGTAAGAAATTCTGGGAGAAATTCATGATTGCAAGAAAAAGAAAAACACTTGCACTCTGCCATAAATGTCATGTTGATTTACACAATGAAAAATTAGACTGAGTGATTTTAATGGAGAGCCGTGTGCGCTGAGAGGTGCAAGCACGGTTCGGGGGCGAGTATTTGGAAAACTGCCATAGTAATATGGTAAGTCGCCGGGTACTTAGCCTACAGCGTGCAGGACGTATTATCCGTCAGGGCAATCAGAACAAGAATGTTGAGATATACCGCTATGTGACGAAGGGTACGTTTGACGCTTACAGCTATCAGACACTTGAAAACAAGCAGAAATTTATTTCTCAGATCATGACCTCAAAGGAGCCGGCAAGAAAGTGCGAGGACGTAGACCAGCAGGCACTCACTTACTCAGAGATCAAGGCACTTTGTACGGGCGATGAGCGTATCAAAGAAAAACTCATGCTCGACAACGAGGTCAAGGAGCTTAAAACGCTCTCTGCTGAGTACGCAAACACGGTTTACGAAATGCAGGACAAGATCAAGGCTTTCCCAATGAAAGAAGAACAGCTTACAATAGCTCTTGCCAATTTACAGGCTGACCGCAAGGCGCTGAAAGCACTTCCGATTGATCCCGAAACGAAACTCCCCGTATTCAAAATGAAGATCGGTGATGTGGAGTACACGGACAAGAAAGAAGCAGCAAAGGCTCTTGAAGAAGTGGCTCTCTCGATCAGGATAGCCGATACTCCTGTCAAGGTCGGTGAGTTTCAGGGCTTTCCGATGTCCATTACCGTACACAGTCCTGCTATGGGCGGCGGTATGACAGCAACGATGCAGGGCGAATATCAGCACTCGGCAAAGCTGATAAGCAGTTTTGCTCATAATATGAGCCGTATCGAAGCAGGGCTTTACAACATCGACCGCCGTATAGATCAGGTCAAGACCAATCTCTCAAAGCTGAGGGTGGACTATGATGAAGCGCAGAAGATCGTTTCAGCACCTTTCCCTCAGCAAGCTGAGCTTGAAAGCAAGTCGGAAAGGCTTGAAAAACTGACTACGGCGCTTAACTTGGCGGCTATCGAAGCTAAGAAAAATGCTCCAAAACGTGAACAGACTTGCTATTTCCAGAGGGCGCAGTTAAAGCGTGAAGCCGCAAGGATAGCGAAGAAGAAGTCTGCACCTAAGAAAAATATAGCAAAAGATAAGAAAAAAGGATTAGAATAAAAAATATCAGTATTAGACCGATGTGTTCACATAGACATATCGGTCTTTTATATATCCATCATATATCCAACTGTTATCATCGACCTAAGATAAAAAAAGTGGTATGATTACTATAGTGAACAGAAACAATGCAAAATAATGGATAGTTAGTTTAAGAAATGGAGGAATTCAAAATGAAAAATCCTAGAATTATGGTTTTTTGCCAGAACAACGACTTTGGAAAGCTTGATTTCTATCTCGCTGTTGATGGAACGGAACTGTACCTGTTTACGACTAATTACTTCTCTCGCAACATCTTTGAGAAGTATAGAAACGGTCAGAGACTTGAACAGCTCTTTGAAAACACTTCGCAGATAAGACAGCAGAAGCTGAAGGAGAGAATCCTGAGAATGACACGCTATGTTGCTGAAGAGAACCTTATTTCTCTTTCAAATAAACCTAAGAAACCCATTCGTAAAAGACTCGATGACTACGAATACGAAGTGGCGTAAAGGAGGAATTAACCATGAAAAACAAAAAGCTTAAGCACAGGTGCAATTTCGTTTGCAGGATAACTGGCTGGCATGACAGACTTTTCCGTCTTGTTACTCTTAATAGTGACGGGATTGCTACCTCAAGCTTCATTGAAGGGCGTAGAGCCTTATTTGTTAGTGAAGCATCACAGGCTGTTGATACAGCACAGAGAACAGTAATCGCTGCACGTACTAAGTCGGACGAAATCATGGCGCAGCTCTCTGAGGATGATATTAAGCTTATAACGAAAGGCTCCAAAGATGTCTACGAAGAGAGAAGACGCAAGAAGGTTTTGCATCTGTTTGAGGAGCTCGTCGCAATCCGTAATGAGATCAAGGCTACATATGTCAAGCTCCATTCCGATTTGGACGATGCTCAGGCGGAAATCAAACGTGAGCTTACAGCATATCTTCTTGCAGCTTTCTCAAGAAAGAGACCTGTCGATATCACCAGAAATGCAACTCTCGACTACAAAGATAAGATTTCTTATCAGGCTTATCTTTCGTCTTACGAGTACGCTGATAAGGCTGTGAACGATGTGGTAGACAGCATCATCAGATCTGAGGCACTTTCTAATTACATTAAGGAGGCGGCTTAATATGACCTTGTTTAAAAAGAAAAAACAGAGACCGAGCCTTTTCAGTAAGCAGTCTTACGACGCAGAGGCTCACAAGACAGAACAGCCTTTCGTCTACGAAGGCGAGGATGTTGGATGGACTACATCCGACTATCCTGTTCCTAAAGACTTTTTGCAGTTCTACCATATTGATTTTGCAAAGCAGGCTGCTTCGATGCTCAATGCGGTAGACGAGGGTGTACCCCACTATATGGATCAGCGCATCTACAATGCTACAGATGAGGCTTTGGCATTTCTCGTTCATAAGCACTCAGTGCGCGCAGAATCCATTAGTGAAATCATTTCAAGGAAAAAGGTGACCCGTAACTGTCACAAACGTGAGCTTGAGGCTATAAAAGCTGAAAAGGCACGTGTTGAGGCTATAGTTGAAGAAATAGGAGGATATGATTATGAGTGCTAATACCGTTTACGAAAGAGAAGACCTGCGTAAGCAGGCTAAGAGAGAGGTTAAGTGTGGCTTAGCCTTTCACCCCATTACATATATGGCCTTTCTTCTTTTCGCTGTGATAGTTGACTATATTTCGATAGCTCCTTTTCAGGATCTTGTTCTTCGCACCAATGCAACCATTGCAAAAGCGCTGAGTGTCAGCATTGTATTTTGCATAGATGTTTTGATTCCTATCTCGCTTACAAAACTTGTAAAAGCTCATTTCAAGCAGAATAAGCTGAACCTCATACTTATCTTTGCTATTCTCTTTAGTATCGGTATTCCGCTTCTGCTTATGATCATTCAGAAGATGCTTGGAACTAATATCATGATTCCCGACCGTGGCACAACAGCGGTAATAACCCACGATGTAAAAATTGTAACCCAGTTGCTCTTCTCCTTTGTTCCTCTAGCAACAACTGTCGGCTTAACGGTAATGGGACTGTTACGTGAGAACATTAAGATTTTTCGGAAGTATCGCTACTTACAGTTAGCTGAATCAAGAGTCGAAGCTGAACTCGATCATATTGAGGAAGCTATTGAATCTGATGTCAAAACGCTGAAAAAACGAGATGACTCAAAGTTCGTATCTGGTGTAACCGAACTGTTTGCCATGAGAGATACTCTGTTTTCAAAAGCAAGGGAACTGCTTGCTATGAGCATCGGCAGTCCCGCAGCAACAGAAAAAATCCTCAATTCTAAGCCCGTATACTGCACATCTAAGTATTACGAGTATATAAGCAAATACCTTATCGATAATCCTGCACTTCGTGTAGAGTTTGAAAACGACGAAAAGTCGAATACAACAGCATCAACATCATCAAATGGTAACGTGTCCATATTTGAAAAGGAGGATATCCATCATGAAAAAGAGAGCGCTTAATGTTACAACCGCTATTATCCTTGCGGCATCGGTTCTTTCAACCATGACTGGTTGTACACTTGATGAAATCAAAGAAACTATCGGTGGCAATACTGCGGTAGCTTCTGCACCTGCAAGTAATGTTTGCGTAGTCGTTTCTCCGACAGCTAACCAGCATAAACCCGATGTAAGCCTCGCCTATGATGAGATTTACGATTCCTGTTATAGCTATGGTTACAAAAGCTGTGTTGTAGATGACGGCGCCCCCTATGTTCCTTTTGAAGCTGATCTTACTAAAGAAGAAAAGCCTAACGGATTATCAGACCGTAATAAGGAACTCGATGCAGAAGCTTATACTAATGACTTTATTGAAAAAGCTCAGGAAGTGAAAGCTATTACAGCTGAGAAAGATACAATTAACGCTATTCGCCTTGCAGCTGATTCACTCAAAGATCGTACCGGTGACAAGACTATCGTCCTCGTCGATAACGGACTCTCAACTTGTGGTATTGCTTCTTTTAAGACATTTGAAAATTTCGACTCAGATGCTTGGATTGATGCACTACAGGACTATGATTATCCTACACTTGAGAATGTAAGTATCGTGTGGTATAGTTTGGCTGATACTGTAGCCCCCCAGGATGATTTAAGTAATCGTGACCTTACGAATTTGCAAGATTTCTGGACAAAATTTCTACAAAAATCCGGAGCTTCCGATATTCAGTTCAAGTCGAAAGTAGCTGTAAACTCAACGGTCGATAACAGTGCACTCCCTAGGGTATCTACAATAAAGGTTACGCCTGATACTCAGCTTCCTGATTTCGAGGCTCTGATGGTACAGGTTGAAGAACTTCCGGAAGAAGAGCGAGACAGTACCTTTGACGATGCTCTGGAAGTTGGTCTTAAGCTTGATGAAAACTCCGTGCAGTTCAAGCCCGATTCCTATGAACTTATAGATAAGGATAAGGCAATCAAGATCATGACACCTCTTGCTGACTATTTGAAAGACAATCCCGATAAAAGAATTGTACTTCTCGGCACTACAGCAACCTATGGAAATCAGGAGTCCTGTGTTAAATTTTCCCTTGGGAGAGCTGAAACATTAAAAGAGATCTTGGTTGATGATATGGGTGTTAATGAAAGTCAGCTACTTACATTCGGGTTAGGATTCGAGAACGACTTTCACGTTGATGATCTCAATGAGGATGGAAGTCTGAATCCTGTTGAAGCTTCAAAAAATCGCAGCGTAATTTTTGCTGATACTGATAGTAGCATCGGAAAGTCATACGTATAAACAAATTATTCGGTGGTCAGTAGCATTATAACGATAAAACGCTACTGACCACCAATATAAGGAGGAATCTTTATGGCAAGAAAGCCCTTAATCAATGTTGAGGCAAATGCAACCTACACTTCCAATGTCAAGGCGTATAATATCCTTCTGTCCGGTAACATGATTCCTGTAAAAAGCAGAGTAATCACAGCTGCCTTACAGAAGAATAACGTTCCTATCGTAGTTATCAATCTCGACAACACTAGTCCGTACTTGCACATCAATCACTATGACTACTCTATCAACGATTGCTCTACAGGATATGATATTTTCTCTACGATGACTATCAGGGAAGCATGTGCCTACATTCAGAATACGGCCTACGAAAAGGGTTATGGCGATGAGCAGACTGTTCAGATTATTAAGTACCTCAGTTTTATCAATAAACTTAACGGCTATCTCAACCTTGAACTTCATACTATTAGAGACATCAATAACTACTATTATGAGCCTGACGTTATAGGCAATGCACTTACTAAAATGTATGAAGATGGCGAAGTCACACCCGATGAGTACAGGAGGCTAAACGTTTCGCTAATAAGGGGAATCAAGGGGCAGCTAATCATTGATAATATTCTTGCTTCTACAGACTTTACCCTTAACTTTGACTGTAGCTCAGGCTTTTCAGTAGATAATATGAGATATGGTGAAACTGCATTTATTGATCTCTCGGAGAGACATAGATCTTACACAGAGAATAAAAGTCGAAATGATATACTCTATAGTATTGAAGAGTGTTCCACTCCGATGACAATAGTGCTGAATCTCGGAAAAGCTGATTATGGTCTTGTAGGCAATTTTATCACAAATACTGTTGGGCAATCCAATCGTCAGTTTATTGTTATAATGGATGACGTTTTTAGCCAAGTAGATGACTATGATGTGATCAGGCGAAAGTTTTCGCTGAATCTTTTAGGTCAGCATACCGGAGAAAGCTGTAAGAAGATGGAGGGGTGCTTCCATGAACTCTATAAAGAAGAAAAGCACTACAGTCGTTCGGTAGACAGTCGCTTACTTGCTGATCGGTTTATTGATATACTCTTCCATACCAATCATACTGACACAACAATGACAGTTCCCGTTAAAAGGAGCGTCATAGAACAAGAAGTTATTGCCGATCTCACAGAACGTGCATTTATCATGATGGACAATACAGGTACAACGAACTACTTTTCAATCTATAGTATATAGGAGAGATGATTATGTATATTTCCGCAGTAATATTTGTAGTCCTTTATGCAGTTGATATAGCGTTAGGCTATTGCATAGCTGGCTACATAGGTTCACTTTTTGTTGCTGTTGCGCTCCCCATAGGCATTTTTATCCAGTTGAAGCTTGCTCTTTTTCAGGCAGATGCGATCAAGCTCGATGACCTATCTCCGTCAGACAAGAACAAGCTGTCACTTGCCTTTGAAAATGTCTTGCAGAGTGCAGAAGCTCTCGGATACAAATTTAGTAAGAATCCCTGCATCTATTTATCAGAAGATCGGGCAATGAATGGCTTTAACGCAGGTAATGCAATAGTCATTAATCGTGGTCTAATGAATACTGGTTGTCTCGAGGGAATATGCGCTCATGAAATAAAGCATTGGCGTTACATGGATAGTTACACCTCATGCCTTATATGCAATACAATAACTGTCCTTTCGCTCTTAGCTATGTTCGTAATGAGCATCTACGTTTTCGCTATTGCTCTCTTCATCGGTATTCTTGTAGCTGTTATTGGCAACGGGACAGCCGGTTTCCTTGTGGGAACATTCGTGGGAAACTTCCTCGGCAAAATAAAAGACCTAGTATTAAGAGCCAATCTGTATCTTATGAATGTCCTGCAAGGTCTGCTTTCAAGACATACTGAGTATAAAGCAGATGAATGGGCAACGAGAATAGGATATGGTGAACAACTTAAACAGTTCCTTCGCTTAACATATGAAAGTCGAAGAATGGAGAGCCTTTCGGCAAGACTTTTATCAAGTCACCCATCAGATAGTAAGCGTATCGGACATATTCAGCGTATTCAAAATCAGATGAACGATACTGATGAACTGGTAAGACTACCGTTCAATGTTTAAAAGGAGGTTTATTATGAGTTATATTCACAGAGCGCCCATTTCTGATGACACGAAGGAAATGGTATGGGACAATGCAGAACATAACCAGGTGGATGAAAATGGTCAGATGGTGTCTCCTAATGGAACAGGTGAGGCTATCACCGAAGATACAAAGGTTGACATCGGGCATAAGCCAGGATTTGAAAACAAACATGAGGTTGAGTTTTCAGAGAAGGCAGGTTTGACGCAGGAACAGCATAACGAGTTATTTACAAATCCCGGATCATTACAGATTGAACCGAGGGGCGAAAACAGATCTCACCAATTCGAGAATCATGATCACAATGATGCTATGCAGAACGTATCGGCTTACGCATATTCACAGGATAGTAATATAGCTGCAAACACCTATATATATCCCTCTGATGATGGTAAAGCCGGAACGATCTCGGTGGTAAATGCTCAAACAGGTGAAGAAAACACAATCTGCTCATACGAGTTACCTAGTAGTGACACGCAAGCTGATTTGTCGACCAATGCAACAGACGATACAGCTAGTAATACTCAAACAGATGATGCTGCCGAGACCATATCCGATGAAGATTCATACGATGCTTCTGACGATGACGCTTATACGGCATAATTAAAATGCTGTACTGAAATATTATAGATAAGCAGCACCTATCTTAACTTGATGGGTGCTGCTAAAAAAGGAGTTTTTATTATGACAATTACAAATAGTAACATATACAAAGTCCCGGAGATTATTCCAACAGCAACACAGATTTCGTTAAACGGTCATGACAGGAACAACAAGGAAAAGAAGTATGTTCTCTCCGACCGTTCGGTATGCTTGCTCGGCTCTCCTGGCTGCGGCAAGACTTCGACTATTCTCCGTATACTTGATGATTTAAGTAAAAATCCGATGGCTGTAACAGTTATCCTTGACATGAAAAGAGACTTCGTAAAAAAAGCCTTTCGTCCCGGAGATGTGGTGCTTTCCCTTTTTGATATAGAGGGTGTTCCTAAAGAAAGTCAGGTCAAATGGTCACTACTGAATGAGGCTTATAATGATACACACCCTGAAATTATACTTTACGAGATCGCAAGCATGATATATCAAAGTGCTGTTGAGGGATCAGAAAACAAAGCATTTCCCATATCTGCAAAGTTCATATTTTATGCTATACTGTTTATTACTTATAAGGAATCAAATGGGAAAATGCCAAGTAATAAGGAGCTGATTCATAAAGCAGAAACGATTACTCCCTCAAAACTGCTCGAAGATATAGAAAAATATGATGAACTAGCTTCGGTACGTAACCTGGTAACAGAAAAACAGAACGTGACCAGCTGGGGCATACAAATGGAGAAAGCAAGGGTTTTAGCTGATCTGTTTGTAAAAAAATCAAATTTTTGCCACGAGAATAGTGACTTTTCTATTAGAGATTTTATTCATCGTGGGAAAGGTCATCGTCTGATTATAGTTCTTGATATTGAAAGTCGAAGCTCCTCAGAAAATATAGCGAAACTGCTTTTAGACATCGCTTTAAAGGAGGCACTTTCAGGCGATGATCTTGAATATAGTGATATGACAAGGTATTACTTTGTGCTTGATGAATACGCTTATTTGCCTTGTGGGGGACTTGAATACCTGGATTTTGCAAAAGATATGGGACGTAGCAAGGGGTTACGTATCATCGGAGCTTTTCAGCATTTCAGTCAGTTAAAAAAGCTATACGGTGGTAAACTTGAAAATGCTATGAACGATGCAGCAGGCTATGGTGATATAGTTGTATTTCATCCTCACGATGGTGCTACACGAGATTTTGTTCTGAATCGCTGCGGAACTGAGATGAAAGAAACTGTTACGATCGATGCGATGTGCAATGTTCATACAGAAGTTAAAGAGATGCCCGTTGTTCCACCAGGTGTACTCAATGAATTAAAGTGCGGTGAAGCAGTAATACTTCCAGATGAAGGAAGACCGTTCTGGTTCTATTTTGATGAATAAGAAAGGAATGATTATATGATTTATGAAAATAAGATTTTACCCCGACTAACCACAAGCGTACAAGGTGATTCAACAGATATTATGTTGAAAATAGCCGGCTTAGAGATGATAAGCTATGGAACGGATACAGTATTAGAGGGAAAACTATTAGAGGAATGTAAAAAAATTATAAAACACTACATGCAGAGTAGTGACTTACTACAGTTCCTTTCGTCAGCTGCTTATCACGACGCATATACACTTAAATATAAGTTAAATCCGCCGATAACTACTTCTAAGATGGACTGCGAATACATTCTGAATTGTTTAGCACATATAGGGTACCTGTCTGATTTCTCCTATTCAGCACTCTCTACATCATTCTGGATCGAATTAAACCGAAAATCTAATCATACTATTATCGAAATATTAAACATAGGTATTTGCGGACTTATAAATCAAGAGTGTGATATAAAACTCAACGTGGAATTGAGAAGTCAGAAAGAAAATATATGGTCAGACATTTTAGTCGCCTCTGATAATAAATTAACACTTATTAACATCGAACTTGCAGCCGGCTTAGAGACTAATATATCCTCACATATATCTCAGCTTGAAAAACTAAAAACCAAGATCATAAAGGCGAAAAAAAGAACCAACAATTATTTAGCTGATTATATCGTGATTACTCCAACGGTTTTTAGGCATTTGCCTAAAGCACTTCAACAAATGGACTGTATTATGACAATAGAAAACATCGAATCCAAAATCAACGAACTAGTTATATAGCAAACACTGGAGCACTTTTCTGTATGCGATACATTCTAATGATATTCTCGGGTTAATCAGTTTCATATTATGGTCGAACATCCAATCTGCTATGTAGGTTGGATGTTTTTTCTTGGGAACAGCGTAAGTTCAGTGATTTCACATTTGCAGCAGGAGAACGGAATAAAGATGACCTTGATTTAGAGCCATTTGCAATTACAAATAATCAGGGGTTTATCGCTCAAAGTGAAGCTCATGATGACTTTGGCTACATGAAAGATGTTGACCGAAAAATGTATATTGTAGTAAAGCCAAACTCATTTGCCTACAATCCCGCAAGAATAAATGTCGG
>JABLTO010195119.1_pt1 | contig 43967 bp, 35 predicted proteins | sample 7160091 | NCBI WGS metagenome assembly JABLTO01 (sample SAMN14651225, study PRJNA627086) | human gut metagenome | isolation source: feces | host: Homo sapiens
ATTACAGTTTTTTACGGGAATAATGGTTCGGGAAAATCTACATTATTGAACATAATTGCAAATAAACTTCAACTAAAAGGTAAAGAATATGCTACGAGTAATTCTTTTGGAATCGTAGATTATTGTAACGCATTTTCAAATGAGTGTTCGTATAGTCTGGGTGAAGACGATTTTGGATTCGTTATAAAGAATCTCCCAAGAAATAGCAGGTATATTAAGAGCGAAGATATTTTGTACGAAATCAAAAAAATTCAGCAAAAGCAAGTATTGTCGGATGGGATGGAATACGATTATGTGCAGAAAGGTATGACAATACAGGAAGCAAAAGACTTTTTATCTTCGAAAGAAGGAAGAAAACAAGAAGAATATATTAAATTTGCACAGGAAAAATATTCGAACGGAGAAACTTCAATGCAATACTTTGAAGAATATTTACAACCAAATGCGCTATATCTTCTTGACGAACCAGAGGTTTCTCTTTCACCCTCTAATCAGGTGCTTTTAGCAAATGGAATTAACAAGTTGGCAAGGTTACTGGAATGTCAATTTGTTATTGCAACACACTCACCTTTTATGCTTGGTACACAAAATGCCAAAATATATAACATAGATACAAAAGAATATGATGTAGTAAAATGGAATGAATTAGAAAATGTTCAATATTTTTACAATTTTTTCAAAAAGCACGAACAAGAATTTTTATAAGTTATCATGGCTGTGTCAAAATAACAACCTTCCGTTCTCGTAAACAGTTACATATTATTAACAAAACAGTTCCGTTTATCCCCTCAAATTTCTCCTATAAAGGAAGGAACAATTTCTGACTTTATGACAGGGTTACATGCCCTGTCATTTTTATGGTCATTTTTAGAAAATCTGTTCCCAAATCACAAGATTATATGGCAGTGACCGGACAACAACAGAATAACAGCACTTTACGAGAGACTGTCACGAGATGATGAACTGAATGGAGACAGTAACAGCATTGTAAACCAGAAGAAAATGCTTGAAAAGTATGCCAAAGAACAGGGGTTTACGAACCTTGCTCACTATACCGATGATGGGTATAGCGGCACAAACTTTGACAGACCGGATTGGAAGCAATTGACTGCTGACATTGAAGAAAGAAATATTGGATGTGTTATCGTCAAGGATATGAGCCGAATCGGCAGAAATTATCTGGAAGTAGGCTTTTATACGGAAGTTCTATTCCGAGAAAAAGGCGTCCGCTTTATAGCCATTTCCAATGGTGTTGACAGTTCACATTCTGAATCCAATGAATTTGCACCATTCTTAAACATTATGAATGAATGGTATATGCGTGATACCAGCAGAAAAATCAAGTCTGTACTTCGCAATAAAGGTATGGAATGCAAGCATCTGACTTCTAATGCCATCTACAGATACAAAAAAGACCCGGAAGATAACAACCACTGGCTTGTTGATGAAGAAGCCGCTGCTGTGGTAAGACGTATTTTCCAGTTGATTATTGAAGGGAATGGACCGATGCAGGTTGCCAGAATACTCACAAACGAAAAGGTTGAACGTCCTTCCTACTATCTTGCAAAGTAGGGACTCGGCACTTGCAGAGGTAAATGTGATATGACAAGACCTTATTCATGGACTGCTACCACCATCTGAAAAAGAAAAAGCAGCTTTAGAAGCTGCAACTGATACTGACAAATCTAAAAAGGGAGCATAAAGAAACCCGGTACATAAAGTACCGGGAAAGAAAAATTTTCGTTATTTAATTTGTCTACTTGACGGGTAGCATACCAAAATCAATGCTTGCAGCCGTTTTTTGTTTCGCAGCGATATGTGCTATTGTGCTATATTTTTTACACTATGGTAAATTTATTTCTTTTGTCTGCTTGATGATGCTTCGCATCGTAGATTTTTTGATGAATTCATAATCAGTCCGAAAACCGAAAGTTCGGTGTAAAGAATCTGTTATTTCAGTTCTGGTGTAAGAGGGAACATAGCCATTAGCGGTATTTAACAGAGTCATTTTCATAGAGCGCAAAGTCTCGATGATCTGCTCTGCTGTATAGCGATTTCCTATGTTCTTTTCTAACAGACGGTAGAGAAGAAGGCTGATGTAACAGGTCATGAAGTGTGCCTTGATCCGGTCATCTCTTCTGACATACACAGGTCTGGCTTCGAATTCAGTTTTCATGATTCTAAAGTTCTCTTCAATTTCCCAGCGCTGCTTATTAATCTTTATAATCTCCTCGATATTTCCCTCAAGATTTGTCATAACCGCATAGATTTTTCACATCGACGGCTTTCTCTCGTAAAGCAATAAACTGTCGAGCTTCGTTTTAATTTGTACTGGATACACTGGTATAACCATAAATTTTCCATTATTTCCTCCAATAGTGAAAGGGCTTATCTATGCAAACCGCATAGACAAGCCCTTAAATTATAAAAAATCTAATTCAACTGTAAATCAGCGTTCTAACTCATATCATTTTCCCGCATTTGAATTTAACGATATTTATTACATTCAGCAACATACATTCCAGAAGCAAATAATAGGGCTAACCGCAATTAGTGGTTGAAAACAATCCGAGATATAAAACATATACATGAGGTATGGTGGTTGAAACCATGTACCGTCAACAAAGCGGAGCCACCAACCTTTGGCGTCCTTCATCCAATGGCTGTAGCCATCATTCACGGTCTGATTGGCTGTGCCGGTGATGACGCCCTGTTCCACATTTCTGTAGCCCTTCTGGCTGTCTATTGTCACCTTGTTGGACGGTTCCGGGGTTACTTTAACACTACTTTCGTTCGGATCGTTGCGATTGGAGCCGCTGCCTCCGGGCGTGTTATTTCCGGAAGTATTTCCGGGAATTACCGCCAGATGAACTTTCTTTCGGTTTTACCGTCACCGTGACGGTTTGTACCTTATCCTTGAAATTCGCCATGGACGCTTTCACATATACCAGATATGTTCCCGCATCGGTAAAGCCCGGAATCTCTTTCTGATAATCCACACCATCCGTAGAATAGGTAAATACCGCATCCGGGCGAACATTTTTAAGTCCGATTTTCACAGAAGCATTGATCTTCGGCTGCTGCTCGGTGCCGTTGTAGGTGAGCGGGTCTGCCGATACCATCATAGACGCGAAATCACGTGGCTTGATCCTTCCTTTATGTGATACCTTCGATTCTGTCAGCTCATAATTCTCTGCCTGTTCACCTGCTAACAAGATGTTCTTCGCAACTATATCGTGCTCTCCAACATCTGCACTCTGATATGCCCACTGCACCTGATCTGTATGAACATCCTTAAGTGCAGGAGTATTATTATTGCCGTCGCAAAGCTTAATTGCCAGATTCTGCTCCTCTGTAATATTCGTAGTCCCATCATAGACTTTATCGAAGGAACCTGTTATCTGTGCTTTTAATTTACACTTGCTAATCTGCGTTTTATTTTGGGAACAAAATACTTTTGACTCATAATTATCTGTTATCACCTTTACAAATACATACTGGCCAGACTCATTTACATTTACAATCTTAGGGCACTCTGACTTCCACTTATCTGGTAATTTACTGCTGTCCGATATTCTGGACAGTTGATATTGATAGTCATACTCCACATTCTCTGGTATACCAGCCGCTTTAATTGTAGCTGCCTGATATCCCTTAGCGCCATTATATACACCGCTTGCGGCTTTCACCGTCAGGTCCCATCCGGCAGGAAACTCTGCTTTATCAACAGTCAATGTTATATAAACCGGAGTACCTTCTTGATAAATTCCACTTGCCTGTGTCATAACCTTAATTTTAAAACCACCAGCCTTGTTTACCTTTAGCTGACCTGTTGACCCATCAATCGTTCCTTCACCCTTAGATTCACTTCCTGTATATTCAGCAAGTTCATAGTGCAGAGCTCCGGCATTCGTCGGTTGCTGAATGTGTGCAAGCTGTTGAACGTTAATTTTATTTTCGCTATATACAGCCTCTATTTTCTCGCTATAACCTGTTATTCCTGTCGGTTTCTGCTTTGCAGAATCCGGCACACTTCCGGTTCCGCTGATTGTACCATTGTTTTCTAATGTTCCAATATTGCCCTTATTGCCAGCCACCACCGGCCCATTTACAGTTAAATTTCCTTTATTTATCAGCTTACTTCCCTCTTCAAGCACTACTTTATTATTCACGGTCAGAATTGCGTTATTCTCTACCGTCACCATTCTGCTTTCATCAACATCAAGAATATCCACCGTTAACTTTCCCGGAGCCTTAATCACCGTGGAAGTTCCATCAGCAACAAACCCTAAGGAACCAGGGTTTTTTGTAGAAACAGTCATCTCACCTCCAGATAATTCAAACTCACCAAATGTATACAATCCCTGACAATCGTTTCCAATTACTTCCATCTTACCACCAGTCATGATAAACTGGCCTCTTACACACATGCCATATCTGGTATTTCCCCCATCCCTGGTTGCGCTTGCAGTAATATTTCCACCCGTAACCCGTAACGTTCCATTCATCCCAATCAGAATTCCCGATGCTCTTCCATCATCCACACCTCCAAGCGACTGTGATGCACTTGCATTAATAGTACCACTCTCAATAGTTAAATCTCCCATAAGATTGATACCAGATCCTGCATTTCTTCCATACACATTTAAAGCACCATCACCGTTAATTGTTACTGTCGTTCCTTCACCAATCCAGAGGGCGTTAGTGCTTTTATTTGAAGCTGTTGCATCTAACGTATTGTCCCCTTCTAACTTAATAATCCAGTTTGAATAACCACCCAAGTATAAATAATTCATTTTTACATTGTTCAAAGTTAAAGTATGACATCCATCTTTGTAACTAGGATCGATTCCCATTTTCTTTAGGTCATCATAATAACGGCCTGAATAGCTGTTACCATCCCAATAAATATCTTTTTGTTCTCCATTTATTATTACTGACATTACCAGCTGCTGACTTGCCAACATTACCGCCTGATCACCAGCCACGGACACTTCCACCACCAGCGCGTCCACGCCTTCTGCCAGCTCATATCCTTCTTCCAGTTCTGCCTTAAACTCATAGGTGCCTTCCAGTGGCCAGCGGCCTTCTTCGTCCTGCACATACTCCGTACAGGTCCAGTTGGTGATCTGCAGATTCTTCTCTTCCCAGTCTTCGCCGTCTCCCACCTGGGCGATGATGGCCTGTGGTAAATACTCGGTGACTTCTGTAAAGGATGGCTGGGCTTCCTCAGTGATTCCGGTCAGCTCCAGCCTGCCATCAAGCAGATTTTCCTCCGGATCAGACCATGACCATGACAGGAGCTTCGTCTGTGGAACCGGTCGGATTCCTCCCCATACTGTATTCCCAAAAGCTGTCGATATTGCCAACGTCATCGCCAGCCAGATTGCCGCTGATTTTCGTGTGTTTTTCATTACCACAACGTTCCTTTCTGATTTCTTTTCAAACTTAATATACGCTCATAAAGTTAGTCTATTGCTCTGCTTTCATTATTTAACCTGAATTATTCACAGCTGTGCCGTGAAAGTGATCAAAAAGAATCTTTAAAATGCTTTTTTCTCAGCACCAAAGCCATACAAAGCATTGATGCGAACAGGAGCAGACATACTTCTGTAACAGGAGCCTCTCCTGTTTTCGGAGGTGTCAGGCCTGTATTATTCTCTGCTGTTGTTTCGGACGATGTATTACCGGATGGCGTATTTCCGGATGGTTCAGTCCCGGATGACCCTGCTCCAGAAGTTCCTGCATCTTCAAGTGCAGGAATCGTAACTGCAGGTTTTGTTGTAGCACAGATACTGCATTGTTCATGCTTAGATCCAGCCACTCCGACTGCCGCCGGTGTATCAATGACCCATTGCCAGTCATGTAATCCGGTTGCCGGGATTTCTCTTGCAGACTTACTGTTGCCGCATCTTGAACAATGAATTGATTCACTGCCGCTTGTGCCACATGTCGGAGCAACATCTACCGTATAATCGGATTCCCAGGCATGTCCACCGTAAATATCCTCACATAGATTTCCGGAAACTGCAGTCGTTGTTCCTGCTTCTACCGGAACAGCGGCTTCGTCACCCTCACCATATGCTGCCAGACCAGGATTTTTCTCGCTGTCAAAGGAACAGTCTGTATAGGTGCCTTCCGTATGTGTTCCAACAAATCCTCCGGCCTTATAGTCTGTGCTGGCTGCAGTCACCTTTCCTGCAACATGGCATTTATCCAATATTGCACTACCTGTTGCACCTGAAGTGCCGATTTCTCCGACAAATCCGCCCACTTTCGGATCCCATTCGGTTACTGAACTTGTCACATCACCGAGTGCAGCACAGGAAGAAGCTTTTCCTTTCTCCATGTATCCTGCAAATCCTCCGGCACGCCAGTCGCTTGCAACAATATCAACTTCTGCAACGCAATTTTTGAAAGTACTCATTGTTTCTGGATCAGCTTCCTGCGCATATCCCACAAAGCCTCCGATTGCCCATAATCCTGTGACTTTTCCGGTTACTTTGCAATTCGTATAAGTGGAACTGGCATCTATTCCCACAAAACCACCTGTATTATCACCGCCTTCGATTTTAACATCTGCCTGGCAGTTATCTACCGTCGCACGACATACCTCTCCGATCAGTCCGCCTGATATCATTGTCTTTCCCACTTTTGTATTTGTAATTGTTCCTGATACGGAAATATTATCAAAACGAATCGTATGACCAAAATTTGCTATTACATATCCGGCTAAAATGGCAGAACTACTTCTTCTCATTCCCTCATCCGTTGCATAAATTCTGGCATCCACAATGTTGAGATCTTTCGCACCCACATTTGTTGCAGTTCCTGCATTATCTCCTATATTCCCAAAAAGTCCCGCACTGTTTTTTTCTGTACGCTCGTCTACAATAAGACCTGTGATTGTCTTTCCGTTTCCATCCAGAAAACCTGCAAACGTTTTATTCTCGCTTGCTCCGTTCTCATACCACTTCCATACGCCGATTGGATTCCATCTGTGTGCAGACAGATCGATATCATTTTCCAATCTGAAATACACATCCTTATATACTGTTACATTATCTTCCACATCTTTTGCAACCTTAGCAAGCTGTGCTCCGTCTGTGATCAGATACGGATCTGTTGCCGTACCGCTTCCGCCTGCAAATTCTGTTGCCGCATTGTCCCTCCATGCTGTTGCCGGAACTTCGTCATCTGCCAGAACCGGCATCTGCATGAATAACACTGCGATAAAACATATAAGCATTGCTCCTACATACTTAATTTTCTCTTTCATACCAAATACCTTCCTTTATTGTAATTCACCTAAATATTTTGTAAAAATATTTCATATTAGCTTATTTTATCTTCAAAAATAGCATAATTCAATCCACCTGGCTCAAGCGGTTGATTTTCGGCTCAAGTGGTTTTTTTCTGTTGTTTCTTGTTTTTTATCCGGAATTCATCTATTATGAAGTCAGATTATTTTTACGAAAGAGGGATTTGCCATGAGGATTGCACTGGTTGACGACTGTCTGGATGATTTAAGTATTATGCATCAGTTTCTTGCAGAGGCATTAGATACGGACTCTGTCATTACAGAATTTCATAATGGAGAAGATTTTTTACAGCACTGGAGTGCAGATACTTTCGATCTGATCGTTCTTGATATTTATATGGAGCAGTTAACAGGGATCGAGACCGCACGGGACATACGGGAAACGGATCCGAATGTCTGCCTTGTATTTGCCTCTACAAGCAATGAATTCGCGAGTGAAAGTTATGAGGTGAATGCCTGCTATTATCTTCATAAACCTTTTTTGAAGCAACAGGTTCTTGCAATGCTTGACCGGATTGGTCAGCAAAGTCATGAGGTTTCACGTACCGTCCTTCTTCCGAATGGAAAAAAGGTACTTTTACGCAGCATTATTTACGCAGATTACGCCTCTCACCGGGTAACTTTGCATTGTAAAAAAGATGAAACGATCACCCTGCGTGTACCTTTTCAGGAGATCGAACAGCTTCTGTGCCACTATTCCTATTTCTATAGTCCATGCAAAGGGATTGTCGTTAATTTTTATGAAGTGTGCGGTCAGCCCGGTACGGTATTTTCCATGTCTGATGGCTCACTGATCCCGATCAGCCGCCGGAAATCCGCTGATGTACTGTGTGCTTACTCATCGTTTTGCTTTGATAAGATCAGAAAGGAGATGCCATAATGCTTCCACCACTTTCCCACATTTTTGAAATCTGCCTGTACTCCCTGCTGAACTTTTTCCCATTTTTGATATTTGCATTATATCCGTTCCGGGATGATCTCCGTTTTTCACGCACGAAAACCGGACTGTTGATTGTCGTCCTCACGTTTCTTCAGATTCTGTTCGGACTTCTTGCCCGTTTTTCAACCGGAAATATCTCTGCCATATTGTCTTTGATCAGTACGCTTTCTTATGCAATTTTTTACTTTGCTGCCATCAGAAAATCACCCGGCCAGCTTTTATTCGTACTGCTTATGATTTCGAATATTGCCAATCTGACCGTCATTACCGCAAAGTGTCTGGAAGGGCAGTTCTTCCCAGATTTTGCTCTTTTGCCTTACCGTTATTCAATGTCTTTGTTTATGGTGATCGCTGAAATTTTTATTTTAATACCGATCTTTGTTTTTCTGAAAAAAGTGATCACTCCTGCGATTTCCTGCTCACAGTCTTTTCATGAGTGGCGTTATCTCTGGCTGATCCCGGCAACCTTTTACCTGATCTGGTATTATATGGTCTATGGCAATTCGTCTTTATCCGGGCTTGAGATCGCACTAAATCCCAAAAATATCATTGTATCTGTCTTTATCAATGCCGGAGCACTTCTTATTTATTCCATCGTTGCCAGATTGATCATAAATCAGGAACAGATTTTAAAACTGCAGCAGCAAAATCATCAACTGGAATTGCAGACTGTCCAGTATGAAAAACTTCAGGAAAGAATTGAAGACGCCCGCCGTACAAAACATGATCTGCATCATCATCTATCTGTTATGCAGGCTCATTTGGTGAAAAAAGATTATGAAGCCTTAGCTTCCTATCTGGAACAGTATTGTAAGCAGTTACCGGATCATTCCCCGATCACCTTCTGTGAAAATATCTCTGCAAATATAGTTCTGTCCTATTATGCACAGGAAGCAGAGCGTCTTGGTATTGCTTATTCTGCAGTTGCGAGTATTCCGGCATCCTGCCCGATTGAAGCCAATGATCTTTCTGTTCTTTTTGGAAATCTGCTTGAAAATGCAGTGGATGCCTGTGTAGCTTCTAAGACAACTGCACGAAGCATCGTTGTCCGGGCAGTTTATAAAAAGGGTTCTCTTTGTATTGCGATTGACAATACTTTTGATGGTAAAATTATGCAGGATCCGGATGGAACTTTCTCATCCACCAAGCATGCCGGCAAGGGATTAGGTACTGTTTCCGTCCGGACAATTGCTTCGAAATATCACGGCACCTGCCGCTTTGACTGGAAGGATCAGATGTTCTATGCATCCGTGATCTGCTTTGAAAAATAAAGGATTTTGATTGTTTTTGTTATTTGTTAATTTATTTTGCCGCCATGAAAACCTTATTTCCCTTACCTTCCATACGTTCTTTGTCGTTGCAGACTAGATGAATGTGTTAAAATTTTTCAAATTAGGGTAATAATCATCCGGGTGCTACAAATATATCTGCTCATCAGCTTCCACGCAATAGCAAGACACAGCACCACCTTTTTCTACAAATGATGCTCCGGTATCAATACACATATAACCGGTTGCTCTATAGATATGGTTACTTTCATCATCATTTAGATTCATTACCGGAACATGTCCTACAATCAAAAACTTATCTAAACGGTTAAGGTCATATTCTTCCATACGGTGGATATCATCGGATAATAAAAAATCGTATAAATTTATGTCCGCCGCTGCCTCAATCGATTTTACAACATTAATTGTTTTATCCTTATTAAATATTATGCAATTTGCAGAAAGTCCGGAATGAGTAACAACTGTTTCACCATATTTTGTCCGGATTTCCTCATAAATAGGCAGACTTTTGAGGAAAAGATACAGATTTTCTTTCGATTCTTTCGTCATCTTATTAAGACTTTTTATTGTGCCTGCGCCACCAAATAATTTATAAGTAAAATCATCCAGTTTTCCATCAAGATAGTTCAGACAAAACATTTCATGATTTCCCATAAGTATTTTCATTGAACCTGTTTCAATGTACGGTTCTATATATTTAATCAGTTCAATTCCATAATTACCACGGTCAAGAACGTCGCCTGCTATTATCATTTTATCACGGATTCCGTCAAAATCTATTTTTTCAAGCAGGTTTTTAAACTCTGTGATTTGCCCATGTATATCTGAAATAACATAATGCATAGTGAGTCTCCTTTAATATGGAATTATTATAACATATACGGATTGTGAATTTAAAGCAGACAGCGTATGAAGATGGCTATTATAAAGGTGAAGCTACAGGCAGAGCTGAATTTGTATTTATTTCGAGCACGCAACTTCTCTTTCATAATGAATACTATTGTTCATGAATAAATCTTCAAATACCACGGGCTTGTACCCATTAATCTCTACACCGGCATTTAAAGCACATGGAATGTTATTCTTAATAAACTCATACGAAATATTTTTTTGATGGTGGAGGTGTCCATGTATAAGAAAGTTATTTCCTTTGTCTTTATCATGAACTGCATAGGCTGAACCTCTCCACTCCATTAACGGGTAGTGGCATAATGTTAAATGCCGCCCTTTATCATCCTGTATTTCTTTCAAATTATCTATACTGACAAAATAATCACTTAAATTCCTGCAGCATGCCATCCATTTGTTGTCGTGGTTACCTACAATCAAATGTTTTTTTCCGGCAAGTTGTCTCAAATAGTAGGAACAATGCTTATCAGACTTATATATGAAATCTCCAAGTATGTATACTTCATCATTTTCATGGACTGTGGAATTCCAATTATTAATAAGAGTGTTGTCCATCTCCTCAATGTCATTAAACGGCCTGTATCTGACAATATTCATATGTCCAAAATGTGTATCTGAGATAAAATATATCATCTACTCTTTCTCCTCCTCCGTTTTTTCTTTTTCTTTCAGGATATTTTCTACACTCTTTCTATACAATCTGATGCGATTAGTGTACTCTTTCTTTAGGCTGTCACTTGACAACCCACTTTCAAAATAATATCAACGTTATACTTAACTTAAACCAACAATATAAATTACATCCGTTTATCTATTTTTTGTTTATTTTTAATATGATTATCAGATATCGTCGGCTAATTCCATTTCTCCTTCTTATTTTTTGAATTTCATCAATATACCTATGTTGCAATTCAAATATGGGTTCCTTTGACATGTACAAAAAAACTAATCCAAATATAAACATTGCTATAAGTAAAATAATACTGAAGCTAGTATATCGTATATCACTTAATAATTTAAACAACCCTATAATAATTTTAGCATAACCATATGTTAAAACCATTATACTAACCACCCATATAAGTTTTACATATATCAGAACATTTTTACTCTCTTTGTTTTTTAAATTACCTTTTACCATATTTGAACATAAAAAGCCTGCTTCCTGACATAACAAAAAAACTAATGCAATAACAATTAATATAAATATACAACTTACAGTGGCTAGATGAAATTTTGTTAGCACCGTATACTCACGGCACATAAAAATTGAACTGGCAAAATATATACCTGACCCTGCAAAAATGATCATGCTTAACACTTTATATGTATTGCCTCTTATTTCTCGTTTTGAGCGTTCCCAATCATATTTTAACAATAAAGAAATATATTCTATAAGTTGTTTTTGTCTTCTATTTAAGATTTCATTAGAAGGCTTTTCTTTCTCTATTTCATGAATAACCTCCCATATATGTGCATCCTCCATACAATTTTTCCTATTCATTCCAAATCCATTTATTCTAACTTTCAATTCAATCAATATCTTCAAGGTTTTACCATAGGATGCATTATTTAAATTGTAAGCTATGTTTCTTATCTGTTCACGCCACTCTTTTCTCTCTCCTGTTATATATTGCAAACTTCCTTGTCTCCTTGAAATAATAAATGATATAACAGTTGAAAAAATTGTAGCCAGAACCGTTGACCCTAATATAATCTGTGCGTTCATTTAAACCTCCTTTACACACAATATTCCTTAACATACTCTGCAAAATACGGCAATGCGAGAGAAATGTATCCTTGTCTGGAATTAAGGATTCCTCTTTTTAGCAATCTGTCTCTATACATAGAGTAACTTTTTGATTTATCTCCCATAAGTATCAGCACTTCTTCACGCTTGTACTCATCTTTTTCAGTCAACAATGCTGCCAGATACCTATCCATTTCTGTCATCTCTTCCCATATTTTTTCATAGGAATAGGCAAACAATTCTGCTTTCAATTCATATAGAATATTTTCAAGTGATTCTGAATCATTTTTCTTAAAGTACAATACCCCAAGTTCTTGAAACGCATAGGCATATCCTTTTGTAATTTTTGCCATTTCACGTGCCAGACTTGAATCTATCTGCAATTTACTTCTATACATTTCAGCCATTCTTATTAAGTTCAAAGGCTCGGTTTTAATGGTTGTTGCCCTTCTGAAAAAAGTGAGATTTTTTACATTACTTAATTCCTGGATATTTTCATACAAGCCTGTGCATATAAAATATACCGGATATCCTGCTCTTAGCCACTTGCCGTATTCAGATGCAAATCTAATCATTTCTTCTGATTTTGACACTTCATCTATGCCTATGAGAATTTTCTTTTCTTTTTTTTGGACGGCTTCTATCATCGTCTCAACTTCGACTCCAATATCAAAAAAATCGCCATTTTTTCCCTTTGTATATCCAAAACCACCACCTGTTCCCAATACTGTTGCCGTAACATTTACCCCTGTAGCTTTTTTTTCTGCCTTATTAAATCCCTCTTTTACTAACATTGCCGCAATCTGCCCAAGTATATCTCTTGTAGGATTAACATCAAAAACAAGCCAATCTCTACTTCTATTTCTTAGTTCTTCCTCTACCTTTGCCAGAATTACGGTTTTACCAGAACCTCTGACTCCCGTTATCTTGTATACAGACTCCGATGGATTGTCATATGAAAAGTTTTCCAGTATTTCATCCGTTTTGTCCGTATGGATATACGTATTTTCAGGTGTTTTACTAAATGTAGTTGTAAATGGATTTTGCATATGCCACCTCTTTTATACTTTCTATTTTTTATAGCTTTTTATACTTTTTATTTTTATTTATACTTTTTTATACTTTTGTTATTATTTTATACTTTTTTATACTTTTTATCAATAGGACTTTGCGGAAATTTAATCCAAAAAAAGTTTACAGAAAATATCAATTCCTGAAAACCCGTTTATATTTTAAAATGACTAAACATCCTGGAAATATGTTCATGCTCTGTTTCCAAAGGGGTTTGAAATTTGTATTATTGCAAAATTTTCTAAGAATATTTTATTTTGTATTGATGTGTAAACACAGTTGTTAATTGCCAGTTGTCATAAGACACCTTTCCATCATTCTTTAGTCTACCTAAAATGATACCCGGATTCCCTTCTATTAACTTTGCAAACTTGCTAATCGAATCCACATCAAATCTGTCTGCCTGAATAAACGTCTGATATTTTTCGGGAGGTATTAATTTATCTGCAGCATACTTATCCGCAGCATCCTCATAACCTTCTTCATCAAAAGTAATTCCATGGCTGATCTGAAGCTTGTATATGTTGCTCCAACGGAAGAAACTGTTTTAAATGAGTTAGAATTGTTCGAGGATAAATGGGATTCCAAATACCCGAAAATCTATAAATTCTGAAATGATAACTGGGCAACCATGGATATCACGAAAAGATGGCCCGGTCACAAGCAAGACTGGTGACAGCTCCATTCCCAGCTTGAAATTTATTATGAAGAACGTCTGGCAGGACGGAACCTGTAAAACAGTCAATTTTAGGCAGGTTTTATTGATATGCCTAAAAACTACTGTATAATGCAGATATGGGCAGAATCCGGAAAATCGGCTCTGCCCATTTGTAATTATTCACAAATCTTATATCAGTTTTTAACGTTTACACAAAACTTGAAACGGTCTCATAGGCGTATGCCCCAATCAGGGGCATACGCCTATGTTTTTATCAATAATCCACAAGAATTCTGGTTATTGCTTTACTATTTATTCCGGTTACGGATGTATCACAAGATACCCATTCATCTTTATTGCCACCTCGGTTTATAACTCCATTGCTAGTTACTTCAATGTGTGTTGCACCGGCATGACCAGGATGTGAACCATGTCCTCGAACATAATGTGTAAATCCTGCTTCTGAATCTATTTTATATATATAGATATCAGCGGCCGGACTACCTTCATATGCCCCACCATACCAACTTTCAACAGAACCCATCACAGTATATGCACCAGGTATCGAAGTAACACTAGAACCTCCAACTATAAACCTAAAATCAGGGAAATGTCCGGTTTCAACTAACTGACCATTTTGCACTATATTATATGTTCCACTTGGGTCAACTTCTATCCTGTATTTTGTATTAGGTTGCAATGTAATATTTGTTCGGCATAAATTATAATGACCGTTTCCATCTTTCACTTCGGCAACTACTAATTTCTTATTTTCGATAAATATACCAAACATACCAACGTCACGTCTAGAATAGAAGATTACTGAATTACCGTCTTTAACCGTATTTTTGGTTCCAAATTCAATATGTATATGCTGATATCCAGGTTTTCCACCATTTATCCAGTCATTCTGTGGTGCATACATATAATTACCAAAATTAATGTTTCCTTTACTCAAATCATATCCATAAACAACATTTTTAATATTAACAGTAATATTTCTGCTTACGCCTCCACAAGAAGCTGTTATTGTTGCAGTACCTTTTGATATACCTGTAATATTACCATTACCGTCTACTTTAGCGATATTGGTATTATTTGAACGCCATGTTATAGTAGTATTTGTGGCATTACTTGGAGATACCGAAGCTCTTGGGTTGTAGGTATCTCCTACTCCAAAGTCTCTCTCTCTAAAGTCACCATCAATAAAAATTACGGCTATATCATTCCAATGTGCATATAATGTAATATTCCTGTTTTCTCTAAATATACTGCCGGATTCTATTTTGCTACCACCGCTTCGAGATGTATACCATCCTGCAAAAGTATGACGGAAGTATGAAGGCGTAGGCAACCATCCGTAGGAATCGTCATATTTTACAGTGATTCTTCCTGTTGAACAAGAACCTCCATTCGCATCGAAAGTAACTGTGTAAGAATTTTTATTCCAATGCGCATATAACGTAGTGTCATTTATATCTGTATATGTAGTATTTTGGTTTACATTTATTCCTCCCGAACTCTCCGTATACCATCCATCGAAAGTATAACCTGTTCTTGTTGCAGAAGGTAAATCACCATATGAATTGTTATATGTAACTGTTTTATTGTTTGTAGAACATGAGCCTCCATTTGAATTGAAATATACATTAAACTGCTGATTAGCCCATCTCGCATACAAAGTAGCATCCTTTTCATCCTTGCAGACAGAGAACTCCGTAACCCTGTCACCGCCGGAAGCACTGGTATACCAGCCTTCAAAAGTGTATCCTTTTCTTTCAGGAGTAGGCAGTGTGCCATATTCTTTGTCATATTCCGCCTTTATCGAACGCTCACTAAGAGTACCGCTTCGTGGGTCTAATGTAATTGTAATTGCCTTATTTGACCAATATGCATACAATGTATGTTCTTTTTCATCTGTTACTATATCAGTTTCAAGAACTTTTGTGCCACTTCCATTTGCTTTAGTATACCAGCCCATAAATGTGTAACCAGTTCTCGTTGCCAGTTTTTTGCCATACTCTGTTCCAAGATTATACTTAACATTTGTATCTCCTGTAACGTTTCCGCTACCTGCGTCATAGGTAACAGTTACACTTTTAACTGTCCAATGTGCGTATAATGTGTGCCTTTCACCGGTTGACATTACATCACTTGACGTTACTTTAGTGCCACCATTTTTATCTGTATACCAGCCATCAAAAGAATAATATTTTCTTTCAGGAGTTGGGAGACTGTATTTTTCACCCATAGCAATATTGGTAGAAGAAGTTCCTACTTTTCCTCCATTTGCGTCAAAAGCTACTCGCACATAAATTCTTTCCCATCTTGCATAAAGTGTCTGGGAATTTACATTATTTACTTTAGTATCAGCTTCTACCTGCGAACCTGATTTTTCCGCTGTATACCAGCCAAGGAACTTATGATACTGCATTGTTGGTACAGGAAGTTCACCGTAGGTTTCTGTATAATATACCGTTCTTTCTGATTCCGGACAAGTTCCGCCTAAAGAATTAAATTTAACGGTTACAGGCTGTTTTCCAAGGCTAACTGTAAGAAGTATCTTAGTACCTCCCTTTTGTGAACTGCCAGCCTGTGGTGTCTGTGATATTACTAAACCTGCTGCAACATTGTTGTCATAGATTTCATTTTTCTCAACTTTGAGGTTTGCTGATGTAATCATTTCAGTTGCTTCATCAAAATCCCTGCCAACGACGTCAGGTACATTAATAAGTGCTTCATCAGATACTACAGTTATTGTAATTTCATATCCTTTATATACTTTTGCACCTTTTTCTTCACTCTGTTTGATTACTGTTCCAAGTTCATAATTTTCGTCATAGATATAATCAACTGTCACAACCAATCCAAGTTCATGAAGTTTCTCTTCTGCATCTTTATGCTTTTCTCCGACAACATTAATCATATCAAATTTAGGCGGACCTGAAGAAACAACAAGTGAAATTACATCTCCTGCTTTCGCCTGTGTTCCGGCTGTCACACTTTGACTTACGACACAACCTTCTGCAACATTTTCATCTTCTTTATAAGTTATATCACAATCCAAACCGCGTTCTTTTATTATGTTAATTGCTTCCTCTTCTTCAAAGTAAACAACATCCGGAACAATATATGACTGCTTTCCTTTAGATAAAACAATTTCTACTGTCGCATCTTTCTGTATTGCTTCACCTTCTTTAACACCCTGTGCAAGAACGTACATTGCATCATAATCTGCGTTATACTGATATTCGGAAACAATAAGAATAATTCCCTGTTTTTCACAGAGTTTTTTCGCCTCATCAAGAGAAATACCTACTATATCAGGCATAACATCTTCATCAAAACTGTAGTCTACGTCAGGATCTCTTCCCAATGACACTGTAAGGGTTACTACTGTTCCGATACTTGTTTCTGTTCCTCCCGCTATACTCTGGGCACATATGTATCCTTCAGGAAAAACACTGTCATAATCTTCTATTATTTCGTAAGATAATTCCATATCTTCGAGATTTTTTATTGCTGTATCTTTGTCAAAGCCCACAACAAATGGCATTGAAACGCTTCGTTCTCCCGCACTTATTACAACACCTAAATTGTAATTTATAGGAACAACGGAACCTACTGTCAGTTCCTGCATAAGAATACAGTCCTCTGCAATCTGGCTGTCATATTGTTTACCGCTCACAACAAGATTAAGGTTTTTCTCTACAAGTGTAGCCTGCGCCTCATCCTCAAGCATACTTACTATACGCGGCACTCTTGTCATTCCATCAGGTATATAAATATCTCGCGGTGTATGCTTTTTGAAGCCTATAACTCCTGTTAAAAATAATACAATAAGGGTTATTATTGACACTAATGCAGTCGGAACGGCAATTTTTACACCTAAAGGCCATTTTAATATATCTATCTTCTTGATTTTACCGTTTCTTCTGACTACTTCTTCCTCAGTTGTTAATTCTTCAATAAGCGTAGGCATATCCGGAGTTCTGTCTTCAATTCGCACATTCATTGCATTAAGTATTGCATTTTCAACATTTTTGGATATTGTCTTACAATACTTACTAGGCGGTTCAAGCATATCTTTTTTTCCATTTTCAAAATATGCTCTTCGTTCCATTGCGTCAGGTGGTGTTTTTCCTGTAATCATTTTATATAACACGGCACCTACTGCATAGACATCTGTATGTGGTCCCTGGTCTCCACGACTTCTGTACTGTTCCTCCGGAGAATATCCCGGTTTAATTATTACCGTAAGACTTCTGCTGTGACTTGTTGTCGCATATCTCGCAGCACCAAAATCTATCAGTTTAATCTGACTGTCTGTGGATATCATTATATTATCAGGTGCAATATCTCTGTGTATAATGCCTGCCTGATGAACCGTCTTAAGAGACTTCATAATTGACATCATCATCTGGATTGCAACTTTTTCAGGCAATGTTCCGTTTTCCTTTAAAAATTCTCCGAGAGTTACACCCTCAAGATATTCCATTATAATATAGGCGGTACCATTTTCTTCAAAGCAATCATATATTTTAACAATACCCTGCTCATCCTGAAATTTCGCCAGCCTTCTTGCTTCATCCAAAAACTTTTTCAAACCATCATTAAACTGTTGTGCCTTGTCTCCGTTAAATACGGTTAATTGTGGCTTACCCGGCATTCTGGTTGAAAACTCACTAGGAAGGTATTCTTTAATAGCAACTCTTTTTTCAAGTACGGTATCCCATGCTATATATGTGACACCAAATCCTCCGTAGCCGACTACTTTACCAACAATATACTGTCCGTGCAAAATTGTTCCCGGTATCATATGGATGGCCTCTTCGGGCATAGAATTTTCTACATACCCACAATGAGGACATATATTTAATTCATCACTGTATGTTTCCATACATCCTAAACATCTTTTCATCATCATTCTCCTTTGTATCCAAAGTTATCTATTTCGCTAAGAATGTTCTTATAAAACTGTGCATCATCACCAATAAGTGTTTCAATAGCACCTTTATTAACCGGTAATTTAGTTTTATCTCCCAAATCACCTTGCATATACAAATAATCCTGTGCGGTAGGGTCCTCTATAAGATATGCTAAAAGCCTTTCAGCAACTTTTATCTCATCTTTTCCTGATATACCTGAGATACTCCAGTCACATCCTGCACGACATTGTACCTCATCACCTTCAAGTGTAATATGTTTACACTTACCGGTCATAGTCTCATATATTCCTTCAATGTCTTTACTGCTGCCAAAATATATTGCACTTTGTCCCGAAACAAATGCTTCTTTGCCATCTTCTATTTCTCTGTATTTGCCAAAATCCACTTTATCGTTGTAATACTCTATCCAATCATCATCTATTGAATAGGTAATTTCTTTATCATCCGATACTATTTCATTAATATCTTTCAGAAAATCTCCGTCAAATTCTGCTTTAGTTGTGTTAATAAATACTACAGGCATTACAAAGGATGTAGGTATCTGTTTTTCCGATTTATAATATTCTTCGTAATTATTCAGAAAATATAATTTGTCGGTATCAACTTCCGAAATAACATTTCCAAGAGTTTCAGCATTAGATAATACAGCTTCGTCAATACCGGTACTTTCAAATAAATCCGGCAGATTATTTTCTTTTGCCGCCGCCTTTAATCTCTCCGAATATTCTTCTTTTGGAATTGCTTCATAGTTAATTTCCACATTGGAGTACATTTCCGTAAAGTCATTTAATGCCTGTGTTATACCTTTTGCCTTATGGCTTTCTTCCATGTTATCCGCATCGTCCATCACATACCATACATTTATCTTTGCATCCGGGAGGGTTGCTTCCCCTTTCTGTTTATTCCAATTTCTTGAAAAGTATGTGACAAGTCCGGCAACAATCAGTACCGAACTTGCAATCCCTATCCATCTGAAATTCTTTCTTCTTTTTTTTACACTTTCCGCAGAACGGACTTTTTTCTCGGATGTGATTGCTGCCATAAATTCATCAATAGTCTGATATCTTAAATGAATTTCAACAGACATTGCTCTCATTATCGCATTACTCAGATTTTCAGAAATTTCAGGAATCAGTTCATGTGGAGGTTGTACCTTATCCTCCATTTTTCTGTTGGTGGATTCATCCGGTTTCACTCCTACAACCATCCTGTACATGGTTGCTCCAAGCGCATATATATCCGTCCATGGTCCCTGTTTATTGACAGAATCGTACTGTTCTGCAGGTGCATAACCCGGCTTTAATACGATCGACAATGTTTCGTTAGCTGAAAAACGTGCTGCGCCAAAGTCGAACAGTTTAATTTTTCCGTTACTTAACATATATATGTTATCCGGTGCTACATCCCTATGAATATATCCGGCTTTATGAATATCTTTTAATGCACCGCCAACAGAAAGTGCTATTGCTACCGCTGATTCGCCATCAATTCGGCCTCCATTTTCTTTAAGGAATTCATCCAGCGTAACCCCTACGAATAATTCCATAACAAAATATGCTGTGCTGTTTTCTTCAAAAAATTCCATAACATCAACAATATATGGGTTATCAAGAAATTTTGTAGCATTACGCGCTTCATCAAGGAATCTTTTTAATCCATCGGCATAGTCTTTATATCGTTTCCCTTTAAACACAACAACATCCTTTGTTCCAGGTGTTCTATATACCAGTCCCGCCGGATAGTATTCTTTTATCGCAACCATTCTCTCCAATTTGGTATCATACGCTTTGTATGTAATTCCAAATCCACCGAATCCAAGAACTTTACCTACAATATATCTTGATTGGAGCACAGTTCCTGCAAATAACATATACAATTCTTTTGGTGGTTGTCCCTCCGTATATCCGCAATATGGACATACCCCAAGGTCTTCATCATATTCTTCAAAACAATTATTGCATCTCATCATAAGCCTCTGATTTCGTCTATTTTCCTATATAGTCATCCCATGTAAACTCAGGACCGCAAAATGGATAAAACATAAACATAGCTTCCCCAAGCTGAATAATATCTCTTGATTTTATTTCTGAAAAAGTCATAAGAAGTTCATCGTTAAGATATACCATTCCGTTACCGTCACCAGGCTGTATCAGAAAAATTCTTTTCTTTGGTTCATATGTAATAACTGCATGCTTATCCCTTGAAACTGTTGGCTCCGGTATCATTACATCCATTCCGGCTCCTCTTCCTATCATGTTTTTGCCTGCTTTAAGATTAAAACTTTCTCCCTGACATTCGTCTCCTTTAATACAAACAAGCCAGCCAACAACAGGTTCTGTCTCTGCATCTGCGTAAATACCCACAGTTTTTGCCGAGTCATAAGCGGCTGCCGAGTTGTATACCGGTTTCTGTATTACAGGCTCAGCATGTGGCACCAATTGTGGAATAGGTGTTTCATTCTGAAAAGCACTGTTTGAGTTTTTCTGGGTATATTCAACACTATGTATTTTTTCTTCGCTCTCTTTAACCGGCTCCATTGCAATAGTCTCAACTCCTGTTGAAGTCCTGACGCCCGTTGTTATATGGTTGTCATCAAGCTTAACCGAATTAGATATTACGTCTGTCATTGCCTGAGTCGCACACTCATCATTATTAATTACAGGTTCATAATTTTCTTCTTTCTTAACATTTCCAAACGGCCATTTTTTCTTTTCTTTATGCTGTTTTTTTTCTGATGCATCCTGCATCAATAACTTCTCATCATCTTCTTTAGTTGCTGCGGGATAACCGCAAACCGGACACACACTATATTTTTCTCCGTCGAAAAAGTGTAAATCCGGTCCTGAACATCTTGTCATTTTCATATTTTTATCTCCTTTTTTATCTTATTCTGCATATTGCTACTGTTGTATTATCCTGATTTTTTCCTTTGGCAAATAAAGCGGCTTTATGTATCAGTTGCTCTGCCATACTCTTTACATCCCTGTTTTTCAGTAAAATATCTTTTATCTCATTAACATTGAGGGATTTATACAAACCGTCTGTTACCGCCACTAATATGTCATTTTTATTCAGCTCATACAATTCCTTATTCAGGTCGTAAATTTCAATTCCACCCAGTCCGAAATAACTGCAAAGTGTGGACTTATCTTCGCTTAGTTTTAAATATTCATCATAGGATATTTTTTCCAGTCTATAATCATTTTCTGCCTTTAGAGCCACTGTATGATCTCTTGTTAATTGGGCAATGGCATTATTCCTTAAAAGATATAACCGGCTGTCGCCTACCGACAGGCAATACATTCCTCTCTTTTGCAATGCCAGCATTACACAGGTACTTCCTGCATGTATTTTCTTTCCGTCTTCGTTATGTAGATTGGAAATTCTAATATCAACTGAATCCATTGCATATACAAGAAAATCTTCATCAATTTTTTTCTGATTAATTCTCTGCCTATATAACCTGATTAAATCATTTACAGCTATACCGCTTGCAAGTTTACCGCTTTCAAATCCACCCATGCCGTCGCATACAACCACTGCCGCATTTTCTTCCGATACATCAATCCCGTAAGCATCTTCATTTTCTTTTCGCTCACCGATATCACTTACAATTGCTATTTCGTAATATTTATTTTTTTGGTATTCCATATTACCCAATCCATATTCCTATTGCGGAGTTGTTGTCCATATTCTTGTCTTTACCATTTTCATGTACAACCTCTGCCATTTTTTCAATCCATTCCTGTACGGTATTGCTTTTTTTAAGTATTTTACACATTTCTTTTTCTGTAATAAGTTCCCAAAAACCGTCGGAGCACATAAGAATGGCCTGACACTCATCAGTCCTCAATGGTTCTTCTATCTTGAATGCCGGTTCTTCCCATTCAATTCCCATTACCTTAAGTAATCTGTTTCTGTCAGGATGATTGCGAATATCCTTTTCTTTTATTTCCCTTGCCATTACAAGCATCTGCGGAACGCTGTGATCCAATGTGCGCTCCTTTACTTTATTCTTTTTGAAAACATAAATTCTGGAATCTCCGATATATCCTCTATATACGGTATCTTCTGAAATCAACACTGCTGTTGCAGTTGTCTTCATTTCATCCTGTGCTTTCTGTGCTATCTGTTCGGAAAGGAGCATACTCTGTGCAACCATAAGTGTATCTGCGATAAACTGATCAGGTTTACTGACTCCCGCGTGGTAACACTGGTCAAATACTTCCGTTACCATACCAGAGGCAACCTCCCCTTTTCCGTGTCCTCCAAGACCATCACACAACACATAGCATTTTTCTTTTCCATCCTCCAGTGTAATGCAGGAATCTTCATTTACTTTTCTTCCACCTATATTGGTGTACATATAACTGGTTATCATTGATTTTCTTCCCCTTTGCGTTTTTCTTCCATATAAGTATCTTTAATCTCAAACAGTTTTTCTATTCCTTCAAAGTCATCATCTCTGTAACCTTCAAAAACAACCTGTTCTATGTCGCTTCTCTGAAATCCAAAGTGTGCTCTTAAATCTATATTTCCTTCAGGATAAGGTACTCCGACATAATCAAAACAGACATCCGGATGTGCACCGTGGCTTTGAAGATAACCAAATATCATCATGTATTTTTTTAGATTTTTAACCTTAACTACTGAACCTATTGGTAATATTTTTTCCATCTAATGTACCTACTTTCCTAATCACTTCTGAAATATTGATTTGAACCCATCAACCATCAGTTCTACCCCTTCCATGTAGAAGTTACCAAATCCGCCGCTTTTTTTAACAGCCTCCTTAACTTCATCTACGGTCTGTCTGCCTATATCATAATATGCAGCAGCACCGGTTTTTCCGTTGGTATTTTCACGGTAATAATCCGTTACCACTTTCCCTCCCGGAATTTTATCGATTATATCAAATCCCGTATCAAACCCAACATCAAATGCTGCTTTAAATGTAGAACTGTAAATTAATTTCCCCAAGTTTTTTATATTAGGGTTATTCCAATATTCTCCATAGTTATCTGCAAAATTGTTTACCATATTTTTACCAAGGTCTTTAACCAGGCCTGCACCCGGTACAGAGCCCGCTGTTGCTGCAATCAAAACATCTTCCGCCATATCGATTCCTGTCTCTGCCGCCTTTTCGTAATTTCCTTGCTCCAAAGCATCTATACATTCAACTGTAGAATTAATATACTTAATTGTCTTTTGCAACGGCTTACTTATTCCTATTTTTTTTACTAATATGTCTAAAGGTCCGTCTTCTTCTGTTATTCCCAAAATTTGTGTTATATCGTTTAAATCTCCGTAAGCATTTACAGCATTGAGCCACTTATCATTTAAAAATCCGACACCATTTTTCAGTGTTCCTGAAATAAAGGAAAAAGGAGATTTGCTAAATGCCAATTCATTTTTGGATACTACACCGCCAGTTCCTATTCCTGTTGCTAATGGAACATCCGACAAGTGTTCCTTCAAAATTTTTTTTACATTGCCTTCTGCTTCCGAAATATTATTTTCCACTGAAATTATATACAGTCCCAGTTTTTGCATGGTATTTTCAAGTCCCGTAAGACGTTCAACTACTTTTCTCAGCCTGTATTCAATTGAATTTTTATTTAAAACATTTACGTCAAGTCTATTAATGTTTTGACTTACAACATTTTTTGCCTGACTGAAATAGTCACTTTTGATAATGTTTATTTCTTTTTCTGTTTCACTAATTAATCCCAAATCAATATCAATACCTGACATTTCTGATTTCCCTCCTTATGTTTCTTTTACTGCAATAAGGACATTTGCCATATTCGGCTTCATATTTGTTGTCGCATCTGGAGCAAAATACTACTCCACTTATATTCTCTTTACGTCTGTTTTTCTTAAAAAATGAAATCAAAAACAAAACTAACGTTATTAAAACAATAATTGCCACAATTATTACAACTATCCAAAGAACAATTTTACCGGCTCCTGATTTTGTACTCTCTTCTGATGCCTTAGTAACATAATCATAATCAAATCCCATTAGTCGGCAGCTCCTTTCACCGTAAGATAAAACTTATACATTTTGTCTGCGAATTTAACCTGCATGCCATTATGCAATTCAACAGGAATCCCTCTCTCCAGTTCTTCCCCATCTATATATGTATGATTTGTGGACCCCATATCTACCAGATAATAGATTCCGTCAACATATGATATGTATGCATGATGTCTGCTTATATGTGTACTGTTCACTACCAGATCGCAATCTTCATTTTTTCCTATAACATATTTTTGAGAGACTATATCAATTTTTTCTCCTGTATCCATATCCAGTAACTGAGCGAATTTTAATTTTTTCTCTTTAATATTTCCATATTCCTGCACACTCTCTTTTTTTTCTGTTGATGATATCTTTTTTATCAATTCCTTAAATTCATACATGGAGAAATTAATTTTCTCTTTAAAATAAGACAAGTATTTCGTCACATAGTCTGCATTTTCTGACCTTGTAAATACAACGTAATAAGGAAGGTTTCTTAAAAAATCTAAAGTTTCATCCTTTTTTTCAATTTGTATTAACGGCAGGTAAATGTATTTAATTTTTTTAACCTTGGGATTATAAAATACGTAATTCATATTCAAAACAAGATTATTTTTCTGCATATATTTTGACTCTAACTTGTCAATTAATATCGGTAAATCTAATGCTATGTTAGTAAAATCTTTTTTCTTAATGCCTACTGATATTGCATCCATAAAAGGTACATATCCGGTTAAGTCATAAAACAACTTAACCTTATTACCCACTGTAGTTATGGTTGGTGTTATCAATTCCTGCAATTCACCGGAATTAAGTATTTCGATTTCTCTTCTGTTTATCTTTATATTTTTCTGGCACATAACTATTACTTTGTCATTCTTTCGATATACCTTAAATTTACCTGCCATAATAAAATACCTTTCCTATTTTCTTTTACTTTTTTTACTTTTCTTATTCGCTTTGGTAGATTTCTTATTGGATACTTTCTTTTGAATTTCTTGCTGCGAGGCTTTTATTTTTGCTTCCTGCTCAATTCTTTCCTGTTCTTCCCGCTCCTGCTGTGCTTTTAATTCAGTTTCTTTCTTCCTTTGAATTTCTTCCTGACGCTTCTTTTCAGTCTCCTGACGTTTGATTTCCGAAGCCGTACTGTCTATGAGCGATGCTATATCCATTATCTCCTGATATATACTTTGAATTTCACCGTTTAAATTGCCGAGCATATTATTGACACCCGGCAATGACGGTGACTTAACGCCTGCTTTTATATCTTCTTTAATTTGATTAATTTTCCTTTTAGACTCAACAAATTCAGAAGCTTCCTGCCTTAATGCTGATGCTATATTTTTTGCCGCTGTATCATTAAAATCCATCTTGTCACCTTTTCTATTCAATAACATTAACAGAACATACTGCCCTGTACTTACCGTCTGATGTCTGGGCAACAATGCTGACCGTTCCTTCCGATATTCCCTTTACTTTTCCATTTGTGACTGTCGCGATTGAACTATCCTCTGAACTCCATTCAATATCCTTTTCTTCATATCCTTCAGGAATATTTTCAACTTTTATTGTTACTGTTTTTCCTGCATCTACTTTCTGTGCAATATGATCTAATGAAAGATAGTTTCTGATTCCCGATTCATCCTCGGTCTTGTCAGGTTTTTTAACTCTGTATGTTATTGTATAAATATTAAAGTCATCACTGTACAGCTCCTGTTTAGCACATAAATTTCCAAATCCGCTGCCGCTTTCTTTTCCTTTATCAATGCTGTCCTTATCTGAAATTATGAATTCACCTGAGATAAACTTTCCAAGTAAGCATTTCTTTGTTTTATTAAACTCTATTTTTATGACAGGCATATATGCGTAAACCTTTATATCCATATCTGCCTTTTCTTCACAAACAAGTTCATCTCCATCCATATATGCATTGGTATTAAAAGTTTCTTTTGCTGAGGCATCAACTAATGCACCTGCTTTTAATCTTAATGAGATTATATCTATTCCAAGAGCCTTTACTGCTACAGCTACTGCTGCTCCTGCCTCTATTGATGCCTTAACCTCTGCGTCTGTAGTAACCTTGCAATCATTACTTTTCTTTACATCTTTTTTCTCATTTACTTCTAATTTACTATTGACATTTATTGTTGTTTTAACTGATACTTCACCGTTTAAATCAGCGTATAAATACAAGTCAAGATCAACTGATGCTATTCCTACAGTTACAATTGGAATCGTGGCAATTTTGACTTCGGTATTTAGTTTTCCGGTTATAGATAAACTATTTACAATTTCTCCTGATACGCTGACGGACGCACGTTTAAGTTTTAAAATCTTATCGATTTTTACATCCGGCGTTACTTTAAAATTTTTAACTTCAATACTGCCTTTTATTGTATATCCTGAACTAAATGGCTTGGATGGGGAAATAGTATTATTGCTTGATTCCTTTAACTTTTCCAATATTGCATCATCTTTTATAAGTCCATTTGAAAAATTTTTAAGCATATTTGCAACATTAGTATTTGTAAGATCTTTTCCCGTAATATTCATATCTTTAAAGGCATCTGCAACTTCCTGTCCCACATCTGCCATTTTAAAATCTGCTTCTATACGTGGATCACCTGTTACGGCTTCTTTGTGACTAAATGATGGATAACCATTGCTGTCAATTACAACACCTACACTGTTTCCATCTTCATCCTCAAGTGTCTTATTTGCCGATGCCGTTGCTTTAGGCGGTTTATCCGAGCTTAATTCAACCTCGAACTTAAATCCTTTTTTTGTTTTTTTCTTTATTGCATCATTTTGTATATATGAATATTCGTCCTGACTATTTATAATACAATTTGAATATTCTGCTTCCGGTAAGTTAAAATATGTTGTTTCAGCTGAATTATCATCTTCAAGCGGAGTAACTTTTATACCTTCTTCCGGAATTATCTGCTCATAATCAGGGTAATATGTTCCCTCTATATCAACTGATTCAATTACATCTTCCGCATCCGGAGTTTCTGTAACAATCGTATAAGTTCCGTCTCCGTTGTCTTTTTTAGATACAACTTTAAGTGCAACCTGTCCACCTGTTCCATTTTCAGAATCTATTATAAATACATCACTTTGTTCTAATTCATCTGCGACTTTTTCACTAACTGTATATGTACTGTCATTTACTAATGTGATATCATCTTCTTTACTATAATCCTTAATATTCTCAACTAAATCTATATCACATACCTGATTGGCATTATCTGAAAAATATAATGCCTGCGTTAAGGCAATAATATTATCCGCTTCTTCCGGAGTTATTCCCTGCCTTAATTTTTCCTCCGTATTATCCGCTTCCTTAAGGATTTTATATTCTACCGCCTTATTTAATATTTCTTCATTAGTCATATCCACATCAGCGGCACTTAAAATCATTGTTGCCGAACTTACCGCAAATCCTAATGTGGCTACCTCATCTTTTTTAAATTCTTTTTTATCTGTTGAAATCACATTCCATTCGTAACATGATTGGACATAAGGAAATATCTCTGAATCAGATGGAACATCAGTAAAATAAGGAACTTTTTCATTATATTCATCCATTCCCCAGATTGTACCGATTGCTTCTACCCACGCACCTCTGGTAATGTACTTAGATGTGTCGTCATCAGTATTAACCTTTTTTGTACCACATCCTGAAAATGCAGATACTACCATTATCATTGCGATTACTAGTGATACAATCTTTTTTAACTTCTTCATAACGTACCTCCTATATATTTCTAATACCTTGATGTAAGCTTACCAGCTTTACCTTGTGCTGTATCCTGTGCAATATCATATGCCTCCGCTGCTTTTGCAAGGAAATTAACATAAGAAATAAAATTGTTATATAACTTTTTAAAGTTATCTTTGAATCCCTGTATTCTTTCGTTATATTTACGGGCATCTTCCCCCAGCCATTGCTCATATCCAAAAATATCGTCAACTATGCCATATATTCTTTCATATATCGTTTTATAATTTTCTGCTTCCTGTTTGATTGTTTTACTGATCTGGTCAATTAAAGCTGATTCAACACTGATTTTTGTTACCATAGTAATATCCTTCTTTCTCCATATTGTTTACCTGCCGTATTCAGGCAGGTAAACAGATTATAATAATATTATTTGAACTCAAGTTCATTTGTTGCTTCATTAACAGCATTTTCTGTTTCACTATAGTGTTTTGCCGTTTCCTCTAAAAATTTGGCATAGTCTTTTACAACTTGTTCAAATCTTTCAAACACACCGGTCATTGATTTCATCTTGCCTAACATCGTATCAGAAGCATCACTCTGCCATGTTTTATCAAGACTCACAACCTCCTTTTGTATCATATCCACAGAACTTCTAAGATTAGTAGCTTCCTTTTTCATTTCTCCACTCTTTATATTGAGTTCATTCCAATCGACATTAATATTAGCTGCCATATTTTTTTCTTCCTTTCTATTGATAATCAGTTGCTAATTTACCGGCATCATTTGTTATATTATCCTGTGCCGTATCATAAGCGTTTTTAGCCTTGTCTAAAAAATTGATATAATGAGTAATATTCTCGTCAAGTCTCTTAAAATCACCTTCAAATCCCTTTAACTGCTTTGAAAACTTATCACTGTCAACACCTTTCCAAGTATTATTCAGTTCTTCATCAAGTTCATACAGTCTTTGGTATGCCCCCTGATATGAATGCTGATACTCTTCAATTTTTGCTCTGACACTTGCTATTTTTTCAGTGTCTACCATAATTTTAGTTCTCATAACTAAATTCTCCTTTCTGTTTTTATATTAATAACAGTTCAGCACCCTCTGTAATTCCAGCTTGCTTTGCTGTCAAATTAATATCAATAAGTTCACCTGTTGTTCCATAGCACAAAATTGACCCTGCAGGATTAAAATCCTCGTCAACAAGTGCATCAACTGCCTGTATAAGTAAGTTGGTCAACTTAAAAACTGGTATTTTTTCAGGTATTTTTACTTCGTAATGCGTACCGGCTCCCGGGACATTTACATCTACAATTATTCTTTGCATACTATACGCCTTTCGCCTTTTCATATTTTCTTACCGGTCTGATTATTATGTATTCATCAGAACTTACAACAACTGCATTATCTTTTTTTACTTTCTTGATTTCTCTGTAGTTAACCGGATTATTAAATACGGACTGCTCGTCAATTCCCATTCCTGTCCATATATAATTGGTGCTGTCTGCCCGCATTACATACCAACTGCTATTGTTATACTTTCTAACAGATTCGACTGTATCACATATAATGAAATTAACACCGTATTCCAATTCACAATGTTTAATAAGACATTCCAGTTTATCTTTTCCATCATTACTCAGATTATCTACAACGCTATGCCAGTTCATAATAAAAATAATTCTGCGATCAAAAGTTAAAGTATTATCATCTTTATAGCTGTTATTTCTTTTAACCATCATATTATAGATTTCAACTATTTCTGACTCTTCAGTTCCGGAATCAAGAACCATCACTTTACAATCATCAATTCTCGAAGCAAGTTCAGCTATACCTTCTCCTACTGCAAGAACATCATCATTATTTTTTCCTGTAACAACGTTAACTACTGAATTTATTATGTTCACAGTAACAGGGCTTACTAAATCAAGATCTACTCCGACTTGAACTTTTTCCAATGTCTGAGGTGTTTTGATGTCATCCGGAATCAACTTTTCCGGAACCACAGGCACTTTTATTACAGTATCATCTGAATAAACTGTATTAAGTTCTTTAATTAATCCTGTAACATATGCCTGCAATTCCTCATCTTTACATATGTGTGCAGTCTGAAATTCATAAACGTTATTTTTTAATATCAGACCTCGTCCATTTATTTTTGATGGATATACTCCTTTAACATTTCCTAATATAGATGAGTAATCTGACTTATCATTCATCTGGAGTACATATTGTTTTCCAAAATTTTGAGAAGTTTTGTATCTGACTTCATTCGCTGATGTTGCCGTTACTATAAAATAAATTCTATATTTACTTCCTTCTCTTGACAGGTATGCAATTTCATCAACAAGATTTTCATACAATTCATTGAAAGCTGCATAGTTATCTATTATTGTTACTATTGTTGTTAAAGACCTTCCTGTTGCTTTTTCATACAAATCAGGATTCCCACTATATTCGGCTAATAATTTTTTTCTTTCGTAAATCTGCTCCTTAAGAATTTTCATAAGCCTTACAAGCTTTTCTTCATCCGATGACAGCAACACATTTCCTACATGAGGTGCTTTCGCATACATTTGCAATGCTTCAGAACCAAAATCAATGAGAAACAGGTTAATATCAGAAGGGGCAAAATTCTCTATCAATCCACAGACCAGAGTATTAACTAATAACTCTTTTCCGCTTCCCATAGCCCCATATATTATGGTATTTCCACATTCAGATACATTATGGATAACTATATTCTGCTGTTGGTTAAATGGGTCATCATATTCTCCGATAACAACTTCCAGCCCGTCTTTCTGTAACGGACCATATTTATTAATTAATGAATTAACTGTAATAAATTCAGGAATTTCATCCATCCAAAGCTTTCTTACCGATATATGATCCTCATCCGCTATTTCAGAAAGATAATTTACAATGCCCACAATCTGTTTAATTTTATTTCCTCTTTCAGCTGCTTCTTTCTTAGATTCTTTTACTTCTTTAACAATTCGTCCCAGATTATCTATTATCTGCACACTGTCTTCCTCTTTTGATTCAACTTCTTCTGACGGAACATAAGGAGCACCACACCATGCCGATTGACCTATATCAAAAAATTCATTGTAACCAACTTGCAGATAAAATCTTCCTGTTGCTGACAGTTCTGCTGCATCAGGACGTTTAATCATGTCCATACTATCCTGCTTTTCCTGAACCTTTAAACATACTCGGAATCGGCTGTTACTCCATATCTGGTCATTTACAACACCGTTAGGTTTCTGTGTTGCAAGAATAAGATGCACACCAAGGCTTCTTCCGATTCTTGCCGTACTGATAAGCTGGTCCATGAATTCGGGCTGTTGTGTTTTTAATTCTGCAAACTCGTCAGATATTATAAATAAGTGAGGTACGGGTTCGGTCACAATACCTTCTCTGTACAGCTTTTGATATTTATAAATATCCATGGTTCCTTCATTGGATATTTGTTTTGCTTCATTAAATATTGATTGTCTCTTTCTTAATTCGCTTTGTATTGATACAAGAGATCGGTTAATTGACGCTCCGTCCAGATTGGTAATTGTTCCCGCAAGATGCGGAAGTTTAATTCCCTTCTTCTTATTTTCAAAGGCTCCGGCAAGTCCCCCGCCTTTATAGTCAATTAATATAAATGCAACTTCATCCGGATGATAATTGACTGCCATCGATAAGATATATGTAATTATAAATTCACTTTTACCAGAACCTGTCATACCGGCTACTAAACCGTGAGGTCCCTGATACTTTTCATGTAAATCCAGATAAAACAGATTTCCGAGTGTATCAACACCGACAGGTGCTTTCAGCGTTACCGTAGGGTTATTTTCTTTCCATCTGGTTCTGATATTAAGATGCTCAATTTTAGATACATTGTACATCTCAAGAAATGTAAGCATTGACGGCAGCACTTCACTCGTTGATGATAAATCAAGCTTAATTCCGCTTAATTTCCTTACAAGACTGTTTATACTATGCACTAATTTTGTGTCTGCCTTAAAGGATTGGCAATTTCCGCTTATATCATGCTTATCATAAATTTTTGATTCGTTCTCTGAAATTTCAATTATTTCACTACACTCTTTAGGCAGATTTCTTATTTCATCTGTAATACAAAAAACAGAAAAACCATACTGTTCTCCATCTGTATATATTTTTTTCATGGTTTCACTCTTTTTTGTAAGTTCTTTACTTGCATTAAATATGATATAGTACTGACCTATCTCAGTTTCTCTATCCGCATTATTGTATCCTTCAATTATTTTATCTATATACGCAAACATTTCATTTGCATCATTTTCATTTGATACAAAGAATCTCATGTTCTTTGAATTATCCCAGATATGCGGAATCCATTTAATATAATCCCAATTATTCTGGTCATCAGAATCAGCTATTACCATTATCTTTACTTCATCATAACTGTAATCCGATGCTATTCTTATAACCAGACATTTAATAAAGTCATATACAATATTTAAGTCTTTTCCAACAATACCGCTTACACTGTTTTTAATAAGTGAATATGTAATCGGGACATTTTTCAGTATCCTCGGTGTATTGGAAAGAGCCTGTAAATCATCCCATAAATTATCTTCTTCAATCGTAAATCCTCTTTCCGGAAAATCTATTTCTGCATCAAGTGGCTTATCTCCGATACCAATTCTTACTTCCAGAAAATCATCCTGACCGATTGTTCTTTCCCATAAATTTCTTTTTGCCAACATGATAATATCTTCACATTCCGTTAAAGAAACATTGTTGCTTTGTAAAATTTCCGACTGTTCTCTTATTGCTTTAATTATCCTGTCTTTGGTTTCTGTAAGGTATTCTCTGTATTTGCTTTGTCTCTTATTTTCTAATCTGCTTTTTTGTCTCTTTTCATACTTTTTAGTAATTGTAGGCCATAAAACCGTACCACTCATCATAGCGACCGCCATTATAAGAGTAGGAGCTATTGATGATATTGAAGCATTTCTTCCTACAGCGTTAATTACCGAAAATGCTGCTGTACTGGCAGAGCCCATACCCATTGTAAGTGATGGACCTATCATCATTGCCATAGGTGTTTTTTCCGTATCCTGTTGTGCGATTGGAGGCGACACCCTGAATTTTAAAGTATCTATACGACTTGTCAGTCTGGGAGATCTGTAAAAGAAATTATCTGTTTCTGACTCATCGTCTTTAATTAAGAACAATTTGGTTTCTGACTCAAACATTTTTTTCAAAACATTTTCATCACACACAACATTTTTGTTAGGATTATTAATACTGATAAAATCGTTTCCTATAATTATTCTTAATCCCATAATATAAATAGTGTCACCCGGTACCAGAGTATCCAACCCAATTCTGGTATTATTGACATAAGTACCATTGGTGCTGTTATTATCCTGAATTGTCCACACATCATTGTTTCTTCTGATTATCGTATGGTTTGCAGATACAAATTTATTATTGTAAACAATTGTATTTCCTGTTTCTCTTCCAATTGTAATATCGGTATTAACAGGAATGTAATGTCTTACAAATTCGCTTCCCGATGATGTGTATGTATCCGCAAAAAGAAGTGTCTTTTCATCCTCTCTGGTCTTAAGAATATGCGCCATTCCGTTTATAATTTCAACTGAATCCACTGTTTCATTATCGTAATTATAAAAAGTTGCATTTTTATTACTTTTAGCAATCCACTTTCCATTACTTGCTTCTACACATATTAAGTTCCTCATTCTCCCGTTAAAATCATCTTTAAGCCAATATCTTCCTGCGACCTTCTCAGGCAGAACGGTTTTATACATATGTTTATTATTGCTTAATATAACTATCATTCATTAATCCTCCGGCAACACCAATACTTTGTAGTCACTTCTTCCTATTCTGAAAACATCTTCTTTTTTTAATATTCTTTTTCTTTTTAATAATTCATTATTGAAGTATGTAACAGTACCAGCAGAAGGCAATATTGAGAATCTTTTTTTTGTTTCGTCATATATTATTGAGCAGTGATTATCATATGTTACCTGTAAATCATTTTCTATTCTCACATCCATCTGATAGCTGCTCCCAACTCTGTTAACTCCTTTGTGAAGCATATATTGTTTACCTTTGCTATTTCCAAATACACATTTAACTATTCCAACCACTTGTTGAGCATCTATCTCTAATGGTGTTTTACTATCGCAAAACGGACACGTTTCAAATACATCTTCATCATAAAAATGTCTATTTAGGCATTGCTTCAATTTCATCCTAAACCTCCGATTAACTCATCTGAATATAATTCCTTACATTATTGTTTATCTCTTTACTCTTACTTCTGCTGATAGGCACAAATTTATCATTAAATAGTATGAATCCCTGTTTAATAAATTTTTTTATTTTATCTGAATTTACAATAAAACTTCTGTGACACCGCAGAAAATTGTTCTTTAGTTTATTCTGTATTTCATCTAACGTCATATATGTTGTATATAAATTATCAATTGTATAAATATGTGCAACCCTAAGTTCGCTTTCAATATAATAAATATCCCTTGTTTTTATTGTTACTAATCTTCCTTTATTCTCAGCACTTTTAATCGTTATTAAGTCCGTCTGTTCTTCTTGAATTATATTCATTAATTTATATATAGAATCTCTTACATAATCGCTTGAATAAGGTTTTACTAAAAAATAGACAGGATCTATCGTAAATATATCAACGGCATCCTTAAGTAGTGAAGATGTAAAAATAACCTTAATATTGGGAACTTCCTCAAGAACATGTTTTGCGATTTCTATTCCATTTTGCTTTTTACCCATATCGACATTAATATATAATGCATCTACATTCCCTTTTGCATCGTCAATAACATAAGTCATCAGAGAAAATGGGTTGTTATGCTTGGAAATTATAACTTTACCATTCAAAATTTCCTTAATTGTATATTCAAGTTGGGACATATCTTCTGTGTTTTTATCGCATAAAGCTATATGTAACATTGCGAATACATTTCCTCATCATTTGATAACCTGAATATAACAAATTTTTTTACATTTATGCACAATATGTAATAAACGGTAATCTTTTTGTAACTTTTGGTAAAAAATAGTCCAAACAGGATACTTTTCCTATTTGGACTACCTTTCAATCTTTAATTTTGCATACCCCCCAAAGGCCATTATATCTGACCCATGCACAGCCATTATATGCGCTTGTTGCTTCCTCAAAAATATAAGGAATAACAAATTTTCCCGTTGCGTCAATATAACCCGCTTTACCATCTTTGTAGACAGCTGCCAGACCATCTTTGAAACATCTGGCAAAATCGTATGTTCCCGGCACTATCTGATTTCCGTTTCCATCAATAAATATATATTTTCCATTCTTTTTAACACTCATACAGTCAGTATTTCCTATTTTTCCTATAACATAATAATCATCTACCGTATCAATAATCTTACCCGTTTGTGGATTATATACCGTATATGTGTCCAGATATTTAATATCACCATCAACTCTATCCCATCCATTTGTGTCCTTATATTGACCATCATAGTATAAATTAGGAACTGCTGAAATATTATAATCTGCATCTTTATTTAAAGTGAGATCATAGATATTTAGTACTTCGCTACATGCCCAGAACTTACCATCATATGTATTATAATAATTATCTGTACCGTTTCCTATTCCACCTGCCCATGCACCCGTCTTATTACCATTGATATCAATAACTGAACCACTATCATCACCGTGACCTATATAAGCATGTCCATGTGGTTCACTTACTTCTATTTCATAGGAATAGTCTATAACGACATTTCCATTAAAATCTACTAACCCATATTTATGCGGCTGATATTTTTTTAAATCCGTATTATTTCCTTCAATAAATCCATAATATGCCCTGCTCCACCAGTCACCCCCATCAGAAAACCTCATGTCTGAATTTTCTCCAACAACTTCACTTAACGGAATTACAGTATCACAACTAAGGTATGGTTCTTTAATCCATTTTACATCATCTATCGAAAACGGTTTTGATTCAGGTACCGTTGGTTTCTCCGTTTGAGGAACCGTTGTCGTAGGTTCTGTTGTTGGGGCCTGTGTTGTAGGTGTTTCCGAAATTGTTTCTTTAACGGATGTAGTATTTTCGGTTGTTTCCTTTGTTAGAGAGGTTTCTTCAGTTTTACTTGTTGTTTCTGTTTCTTTCTGAACATATTTATTGTCATTTACAGGTTTCTTTTTTAAAGCATTATTAATAACCATAGCTGTTACCACAGATATAACCGATAACACCAAAATACCGATTCCTGCCCTGATACAGTTTTTTATTTTAAGTGTATTATCCTTTACGCTGTCAAGGCTTTTGTGGCATACACAACAACTGTTTTTTTTATAATTTTGTACTGTCCCACAGTATGGGCATATCAATTTGGTTTTCTTAAAAACTGTTTTGAAAGAGTATATTATTGTTTTTTTATCCATTAAAACATTCCTCATTCATAGTCATCTATCAGGTCAAAAACTGTATCATCAAGGACGTACCATCGTCCGCCTGTTTTATACATCGGAATTTCTTCTTTCTCTATGCTTCCATCCCAATGATATTCAACAATTATTACACATGAATCAGTGATATTTATGCCACTGTCCAACTCTGATAACATAGAATAAGCATAACGTTCAACTTTACTATTAGACCCTGTTTTTTCCACAATAGTGAAACTATCTATATCATAATCAGAAATTTCATATTCCACACTGGCAGCTATTCTTTTTCTTGTCATTCCAGTTTTACTGCATATCTTACCAACCATTTTCTTTGGAACTGTCACGGAAATAAAATCATCACCATTTTCAGTCATTAATGCTTTAATATATTTTTCAGCCACTTTCTTTGGTGAGGAAACATTTAACTTAATAACTATAAATACAAAGACAAATATAGCCAATAAAGACACTACTATATAAATTCGCTTCTTTTCTTCTTTCCTACCATTAGAATTTATTTCTTTATATTCACCTTTGTAACTTTCTATTCTATTAAAAGTTGCTTTTAAATTTTCTACTTCTTCATCTCTTTCATTCTCTTTTGTATTAATCTTGGCTCTGTAAGCCGTCTGTGAGTTAAATATTCCCTCTATTTTGTGCCCACATTCGGTACAAAAGTTGCCATCCGTTCTTGTAACCTTTCCGCAAAAAGGACATATTTCCTGCTGTACATTACTCATATAATTTCCTCCTAGATTTCTTTTATATTTAATTATTAAGGTGCATTATCGCCATAGGCATCATGCTTAATTAATACCCTGTCTTCCGATATATCTATGACAATTCTGTTACACTTCTTGTGTTCCGGACATTTTAATACAATTTCATTACCGTAAGCATCAGATACCTCTTTAATCAGTGCTTTTGTTTTTATTTCATCCGATGATTGAATTTTTGAAGGGTTGCTTAAATCTATAATATCAGAATTATATTCTATGGATGAATACAAACCATGATATCCTCCTGCGTTTATTTTTTCCTGTATTATTGCTCTGACATTTTCTAATTCATTTCCTTCCTCGCAATATCTCATACACGAATAAACGCTATCAACAACCCAATAATTATCTTTTTTAACAGTACTTATCCCAACGCTAAAATTCATTACTGCTTTATCACCCTGTATTCTGAAATCCCCTATGACCCTCGTTGTATTCAAATCAACATCACCATATTGTCCAAATTCTGATGGATTAAAGGAGTATCTTTCATTAAAAGATACATTAGTAATATTTCCTATATTACTTTTTTCATTATTTATACTTTCATATAAAACCTTAAGCGACTTGTCATCACTATTCCTGCCTTCCCTGATTGCCGTACAAAGCTTATTTACAACACCGTTAACAGTTTCATCCTTTAATTCTGTTACATTCTGCTTAATAGGCACAGGTGTGGTTGGTTCTTCGGTTGGTTTTTGTAATTCTGTGGTTGGCATTTCAGCAGCCTTAGTCTCCGGTACTATTGGAGTTTCCGTAGTCACTTGTTCTGTGGTTGAAGCTTCCGTAGTTGCCTTCGTTACCTCAGGTGATGTTTCATTATCAGACTTTTTTGTTGTCATTGGTTCTGATGTTTTGCCGGCTAAAGAGCTTGTCTTATTTTCAACATAAACAGTATTGTCCGTTGTTAAACCTTTTCTCATAGAATTATTAATAATAATCGCTGCAACTACAGCTACTAATGATAAAAAAACAATTCCTATACCCACTCTTATACAATTCTTGATTTTGAGAGTATTATCTTTTAAGCCATCAAGGCTTTGATTACATTTACTGCATTTTATATTCTTATAGTCCTGTATTGTTCCACAATTTGGACATATTATTTTTGTCTTTTTAAATACATTTTTTAAAGCATATCTAATTATATTTTTATCCATTGTTTGTCTCCTTAAATGTAAAGTGATTATACATCATAACATTCTTATCAAACTTTAAATGTAATAAAATGCCGTTTTTTTGTAACTTTTGGTATTAATTTTTCTTCCATGCCAATTATTACATTTAAACTGCTGTTCATTACATATTGCTACATTTATCTAAACTTTGTGTTACATTGAATTTAATAAAATATAAGGAGGTAACAACTGTGTTTTGTTATAAATGCGGTAATAAATTACCAGACAATTCAAAATTCTGCCCTAACTGTGGAGCAAACCAGAATCCCGCCGATAATAGCCAGCCGACTGCATCATCTGCTTCCCCAACACCTGTTAATTCCACTTCTGGTTCTGGCTTTGGAGCGAAACTCCATATTCCAAATTCATTTAAATCAGATGAATTCTTTGAAAAAGTGCGTAAAATATTTATGGGAATATTCTTATTAACATGTTTAATACAGTTTTTAGGATTCGTTCTCAAATTTCGTGGTGGAACAGCTATGGGGTTTAAAAAAGGCAATTTGTTAGTAGATTGTACCGAAGCGTTATGTTCCGAATTAGGATACAGCCAATACATTCTGCTTGCTGTATTCATTATGATTGTTCTTTTTATATTAACTGTTGTCATTTTATTAAGCAAATTAAGAACATTAAATAATTCCATATCTATTTTTGTATTTTCAATTATTAATTGTATATTATGTTCTAAATTTACATCTGCTTTCTTGGATGCAATTTCTCTCGATTATTATGTAGATTGTTATAATATGGAATATATAAAAAAATATTTTCTTGGTTCCTTTTCTTCTGCTCTTTCAATGGTTAAGTTTGCTAAGATATTTCTTATTATCATGTCTGCTATATATGTAGCATTTCAGGTATACAAAAAATATACCAAGCCTGCCGCTCAGATTTCTAACAAGACAGATGAATATTAGAAACGGACTGCTAAAACTACATAACTACAAAAGGTCACCCCAAAACCTGAGGTGACCTTTTATAATAATTGTTTATATAATTTCACATCCGCAAACAAAATAAAAGCCCTAAACCAGCGCATAGCTTAGCTTGGGACTTCCGAGTGCGCCTTCAGGGGTTCGAACCCTGGACACCCTGATTAAGAGTCAGGTGCTCTACCAACTGAGCTAAAGGCGCATAAAATATTTTGTCTTTTGTTTGACGCAAGTGTTATTATATATGAGTCGTTAAAAAAAAGCAAGTGTTTTTTTTAATTTTATGAAAAAATTTTCAAAAAATAATTTCTGTACTATTTACAGTTGAAAATCTTCTTGAGTTCGTCGAAACCCCGCTTAATTTTAAGCAGCTCGCAGTTAAGTCGGCGGCAGCCGGAACAAATGCACATGCAGTGGAAACGTTTTTTCATTCTACTCCCCTCCCAACATTATTAAAATTTTACCTTGTGGCGATAAGCTTGTTAATAGGATTGCCAAGCTTTGAAAATTTGATTTCGTATTCGGTCATTACGTTGCCATCGTTCATATCGCTGTTGTGGAGATCGTATGTGACGCTGTCTAATTTCCAGCCGGCAGCTTCAACCTCTTCCAAAGAAAAATCAAATAAAGGTCTGTTGTCGGTCTTGAACTCCACACGCCCTGTTTTTGCAAGAATATTGTTATATCTGGCAAAAAACTGTCTTGAAGTAAGACGTCTTTTCGCGTGACGGTCCTTTGGCCATGGGTCTGAGAAATTAAGATATATTCTTCCAATCTCACCGTTTTCAAATACATCCTCTATTTTCTCAGCATCCATCCGGATAAAGCGAAGGTTAGGCAGCTCCATTTCCCTCTGCTTTTCCAATGCACGGACAAGAACGCTTGAAAACTTTTCTATTCCAATGTAATTGATATCAGGGTTCTTTGACGCAAGCTCCATGATAAATCTGCCTTTGCCCGTTCCGATTTCAAGATGGATTTCGTTGTCGTTGCCGAAAATCTCATGCCATCTGCCTTTATTTTCTTCAGGTACATTAATTGTATAATCACTTTCTTCAAGTGCCTCTCTGGCACCTCTCACATTTCTTAATCTCATGTCTATGAGTTTCCTCCGTATCTAAGCGATATTATTAGTATATACAAACGCCCCCGAATATGCTACTATAATTTCAAATTTTGTTAAAGGGATTTAGTATGAAAAAAATAATTGCTTCAACTCTTACTTTTATATATATTATGTGTCATTTAAGCCTATGCCGGGCGGCTGATAATAATGACATTCTGCCTGAATTTCCCGATATTAAGTCACAGTATATTGTGCTGATGGACGCCGACTCCGGAGAGGTTCTTTATCAGAGGAATATGGATAAAAAATGCTATCCTGCAAGCACCACCAAGATGATGACGGCTTTGCTTACCATAGAGAATGCATCTATGTCAGATGTGGTTAGCTATTCTAAAGCTGCCGTTGACAGCGTTTCTCCCGGTGATGCCAACGTAGGAATCGCTGTGGGCGAACAGCTTACGGTAGAGCAGTCCTTGTATTGCCTCATGCTCCGCTCCGCCAATGATGTGGCTTACGGACTTGCAGAATATGTGGGCGGTACGGCTTCCAATTTTGCTTCAATGATGAATGACAAAGCTGCTGCCTTAGGCGCTGTTTCAACGCATTTTTCCAATCCAAGCGGTCTCACCAATGAATTTCACTACTCCACGCCTTATGATATGGCATTGATAGGAAGGGCCTGTTTTAATAACAAAACCCTTGTAAATATCATGAGTTATACAGGTGTATACAAGATAGGCAAGACTAACACAAATAACAATACCCGCTATTACACACACCGTTTCCAGATGTTAAAAGGCGGCGAGTATGAGTACCGGTATTCAAAAGGCGGCAAAACCGGATATACCGATGCCGCAGGCAACTGTCTCGTATCTTTTGCCGAAAAAGACGGTATAAGGCTGGTGTGCTCAGTTATGAATTCAACGGCTTCGGGAAGATATACCGACTCCATCGCACTTTTTGATTATTACCTTAATAACTACCGTAAATGTTATCTTGATGATAATAATATGTCATCTTCATCTTTTGGGCTTGATGCCCTTGATATTACCTATGAGATGACATCGACAAACGGCTACAGCATAGAATTCGATGATGGGGCTTATATTCTTGTTCCGTCAAATGCCAATATATCGGACCTGACAAAGATTGTAACATACGCAGATAATGCCGCTTATTCCGGTAAAAGCGGCGGATTTGCCTGCATCAGCTTTTATTACAAAAACCTGCCTCTCGGTAATTCCACTATCTATATAAAAGACAATAAAAATTCTTCCGTCACACCCGGAACTAACGGAGTAATGACGGAAGAAACACACATCACTATTAATAAAGATAAAACAATTTATATAAATATTTTTGTATTAATCGGTGCAGTGGCAGGGCTTTCACTCATTGTTGTACCGGTTGTCATAAGAGTAAAAAACAGGAGACGTCACAGGAGAGGTTTTCACTTCTGAGCACCCTGTCTCTGGCGCTGTTTTTCCCTTGAACGTTTTGCCCTTCTGCGCTCTCTTTTATGGTCCTGCTTCTGGATGATTTCAGCAACGCCGTTTTCGTCGGTCTGCTTTAAAATTTTAATCGCATAATATAAATCATCCTCGGTCTTTTTAAATCGTATTTTACCCTTAAAAAGACCGTGGTTCTCACAATATGCCACACAGTAATATACATGCTGGTTATTGGAAAACCATTTTATTCTCTGCTTGATTTCCCTGTTGCACAAGAAACATTTCGTGGTACGGATAACACCGTCCAGCATAATTTTTTCCCTGTCACGATAGCCTTTTGATATGAACTTACTGTAGGTAGGATACACTAACGTGAATTCCTCGGCCCGTGATGACGGTATCTTATATGTGTCCACCGAGGTGTACGCATATATTTTATCCATATCCATCAGTCCAAAAATCTTTGCCGTATACTCTGCATCCGCAAAAGCCGAGTGAAAAGCTTCATTCTGCACAATATTTTTATCTGCGGTTACAGTTTCAAGCGAGCTCCGCTTCTTGCCATCGTCATAACATATACTGTACGATTTCTGCAAATCGTAATAAATAAGCGGCATTGGAAGATTAAGGTTTATCTTGTAATAATCACAGTTACGCTGAAGTTCCGTAAGGTCCATGCATCCCCATGTACAGAAAATGTAATCATCACCGCACCATTCCATAAACTCTTTAACAGCCTGTGGAAATGGCACTCCTTTTTCAACAAGTTCACCCATAGTTGTGCCAATAAGGTCCTGCATAACAGGATGAAGCGTCTGATATACACCGGGCACTATATTTTTTGCAAAAGTATCTATGACTCTCCTCTGTGAATCCAGTTTAACTGCACCAATCTCTATTATTTCAAATGGCATATCCTTAATTTCTTTTTCTTTTCCGTCAGGACATTGATTCCATTCCAAATCAAACACTATATAATTCATGCTCTGTCCTCTCTTCTTTTTTATCTATAAATTTCCATTCTCACATACAAATAAAACTATATTAGCATTGTACCATAAAAAAAGACGAAATACAGTAACTTTCTTTAAATTCCAGTATTTCGTCCTTTAATCAACAATTAAACATCAATAATTTTTTGCACCGTTTTTAATTTTTATTTTCTGCAATTTTAAATTTCTGGATCATTTCACGCAGATTTTCTGCTTCACTGCTCATCTCCTGACTAGATGCTGCACATTCTTCAGATGTTGCCGAATTCGTCTGTACGACATCATTGATCTGTTCAATTCCATCATTAATCTGTTTGATTTCTGTTGCCTGTGTCTCTAACGTATCAGCAATATTTGTGACTTCTTTTGTAATGATCTGGGAATTCTCAGCGACCTCCTGCAATTGTGATGCCGTCTGCCCTGCAA
>JABLTO010176892.1_pt1 | contig 43853 bp, 27 predicted proteins | sample 7160091 | NCBI WGS metagenome assembly JABLTO01 (sample SAMN14651225, study PRJNA627086) | human gut metagenome | isolation source: feces | host: Homo sapiens
ATTCAGAAGATATCGACATTAAAGATTTAGAAAAATATTTCTTGGCTTCATCCCAGGGGCAAGCCCCTGGGTTTTCGCCTAAAAATTTTATAACACAAACAAGCGCAGTCGGCTTTTGCAGAATGCGCTTTAATTCTCTTCCTATCACAAAGCATCACCACCTTTTACTTTTTTCGATCTGAAATTTTTAAATGCTCTGTCTGAAACTCTTCATCCGAATCTTCTGCCATTGTAAAGCTATAGCAATACGGCATTGTTGCATCGACAAGACCTGTAAAATGCCATAACTTGTCCGCACCATCCTGATCAATCAGCTGTTTTACATAAAATCCGATATCATATACATATTCTCCAGCATTTGTTCCCATATCTACTGGAATGTATTGAACCTCAACCTGTAGTGAATCTGCAATCGGATTTGTTTCCAATGCTGGAATCTGTAATGCATCCCATACTGCATCATATACTGCCTGTAGTGCTTCCTCATCTGTTATTCGCTGACGCTGTGAGACTTCTTCTATTTGAACAATCTCAGGTAGTCTTTGCATTTTAATAATATATCCATCTTTTTCAACTGAAACACTCACAAATACACCAAAATAATCTGTTGAATTTCCGACTTTTCCAATTGAGTATGTCTCTGGCGAGAATTTTATTCCATCTTGCTGAATATAATAAGTATAAGTTGGTCTATCACCATTCAAATAATCTGTCTTATATATTCATCCATAATGTCAATATTCAATGTCTGCAGTAGTTTTTCCCACTCTTCAATCATTGATTCTTCATCAGGTCTACCTTCTTTATAAGTAACTAGTATTGTCTCATATACAATCCCATCACTTGTGATTAGAATTTTCTGTTTTTCATTATCATACAAATTTCTACTAGATCCCTCTATTGTTTGCTCTTCACTTAGCAAATTCTCATCCCAATTTTCTTTGCCAAAATATGAATCTAGAATTTCTTCTGGCTGAATTACTCTTATTTTCACTAAAAGTTTGTTCGCACTCATTGGATCAACTGAAGTATCTATTTCTGCATCCGATTTCACTTCAATACTTGTTTCCGTTTCACTTCCTGTCTCATTTTCTGTTCCCTGCACCACAAATAAATACATACTGGTCACACTCATCATTACCGCTAACATACATACACTGATTCGTTTTCTCATACACGTTTCCTCCAATTTCATATGTTTTATTGTTATGTTGTTACGATTCCCCCTGCTTTTGTTTTATTGTATCACAGTTTATTATAAAAAGACAATACGTCGAATTTATGACAGTTTTTACATAAATCCAACGTATTTCTTAGTTTTTTATAACGATTCAAATTTATCGTATTTGTTCTTAGTATTTATTCTTGATACTCGGCCTTGATGCAGGCTTATAGCGTCATCTTTTCTCCTAAATATTTCACTGCTTGCTCTTCATAAAATTTTACACTATTTTCTGAATAGAAAAAGCTTGCAAGTTGATATGAGATAAGAAAAAGCTTTCTTCGCCAATTCTGATATTCTTCTTTTTTATCAACTTCTTCTTTTTCTAATTCGTATAAACTCCAACAAATATCATACAGGAAAAAATCAACATCCTCTATCGTATCATTCAGTAATGTTCTTATAATTTTCTTATCTTTTTGCATTGACTGTTGATATAATTTATGATCACCCAATAGATTAACCAATCCAGTTGTTATTACAACATAACCTCTATAAGGAATTTGAGTACGTTTCATTTGTAACTCAAAAGACTCATACAACGCTTGATAAATCTGTTTTGCACACTCATACTCACCAGATTTTTCAAGTTTATCTGCAATATTCCCAGCTAGACTCCCCTCCTCTCTCTGGAACACCCACATATTCCATTTTTCCAGCGGAAGTTCTGACATCGTACAGGATAACGCCTCTTTTAACATTCGCAGATATTCATCTGAGGCCAACTTCTTTCGCTTATACAAAATATTGCTTTCCATAAACAGCACTTCCTGCCGATTTAATGGCACGTTCACATCCAGTTTTTCCTTAAAGCTCTGAAAACTTTCCCATGCGTTATCCCATTCTTCGCGTATAATGAAGTCAACGATTTCCTGTCTCTGGTGCAGCACTTCCAGCGAATCAGTTTCAAGTAACAGCTGCCCTTCTAGTCCCGTCTTATGATAAAACTGCATGAGCATTTCATAATTTCTGCCAGAAGGTCGGTGCGTTCCAGCCTCTATTTTCTCTATCTGTCGCGCAGTCAGATGGTCTGGATTCGCAGCCGATACCTTTGCCGCTGACAATCCCATTGCTTTTCTAAGCATTTTAAGTGTCAGTCCAATTTCATGCGTATTGCTGACACTAATGCTCTGCCACATTCTCTTTTTAGGGTGCGAAAACAACCGATATAATTCCTCAAATGTCTTGAGAAATTCTGTTACCTCTGTCTCTTCTTCCTTGTATTTCTGATCCTCTTTTCCTTTTACGCTAATGCATTCTAACACATTAAGCAGTTCTTCCAAAACAAAAACAACATATCGCTGTGAGTACTGGTGTCTGAGTAGCTCAAGTGCTTCCATTCCATATGAAAGCGCTTTTTCTTCATTGCCTGCATGCAATTCGAGTTTCATTCCAAGAAGTGCCACCTGCGGATAAATCAATATCTGAACCTTTGGTTCAAACTTTGCCTGTTTTACATAGTCGGCAACCTTTTTGTGCATCTGCATAGCTTCCTCTGTCTTTCCGATAAGAAACAGACAATTGGCCAGAAGCAAAATACTTTCCAACTCACAGGGAGCCAGTAAAAACTTTGACAGCTTCTTTTTTTCCCATCCATCGGGTAATGTGCATAGTACCGTCTGCCGTGCGCTTTCCACCAGATTTTCTCCCTCTGATTTTTCACGTTCAACGTCAACGCTCTTGCTCTCAAAACGTTTTTTGTACGCCTGTATCAGGATAATGGTCTGCATTTTCTTTAAAAATTGTTCCTCAAGTGACGATTTCTTTCGATACTTTTTCTGATACGCTTCTAGTAATTGCTGTGCTTTCTGCGGCTGCTCAAAAACAACTAGACAGATATCCTCGCGGTCTCTCCATCCGTTCAATTCCCTTGCATCTGCCATTACCTCAAAATATTCAGTCGGCACACCTAGTCTTTGCAGCAGATAGTCACCTATCATTTTCTTCCATGGCGTGTCGCCATTTTCCATTTTCCTAAACTCAGTTCTGGTACAGACACCTCTTGATATTTTTTGTTCAGAGATGCCGCGGCGGCATCGTTCCTTATACATGAATTTTCCGCAATATCGGTTGTACCGCCGCAGCCATAGTAATTCCTCTTTGTTCATATATTATTATTCAATCCACACTCTTTTGTCTAATGCCGGGCAGCTGATGCATACCTTTACATCTTCTTTTGGCTTTACATAGACAATCAATCTGCCGTTTTTGGTCTTTCTGTGTGACTCGCAGTATGGAGTTAGGTCTGCTAAATCACCGTTTTCCAGTCCGAGAAGTGTTCCTCCTATTACCTCTGCCGTGATTTCCAGATCTTCTGCCGCAAGAACACCATTTTCATCGGTAAGTGAAACCTCGATCTGCATCACTTCTTCCTTATTTATAGTTTCTTCTGCATGCCATACATTTGCAGACAGCTCGACTGCTTTTCCTGCTGTCTGAATGCTACACTCGGCTTCGCCGCACACTGCCTTAAGTACACCTGGCTCATAAGCAAAACGCCATTCGGTGCAGCCTTCTTTTTCAAGATATGTTCCATCGTGCAATGACTTTTCACCATCATTGCCAACTATACTAAGAGAAATAGTTTCTTTTTGCACATTTGTGAATACTCGTACAACGACATTTTCTCCGTCTGTATAATTCCAATGTGCATTCCACGGTCTCCACTCATGCTCATCACCATCATCTGGGCGTGTCAGGATACAAGCAAATGGTTCTGTGCTCCAGAATGCCTTTCTTCTATAGAAGCCCGGCTTTTCAAAGCCTGCAAGATCCATTAAACCAGCTGATGAACCATGAATCGGCCATCCATGTGCCTCTCCAAGATAATCAATTCCTGTCCACAAAAATTGTCCGCTGATATATGCATTATCGCGCACCACACACCACTGCTCATAGCCGCCGCCATTTTCGCTGCCTAAAAATGGCTTGTCTGGGAAACGTTTGTGGCTTTCCTCATACAGATGCTCTTTATAATTGTAGCCCACAACATCAAGTGCATCAAAAAATCCAATATGAGATGACAGCTCTGGGAAAGCTGCTGCCAATGTAACTGGTCTTGTGGTATCCTGTGTGCGCACAATCGCTGCCAATTCCTTTGCAATTACGCTAAGTCGCTCAGCATTAGGCTTATCCGGGTCATACTGACGCTCCTTTGCCGGCTTGTTGGCATCGTTGTTTCCTGTCATGGTTTCAAATAGTGGATGGCAATATGGGTCATTCGGGTAGTCGATCTCATTTCCAATGCTCCACATAACGATGCTTGGATGGTTGCGGTCACGGCGTACCATATCGGCGAGATCACGCTCATGCCACTCTGGGAAATCTTCTGCGTAGCCTTCATGCTTTGGCGGATATACATTATGACCGGTAGACCACTTATTCTTCGGATTCTCCCACTCATCGAATGCCTCATCCATCATTAAAAGTCCAAGCTCATCACAAAGATCATACAACTCTGGCATATGAGGATTATGACTGCAGCGGATTGCATTGCAGCCGCCTTCCTTCAATTTAAGCAGTCTGCGAAGCCATACCTCACGATACATTGCTGCACCAAGACAGCCGCCATCATGATGAACACATACGCCCTTAAACTTTGTTTCCTTTCCATTCAGGAAAAAGCCTTGATCAGCATCAAATGAAAATGTTCTGATACCAACGCGCTCTTTATCTAATACAATCACATTTTCATCTTCTTTTTCAAATGAAATGCAAAGCTCATATAATGATGGTGATTCACAAGACCAAAGCTTTGGTTTTCCAATCATTCCATTTAAATAGAAGGTTTTCTTCTCATGTGCCTCCATTGCAGCAGGTACTCTAGCAAAAACAACCGACTCCTCATCACTTCCACATAACTTTAGACTAGCAGTCAATGTTCCAATCACACGCTCATCCAGCTCATTTACAATCTCTGCATCTGCACAAACAGCCGCTGACTGCTCATCTGCTCTTGACACATTAAAGGCAACACCATTCCATACAGCATGAACCTGCTCCTCCACTACAAGGTATGCCTTACGGTAAATACCAGAGCCTGTAAACCAGCGTGAATCTGCTAAATCAGTATGACATACACGCACAGTAATCTCATTATCAATCGCGCCAAACTGAACAAAGTCAGTAATATCATAGCTGATCTGTGTATAACCATAAGGACGCTTTCCAATGTGATAGCTGTTGCACCATATTCTACTATTTTTATAGATTCCATCAAATACAACTCTCACGCGCTTTCCCTTATATGCTTCTGGAAGTGAAAAACGCACGCGATACCAGCCAATGCCACCGCTTAAATATCCAGTTCCGCTGGAATTAGTCTGCTCAAACGGCATGTGTACAGACCAGTCATGCGGCAGCGTAACGCTAGTCCACGCGCTGTCATCGTATCCCTTGTACCAGCCTTCCGGCACCTCTCCGTAGTGAAATTTCCAGTTCTCGTTAAGTGTAATATATGTTCTATCCATGATTTTTTCTCCTATTAAAAAAGGGCGGACACCTTACAATGTCCGCCCCCAGCTCCATCAGCCGATATCCGGCTCATCTTTTAAGGTTATTGTTCCCGGCTGTTTGCCGTCTGTCTCGAACACGACGATTTCATTTCGTCCTTCTTTTAACAGCGGTGCCGGAATATAAAGTCTCTTCTGTGGTCCGATCTCCCAGAATCGTCCCAGATTAAATCCGTTTAAGAAAATGCATCCCTTACCCCATCCTTCGAAATCTAGGAAGGTATCTCCCTTTTGGTCCACGTCAAGCGTAAAGTGATAAAATGCCGGAAGTCCCTCTGTATAGCCCTTTGTATAATCGAGCTTTTCGATGTTGTCAAGCGGCAGGCAATATTCTTCCCAGTTCAGATGGGTATGGCCGTTAATCTGTACGTGTCCATCAATACCCTTTCTCTGATGTTCCATTCTTGGTCCGAAGTTTACACGTCCCATGTTCTCAACAAGAATATCAAGCGGTGCACCCTTCTTAAAGGTAACTGGCTTTCCATCTTCCTTTGCAAAATCCTCTCCTGCCTTTGCCTCAGAAAGAAGCTGTCTGTCATAAAGTGTTACAAGCGGTTTCTGATCGACAAAGAGATTTGCACGGTCATTTGCCTCATACAAACGGATCTTTTCAAGATTCTGCTCTTTCTCAAGCTTTGTATGGTACAAAATATATCCATAATTTTGTCCTAAACGCTCCATGGAGGTAGGGAACTTGCATTTTACTGGAGCTGACAGATCCTCTAAGGACTCAAACAGACCAACCTTTGCATCTGCTGTCAGTGTTCCATATGCCTTCTTCTCAATCTTTGTGCTGTATGTAACTTCTGGAATCGGTGCATACTTGCGGATAACTTCCTGATAGCGGCGATATTTCTCTGTGATATCACCAGCCTCTGTAAGCACACCATCATAATCATAGGAAGTAACATCTGGTGTCAGCTCATCATAATAATTAGATCCATTCATAAAACCAAAGTTTGTGCCGCCCTCAAACATGTAAATGTTGACATGGCCAAGCTCAAGCATCTTGTCAAGATCCTTTGTGCTCTCCTCTAAATTTCCTCTCATATGGCCGCCATTGCCCCAATGGTCAAACCAGCCAACCCAAAACTCGGTGCACATCAGCGGACCGCCATTTGTATACTGCTTCAATATTTCAAAACGCTCCTCGGTGCGTGAACCAAAGTTTCCAGTCGGAAGAGCACCTTCTAAGTGACCACAGGAAAGAGACTCATGCATAGGTCCATCTGATGTAACAAGAGGTACAACAGTACCAAAATCGATCATGATCTGCTTCATTGTCTCAAGATACTCTGTGTCATCACCATAATAGCCATACTCATTTTCTACCTGCATCATGATGACTGGTCCGCCATAGTTTACCTGAAGTGGTGCCAAAACCTTGAACAGCTCTTTATAATAAGAACGAATATGATCTAAGAACGGCTTGTAGCAGCCGCGAAGCTTCATGCCATCCTCTGCCAAAAGCCAAGCCGGCAGTCCGCCAAACTCCCATTCTGCACAGATATATGGTGATGGACGAATAATCACCCAAAGACCCAGTTCCTGTGCTGTCTTTACAAATTTTGCAATGTCAAGCATTCCGTCAAAATGGAACTCGCCCTTATTTGGTTCATGCATATTCCAAGGAATGTAAGTCTCAACTGTATTGCATCCCATCGCCTTTAATTTTTCCAGACGATCCTTCCAGTACTCCGGAACTACACGGAAATAGTGGATTCCGCCGGAAATGATCTGAAATGGCTTGCCATCCAGATAAAAATTGTCTTTGATCTCAAATGTATGTGTCATCATTGCTCCTCTTTCTAAATTATGTTACAAAAAAGAGCAGGATGACCAAAGGTCACCCCGCCCTTTACGCGTTTACTGACCCATTACTGTGGGTAGTTGCTATTTTTTATTATTCTGCATCACCGTAAACTTCGGTTAACTGCTTCTGCAGCTCTTCGATTACGATATCCATACCTGCATCCTTCAGAGCCTGCTGATACTCAGCAACGATCTCTTCTGCGGTGCCAGTGTACTTACCACTTGCGATCTGCTTCATGTAGTTTGTGTTAACCTCACCGATATTGTTGATGTAGGACTGAATGTCATCAACATTTGCAACAAACTTGCCATAAGGATAACCAATTGATGCATCCTCTAATTCTTTATACATCACATCAATCTTGTCCCAATCCTTTGTAGCGTCACGGATCTCTAACAGATCGTTACGTCCCCACCAGAAATTAGTTGTGATGGACTCAGTATCAGAATTATAAGATTCTGGAACAATACGAAGACCTTCATCGTTAACATCCCACTGAACACCCTTCTGACCATAGTTGATCAGGTCGTAGCACTCAGCATCATTTCTCAGTAAATCATAAACCATCAGAGCTCTCTCTGGGTTCTCAGAACCGTAGGAAACTGCCATTGCACCGTGAGTAATATTCAAAGCAGTAACATTCTTTTCTTCCTCGCCAAACCAGAAGAATCCAACCTCAGCACCCGGTACGTTCTCTGGAGTCTTACTTACAAGATCAGTCCAAGTCTGAGTATGATGCTGCTCAGCAGCGGTCTTTCCAAGCTTGAAGTCCTCTCTGTTATCAGCAGAAGTATTGTTCAGAACGTCTGTCTTCCAAACGCCCATCTCATCCCATTCCTTCATTGTCTTTGCAAACTCAACCATCATATCTGCATCAGTATAGAATGGGCTAACGATGGTGTACAGGTCATCCTTTGTACCTCCCCATAAAGCTGCTGATGACAAACCATCGATTGCTACGAAATCGCTGTGGGAAGAAACCCAGCCGCCTGCCATAGTTGCATATGCACTACCATCAGAATCCCAAGGAGTTACGATACCAAGCTCATCCTTGTGCTCGCATACATACTTGAAATATGTAGTCATATCTTCCCAGCTGTGAACGCCATTCTCAAGACCTGCCAGCTTTGCAAAATCAAGACGATATGCAAAACCATGATTTGTCCACTGTGCGTAGTTATCCTCTGGCATCAGATAAATGTTGTCATTGTACTTACACAGATCCCAGTCTTCCTGCGGAACAGTCTCATAAGTAACTGGTGCATACTTTGCAAGCATCTCATCACTTAACTCAAGGAAAGCACCATTCTTTGCGTTTGGCCATGCATCCAGCCAGTCAGTAGCAGTACCAACTAAGTCTACAGAACCATCCATACGAGCCAGAGTCAGGTTGTAGTTTGACAGATAATCGGTCCAGCCGATGTAGTAAATCTGCAGCTCTGCGTTAACCTTCTCGGTCAGGATTGCATTCAGTTCATCTAACATCTTCTGTGTTGCATCGTTTGTCGGTGCATCACCAGTAACCATGTAATTGATGACTACATGCTCAGATGTATCAACATCTGCCCACTTCTCTGCCCAGACATCATCATAATTCGGAACCTCGCCCGTAGTTGCCTCTGCTGCTGCGCTGCTGGACTCTTCCTCTGCTTCTGCGCTTGTAACCTCTTCTGCTACTGCGCTGCTAGACTCTTCCTCTGCGAATGCCGGCATTGATGCGAACATTGTTCCTACCATAGATGCTGCCAATGCGGATGCAAGAAACTTCTTCTTCATATTAAAATTCCTCCTTCTTTGTGCGAGTCTTCTCCTCGCTTGTTTTCTTTGTTAAGTATCTATTAATGCAGGATACCTGCTATTAATCAAAAATCATTAGCCCTTTACGGCTCCGACTGTGATACCGCCGATAAAGTAGCGCTGTACAAATGGATAAATCAGAATAACTGGTCCTGTTGCTAAGATTGCATTTGCCATCTTAAGTCCATTTGACGGAAGATCTGACAGGTCAACATATTGACCTGCTACTGTACTCTTTAAGCTGTTTACCTTATTTACAACCTTGTACAGAGTATACTGCAGCGGATAAACACTAACCTTCTCACTTAAAAACAGTGATGACTGATACCACTCATTCCAATAACCGATTGCAAGGAACAGACCGATTGTTGCAAGTGCCGGCTTTAACATTGGAAGAATCAGTGCGGTAAAGATCTTCATATCACCTGCACCGTCGATCTTACCAGACTCGGTGATCTCATGAGGAATGGACTTTACAAAGTTCTTCATCAAAATGATCAGCCAAGATGACATCAAAAGCGGCAGCCATACTGCTAAGTAGTTATCCTGCAGCTTGTAGGTCTGTGTCATTAACAGGTAGTACGGAGCCAGACCTGCTGAGAACAGTGTGGTAAAATAGATGTAGAATGAGATTGCATTGCGGAACGGGAAATCCTTTCTCTGCAAAGCATATCCAGTCATGGAAATGATTCCCAGACCAACGAGTGTACCAGTTAAGGTCATCGTAATAGTCAGTCCATAAGACTTCCAGATTGCACCACCCTGAAGTACCATCTCATAAGCCTTTGTTGTAAACTGCTTCGGGAACAGCTGCGCTCCTTCTGTACGGATCACTTCCTCCGATGTAAATGATGTTCCGATGATGATCAAAAATGGAAGTACACAAGCGAGTGCATAAAACGTAACTACTACATATCCTATTGTACGGATTATAATATCGGAGCGATCCAGCTTGATTTTCGTACCTTTTACTGTCGATTTTGCCATTTCTTTCTCCCTCCTTAGAATAATGCGTACTCAGGATCAATCTTCTTAACAGCAAAGTTACTTGCCATAACGATACAGAATCCGATGATAGACTGATACAGGCCGACTGCAGATGCCGTTGAAAAGTTGAAATCCGTCATTGTGCTTCGATATACATAAGTCTCAATAATATCAGTAGTGTCATACAACAATGGGTTCGTTCCGACGATGTTGTAGAACAGACCGAAGTTTCCTTTTACGATACCGCCAAGTGCGAACAAAAGTAAGATAACGATTGTGCTTCGAAGACTCGGCAGAACAATGTAGCGAATCTTCTGGAAACAGTTTGCACCATCCACTCTTGCTGCCTCAATGATAGAAGTATCAATACCACAGATAGATGCGAAATAAACAACTGAGTTATATCCAGTTACCTGCCACAGATATACGGCAATTAAGATTGGTGGCCATACACTCTTATCGGAATACGGCTGCCATTTTTCCATACCCAGCTTTACTAAAATACCATTGATAAATCCGGTATCGTAGTTTAACAGGTTGAATACAAGGAAACCAACAAGAACCTGTGAGATGAAGTATGGAAGGAACATCAATGTCTGTGAAACCTTCTTAAAATACTTATTGTGGATCTCGTTTAACAAAACTGCCATTAACATCGCAATGATGTTTCCTAAGAAGATGAAAGCCAAGTTGTAAAGAATCGTGTTCTTTGTCAGGTCGAGGAGCTTTCCAGACTGCATTAGAAACTCAAAATTTTTCATACCCACAAACTTGCTTCCGAAAATACCGTCTCTGTAATTGTACTTAACGAATGCCACATAGATACCTGGGAGCGGCATGTAGTTAAATGCAAAGAAGAATACGATTGCCGGTACACACATAAGTGTCAGTACACGATACTTTTTCAGGTTATAGAAAAAGCCATGCTTTTTCTTGTACTGATACTGGGGTAAAGTTGATGTTGTCTTTCCCATGTTACCCTCCTTAATAATAAAGAATAAAATTTGAATTTCAGCCCCTGCTGCGCTCATAGTTTATAGGTTTATTTGACGCATTCGTGAAACCGTTTTCATCTTTCTCATAAAAAAATAAATTCATGACACATTATGTATATTTTCTATCAGAAAGGTGAGGTTTCATTCGTGCATTTCAACTATCCTTGCTGAAACCCTTTTCATAGCTTTATTATATATTTTTTATCGCATATGTCAACATGTTTTTGCGCATTCTAACATCTTTGTAATAACTCACTAATATGCAAGCCTTTTTATTGTGCATATTTTACAATTAAAATAGGAGTGAACATATGTCACTCCTTGATTTCTTGTTATACTAGCCTATTTTGCCTATTTTCTGTCTTCCTTTGGCCTTATGAAACCACTTTCATATTCCTCAAAGATTTTCTTCAGGCACATGTGTGCAGGAATCTCTTACGCTAATACCAACCGGAACCATATAGTCCTCAGGGCATGTCTCGTTCTCTGATGCACGGATTGCTGCCTCTACAAGATGCTTTGCAAACTCTGTATAATTGGCTCCTACTGATGTCAATGCTGGTGTCAATGCACCTGACAGGTACGTATTATCAAATGCTACTACTGAGATATCCTGCGGAACACGAAGTCCTTCATCGTGAATTGCCCTAAGTACACCTGCTGCCGTAAAATCGTTGATTGCCACTATTGCTGTTGGTCGATCTGGATTTTTTAAAAGCTCTTTCGTACAGTTGTAACCGCTATCATTAGAATAATCAATGGAATCAAATACGTAATCTTCACGATATACAATTCCTCTTTGCCTAAGCATTGTGCGATATCGCATACGCTTTTCCAGCGTAGACTTCGCATCCTTTCGGCCGCCAATTGTTGCAATCTTTTCATGACCAAGACTAAATAAATAGTCCATCGCCAGATCCATGCTGCCGCCCTCATCAAGATGTATCTTACAATTTCTCACACCTACAGGACGATTTGTTGCTATAATTGGTGTGCTTTCCAAGATATGATTAAGCTGTTCTACATATTCTTCATCTACCGCAATTCTGTCTATTACACCGCCAACTACGATAATTGCATCCACCTGCTGCTCATACAACTTCATTAACTGCTTTTTTTCAAGCTCTGGATCACCTAAGGAGGTAAGCATCATCAGCAGATACCCTGCTTTATCTGCTGCTTTTTCACATTCTGTTGCTACTGCCGAATAGAATGGGCTATAAATATCAGCAATCATCAAACCAATTGATCTTGTTTTCGAGTTGCTTAATCCTTGTGCCAGCGCATTTGGTGTGTATCCATATTTCTGTATCACACTTTGTACCTTTTCGCGCTTTTCTTCACTGACTCTGGCGTTATTGGTCAGCACGCGCGAAACTGTTGCCGGAGATACACCGGCTTCTTTTGCGATTGTGTAAATATTCGCACGCTCTTTTGCCATAAATGTACCATGCCTTTCTGTCACCCGCTGTGCAATTTTTATTCAAGCTGTCAATTGCAAGCGGTTTCAAATCTCTTTTCTTTAACTATACATGATATTTTTTTCGTTGGCAATGGGAAATTTACCTATTTTTAGGGAAATTTTTGTTACAACAGTTCACGGGACTTGCAGTTTTACGAATGTTCATCCAGTGAACTGTAGCAAAAAACCTCCTAAGTAGATTTTGGTTATTTGCCTTGTCTACTTAAGAGGTATCATATCATTTCCCAATAGTTTTTTTTAATTTATAGCTTTTATGCGTTCTTGTAGCGATTATACTCGTCTACACAAAGAATCTTTCTTGCCAGTTCGACTTCTTCCTTGGTTGGCGTCGGTACGCCTTCAAGACCATACTTGATTCCAAGCTCTTTCCATTTGAATACACCGAGTGTATGGTATGGAAGCACATCGATACGATATACATTATTTAAAGTGCTGATGAACTCATGAAGCTTTGTCAGTGACTCTTCGTCACTGTTGATGCCTGGTACAAGCACGTGACGGATCCAGATTGGCTTATTGATATCGGAAAGATATCTTGCCATATCAAGGATATTCTCGTTTGTCTTGCCAGTCAGTGCCTTGTGCTTTTCTGGATCAATATGCTTTAAATCAAAGAGAAGCACGTCGGTATTTGTCATTAACTGCTCTAACTGTCCGAAGAATGGCTCTTCTCTTGTAAATGGCTCTCCTGCTGTATCAATGCATGTATTGATTTTTAACTTCTTTGCCTTCGCAAACAGATCGTTCATAAACTCCATCTGCAAAAGCGGCTCTCCTCCGCTGACAGTGATGCCGCCCTTGTCGCCCCAATAATTTCTATAACGAACTGCCTTTTCTAAAATTTCGTCAGCTGTTAAAAGCTGTACGTCTTTCTTTGCCCATGTATCTGGATTGTGGCAATATTTACAGCGCAAATTGCAGCCATTTAAAAATACGAGATAACGAACTCCTGGTCCGTCTGCAGAACCAAAAGATTCCAAAGAATGAACAATGCCTTGAATCATAATTTTTTTCCTTTCTTGTTTTGTGAACTTCATGTCTTCACGTTTACTATTATTTTGTAGTAAAACAGGCGGGAGTGCCAAAGCACCCTCCGCCTGTATTAGTTTTATAAATTTACAGCAAATCTATTCTGATTTGTTCAGATCGAAATCAATCGAGTCTGTCACTACTCCTAATTACAGGAAGGAATGGCAAGTTCTCTTGATAACGTCGTCCTGCTGCTCCTTGGTCAGATCGATGAACTTAACTGCATAACCAGATACACGGATTGTGAAGTTAGCATACTCTGGCTTCTCCGGATGTGCCTGGCAATCCAGAAGCTTCTCAACACCAAATACGTTTACGTTCAGGTGATGAGCACCATTTGCAAAGTAGCCATCCATAGCCTGTACAAGGTTATTTACGCGCTCTTCATCAGTGTTTCCAAGTGCACTTGGGTTGATGGTCTGGGTATTGGAAATACCATCCAGAGCCCACTCGTATGGCAGCTTAGCAACAGAGTTCAGAGATGCAAGCAGACCGTTCTTCTCAGCGCCGTAAGACGGGTTAGCACCTGGAGACAGTGGCTCACCAGCCGGACGACCATCCGGAAGAGCACCAGTAGCCTTACCATAAACTACGTTAGAAGTAATGGTCAGGATAGAGGTTGTCGGCTCAGAGTTACGATAGGTGTGACGCTTCTTGATCTTTGCAAGGAACTGTCCTAACAGCTCTACAGCGATGTCATCTGCACGATCATCATCGTTACCGTAGCGTGGGAAGTCTCCCTCGATCTCATAATCAACAACCAGACCGCTCTCGTCACGTACAGTCTTAACCTTTGCGTACTTAATAGCACTTAAGGAGTCAACTGTGTGAGAGAATCCTGCGATACCAGTAGCGAATGTACGACGTACATCGGTATCGATCAGAGCCATCTCAGCTGCCTCATAGTAATACTTGTCATGCATATACTGGATCAGGTTCAGAGTATTTACATACATTCCTGCCAGCCAATCCATCATAACGTCATACTTCTTAACAACTTCATCATAATCCAGATACTCGGAAGTGATCGGCTTGTATGCCGGACCTACCTGAGCCTTGGTCTTCTCATCAACACCACCGTTGATAGCGTAAAGCAGACACTTAGCCAGGTTTGCACGAGCGCCGAAGAACTGCATTTCCTTACCGGTCTGTGTAGCGGATACACAGCAGCAGATGGAGTAGTCATCGCCCCATACAACACGCATAACATCATCGTTCTCATACTGGATGGAAGATGTCTTGATGGAAACCTCTGCAGCATACTTACGGAAGTACTCTGGCAGGTTCTTGGAATACAGAACAGTCATGTTCGGTTCCGGAGCCGGTCCCATAGTCTCCAGTGTGTGCAGGATACGATAATCGTTCTTAGTAACCATGGAACGTCCGTCTACGCCAAGACCAGCGATAGCCAGAGTAGCCCATACCGGGTCACCAGAGAACAGCTCGTTGTAAGACTGAATACGAGCAAACTTAACCATACGCAGCTTCATTACGAAGTGGTCAATGATCTCCTGAGCCTGAGTCTCGTTGATAACGCCATTCTCAAGGTCTCTCTGCATATAAATATCAATGAAAGTGGATACACGTCCGATGGACATTGCAGCACCGTTCTGAGTCTTGATAGCTGCTAAGTATCCGAAGTACAGCCACTGAACTGCTTCCTGAGCGGTCTTAGCCGGCTCAGAAATATCGAAGCCATAGCTTGCAGCCATAACCTTCATATCCTTCAGTGCTCTGATCTGATCAGCCAGCTCTTCTCTCTGACGGATTACATCATCAGTCATAGTACCATCGCCGCAGTTAGCCAGATCCTTCTGCTTCTCAGCAACAAGGAAGTCAATTCCGTACAGAGCGATACGACGATAGTCGCCTACGATACGGCCACGGCCGTAGGTATCCGGCAGACCAGTGATGATCTTGTTCTTACGTGCAGCACGAATCTCTGGTGTATATGCATCAAATACGCCCTGATTGTGGGTCTTGTGATATACAGTGAAGATCTTGTGCAGCTCTGGGCTTGGAGTATATCCGTACATCTCGCAGGACTCCTCTGCCATTCTGATACCGCCGTAAGGCATGAATGCTCTCTTTAAAGGCTTATCAGTCTGAAGACCTACAACCTTCTCAAGATCCTTATCCAGGTATCCCGGGCCATGGGATGTGATGCTGGAAACGATATCGGTATCCATATCCAGTACGCCGCCCTTTGCTCTAGCCTGCTTATTTAACTCCTGCAGCTCTCCCCAAAGCTTATCTGTAGCCTCAGTAGCATCTGCAAGGAAGGATGCATCTCCATCATATGGAGTATAGTTGTTCTGAATGAAATCGCGGGTGTTAACTTCCTCTTTCCAGAGTCTGCCCTTAAAACCAGCCCATGCTTCAAACTGTTTCATGATTAAAAAACCTCCTTTAAAATTTGCTGACACCCCCGGTCAGGGGCCCTATCATGTGCCGCATCACCCGAAACCGAATTAATGTTTTTTATTTCTTCGATTCCCGGCGATGCTGCACATCCACCTGTCGCCGTTTGTGTCTTAACCTTTGGTCTGACATTATAATAGCATATCCCCTAAAATCTTACAAGCGGACAAATGCGTTTCTTTGCACTTTTTTCAATACATCGGGGGTGCAGCCCGGTAGGTTATGAATGCGGCCTCAGGTTACGATATTTCCCCGGCAAAAATATGGCATAGATTGAAAATACTATTAAGTAAATCTTCGTATTGCTCGGTGCAGCACTTTTCGAAGCGTTCCATATTTTCTGGGCAGTATTCGATTTCTTTTGAGAAGCGCCGTACTAATTCAATGCGGTCTTGCTGTGTGTAAGCGGTGTTTTTCTGGAAGCTATGCAAGTCCATGAGAAATAGCAGACATATTGATGCTGCTGCAAATAAAATTTTAGCCTCGGCCTGACCGTCTAACAGAATCTCTGGGTAATAACGATATATCATGTACACTGCAATATGCTCATACTCGTATAAGCGATTCTCGCCCTTCAAAAATTTAAGGAATGCGTTTGTGTTATTTGTATCCACTAATTTGTCAATATTCTGCTCTAGCTCTTTCATCATGGACGGCCATGTTTCGTCAAGTGATTCCATTCCTCCAAAAAAGCGAATCAAAAATAATGCACTGCTTTTTAGTGTATTCGTGCTTGGCTTTGCATTATAGTCTAATTTCGGAATAGATTCTGGATCGTCCCACTCCAAGATTGGAACTGTCAGAAGCAACATTTCATCTGCGTATGGCAGCTGCAAAAGCAGTCTCTTTAGGCGTGCGCCGATATTTTTTTTACGGTTTTGTAGAATTGAGAAGATTGCTTTTCGTTCTTCAAGCATCTGCTCACATTCTTCTGATTCGTCGTCTAATAGGTCAGAAGCATCTGTATATTCATCCTCATCACTGTAGTCTTGTTCTTCATCCTGCGTAACTTCTTCCACAAATGTAAGCGACTTACTGTCAGAAAATAAAAGTCTCTCTGCCTCTTCACAGCATAGTCCCAGACCTACTTCCGTGTAATCGCCAAACCAATTATAAAACCTTGGATGCTCACGGCAGATATCGCAAAGTCTGTCTTCTCCCAGATTGATAAAAATATCGCATAGATTTTCTTTATTTAAAAATGGGCAGCGATTGTTTTTTAATTTAAAGAAATATTCTCCCGGCTCGCTTCCAATCTCACGGCGCAGACGATCACCAAATGCACCCTTTTCTGCAAGATACCCTTCCGCCGTTGTCTCATCAACTTCGATTTCCCATCCGGCACAGCAGGTATCTGTACAGGCAGAACCAATACACTTAAATTGATCAAAAAATGATGGTTTATGGTATTTCATGCTGAACTCCTTTTACTATAAAATAGTTTGCACTTAATTTAAAAATGGTCCGCAACCAAATGTCGGATACGGACCATACTATCTATTACAGTGGCAAACTCTCTACAGCTGCGCGCTCTACTGGCAGACACTCTTTATATCTCTGAATGAACGCATCAAATCCAGCTACATCTTCTGCATTTGGCTCCATGCGAACACCAGTCTCACCGTGGAATACTTCTTCTGAAAGAAATGCATCTAATGGCTGGTTTTCTTTCTTATTAAGCATATATGAAGCAAGCAGTGCGATTCCCCATGCTCCACCTTCTCCTGCTGTCTCCATCAAGGATACAGGTGCATTGATTGCTGCTGCCATTATACGCTGTCCAACACCCTTTGTCTTGAACAGACCGCCATGACCGTAGATATTGTCAAGCTTTACGCCCTCTTCCTTAAACAGAATATCTAAGCCCACCTTTAATGCGCCAAGAGAGGTGTACAGATGAGTTCTCATGAAGTTTGCAAGTGTAAACTTGCTGTCTGGTGTACGCACAAACAGCGGACGACCCTCTTCAAAGCCTGTGATGCTTTCTCCTGAGAAATAGTTGTATGCCATCAGACCGCCACAGTCAACATCACCCTCAAGTGCCTTATTATACAGTACTGAGAAGAGCTGATTCATATCAACTGGAACGCCAAGCGCCTGCTGAAACTCCTTAAAGATGCCTACCCATGCATTTAAATCAGAGGTACAGTTATTGCAGTGAGCCATTGCTACAGGAAGACCATCTGGTGTTGTCACCATATCGATTTCCTCGTGAACCTTCTTTAAGGTTTCGTTCTCATCCATGACAACCATTGCAAATACAGATGTTCCTGCAGATACATTTCCTGTATGTACAGTTACACTATTTGTTGCTACCATACCAGTTCCGGCATCACCTTCCGGCGGACACATTGGAATACCAGCTTCGAGCTCACCACTTGGATCTAAGAGCTTTGCACCCTCTTTTGTCAAATTACCGGCTGGCTCTCCTGCCACAAGTACCTGCGGTAAAATGTCACGCAGCTTCCAAGAATAGCCCTTCGGTGCAATCAGCTGATCAAAGGTCTCAACCATGCTCTGATCATAGTCCTTTGTCTTGCTGTCAATCGGGAACATACCTGATGCCTCACCAACACCAAGCACTCTCTTTCCAGTTAACTTCCAGTGAACATAACCTGCCAGTGTGGACAAATAGTCAATGCGTGGAAGATGCTCCTCACCATTTAAAATTGCCTGATACAGATGAGCAATGCTCCAACGCTGCGGAATATTAAATGAAAATACAGCTGTCAGCTGTTTTGCTGCCTGCTCAGTAATTGTATTTCTCCAGGTACGGAACGGAACCATCAGTGTTCCTTCCTTATCAAATACCATGTAGCCGTGCATCATTGCTGAAAATCCTATTGCACCAATTTTTTTCAGGCTGGCACCGCACTGTGACTTAACGTCTGCTGCCAGCTTTGCATATGCATCCTGCAATCCGCTCCAGATATCCTCAAGAGTATACGTCCAGATTCCGTTCTCCAGACGATTTTCCCAGTCATGTGCTCCCTGTGCGATTGGAGTATTATCATCATTTGTCAGCACTGCCTTGATTCTTGTTGAGCCAAACTCAATACCAAGAATGGTCTTTCCAGCCTCTACGGCCTCTCTCATTTTTACTGAATCCATAATAGACCTCATTTCTGCGTTTAGTACGCTTTTCAGAAAGTACAGCTTTCTGTTTTTTCAAGATTTTTACTGCTTGTCCAGTATACCATACCGCTGACAGAAATACAACTTTGACTTTTCTTACAATTTGACATAATAGAGGAATGCCCGCAGTTTTGACCATGCCGTCTCATCCCAGTCATGGTCGATCTCGATCTCATATAACGGTGCCGTGCATGCCTGCTTTAGTCCCCTCATCTGCAAGATAATCGACACATTTTCATAGCGCGGAGCAACCGTGAGCATCGCATCGGTGCGCTTCGCAAGCTCCAATGTCTTTGCAAAGCGATAACGTCCATTTCCACCCGCAAAATCGCGCAGATACTGATCGGCTGTGTCCGACAAGCTCTGTATATCAGTTGAAAATGAATTTCTTTTTCCAAGCAACGCTCCGATCGTTTCCATATGTGACTCAATTGTCTCTATGATTTCCATCGTAAGCACTTGCGTATGTCCTGCGAGCAACTTTCCTTTCTTCTCGCCGCATCCATTTTCTTTCCAAAGGAAATACAGATACTCAATCAGCGGTGCGCGCAAAATTGTATACTCTTTTTCAAGCTCATCCAAAATACCATCGTTTAAGACACTCAGGCATATTGGCGTTCCTGTCACGCCAAGAACAATTGCCTTAGAACTTGCCTCAATACTTGCCGTAACGTCTGCATTACTATTTTCCTTACTTGGAAGCTGCCCAATACGCTTTGCCAACTGCTCAAGCTCTCGCCATTCTAATATAGAAGAAACATCAAAGCAATCTCTTTGTTCAGATGGAATCGCATACAACAAGTCGCCTGTCATGACTGCCCTTACAAACAAATCAAGATCATCAGTCTGATCTGGTATGTGCTCTATGATCGGTGCGGCAAGAATGACTTTTTCCATACCACTCTTCCCCAAAATAGCGTCAATAACTGTCGCGTATTGTCCGTCCGCCTCGGATCCAAGTGTCTGCGGGATGAGGTATTGCACAGCACACAGACTTGTCTGGTCATTTACACATCCTTTTAGCATGTTTGCTTTGCTTAACTTCTGCTTTTCACGCTCTTTTTGATCTTTCAGAATACTTCCAAGCAGCACAACAAATGGCAGATATTCCTTGCTGTTTGTGTGGGCGCGTCCGAGCGAAAGCGCCTCCTCATCTGCCGTTGGCAACACATGCACGATATGTCCCGTCTGTTCATAATATTGTCGAATAAAATCTGTATACAATCCAATGTTTGGAAGATAGATAGGAAACTCTTTTTGCACCTTCGGCTGAATATTCGATGTTCTGATGGTTACATCTTCGATATTAAAATCAGCTGGAAGCACCTTTACCTCGCGTTTTGACAGGCTATTTAAAAATGCCTCGATTCGTGTGACAACGCCGACCTTACTGAAATGTTCATCGACCTCGATCTGCAAATACGGCTTATCACCCATCTCTTTCTTAAACAGATGGCTCAACATGCTGTCTGGTCCGCAGCCATGGTTTGTCAAGTAAACCGCGTACAAATTCGGATGATGTGCGATCAGCTTAGCACCGGACAAAATATGCTGTCCAAACGGCCAATAGAGGTTCGGGTATTCCCCTGAGATATCAAGCGAATGACCTGGTAGATGTGACAGTGTAATTACCTTTATGCCGCGCTCAAGAAGTAAATCTGGAATGCCCATATTTAAGATCGGATCGGACACACCATAATTTCTTGTGATCAAAACAAGCACCTTATCCTCTGGCTTTAGACTTTCCAATAATTGTTTTCCCAACTTTTCCACAGCATTTGTATGCTTTCGAACAGCCATGGCACCTGACAAAAGTGCCTTCGCACAAAATGGCTTTGGGATACCTAAAACCTTTCCAAGACCCAACATTGCCGATGCCATTGCTTCTTTTCCAAAGTCAAGATCAAACACTGGCGAAAGAAGCGTGATTCCCTTTTCTTCAAGACCTAGTGCCTTTCCGATGGAGACAGCCGCCGTCTGCATATATACACAGCCATAATTATGCTCGACATGGCTTAGCTCATGTTTCATGGTATGAATTGTCGGCAGGAAAATGTAGTCTACCTTTGCGTCAATCAGCTGTTTCATGTGACCGTAAATTAGCTTGACAGGATAGCATGTCTCGCCTCTTGCATTCTCCTGAGACAGACGAATCGTCTCCTCATTTGTCGGCTTTGTCAAAAAAACGTTGTATCCAAGAGAGGTAAAAAACGCATTTGCCATCGGGAAAAACTTGTGAATCATCAGCGCAAACGGCACGCCGACAGTCTTTTTTCTCGGGTCGCGCTCGCCTGTGTAGCCATCGAGCAGAAGTTTGTCTGCCTGATGATAAAACTCCATATTTTTTCGCACCTCTTCGCTTCTGGTATCCATATGAATCATCTTTCCAGAAAATTCATAACTCGCAAAGGACGATGTCTTTCCTGCATTGACCTCTTTTGCAAGAAGCGCCACACCAAAGGCGCCGCTGATGGAAAAGTACGGATTGACTGTCAGACGATCTCCGTAAACAGCACGAAATGCTGCCACGATACCAGGATTGTATGCCACGCCACCCTGAAGCACGATATGGTTTCCAACTGGCTTTGTTCCTACAACTTTATGCAGATAATTTTTCACGATTGCATAGCAAAGACCCGCCGCAATCTCGTTTTGCGCGATACCCTCTGCTGATGCCGCCGCAATCGCTGTCTCAATAAAAACCGTACAGCGCTCCCCTAAGCTGGCCGGATTCTTTGCGGTTAACGCAAACGATCCAAACTCATTGATCGGGATGCCCATTCGCGCGGCCTGCTCCTCCACGAAGCTGCCCGTTCCCGCAGCACAAATCTTATTCATTTGAAAATCGACTACTCGACCATCCTCAATCTGGATATATTTACTGTCCTGTCCACCGATCTCAAATACCGTATTGACCTCTGGCACACAATGTGCTGCTCCTGCTGCCTGCGCCGTGATCTCATCGCGAATTGCATCCGCGCCAAGCATTCGTCCCACGCGCTCTCGACCCGATCCGGTCACGCCCACTGCCTGAAAAACAAGCTCTCCGAAGCGCTCCTTAATACTCGCAAGGCCTTTTCGCACGGCTGCCTCTGGATTTCCAGAAGTGCGAAGATACTGATAATCGACTAACTCATTGTGTTCACCGACGATAACCAGATCGGTACTCGTAGAACCGATGTCGATTCCAAGAGCACATTTTCCACTTACTGGAACCTGTGTACACGTCGTGTCAGACAAAGTATTTTTCGTAGATTCTGGAAGGGCTGGCAAGCTGCCATGGTGACTCTCCTTCATATGATCTGCCGCATAAAGCAACTGCTCACGGTTAAAGCTACCAGACGCATGAAGCGCTGCTCCTGCCGCACCTGCAAAGGATGCATACTCTGAAATAATCAGCTCATTCTCCTGCAACTCAAATACCTCTTTGATCGCACGAATCACTCCACGATTTTTCGTCACGCCACCACAAAATGCCACTGGCTTGTCCACCAAAAGGTCACGCACGATGGTTGCCTTATAATTTTTGATCATCGCATAGCAAAGTCCTAGTAAAATATCTGGCGTGCATACTCCCTCCTGCTGTCTGTGAATGATATCCGTTTTTGCAAAAACGGCACATCGACCAGACAATCTCGGGACAGACGTTGCCTGATCCACAAGTTTTGAATAGTCCTCAATCGAAAGACCGAGTCTTGACATCTGATCCTCAAAAAAGCTGCCCGTTCCGCCTGCACAGTGTCCATTTGTCGCAAACTGCGGCACCTGATCAATCTGCGTGATAAAGCGAGATCCCTGACTTCCAATCTCCATAATGCTGTGCGCAGACGGAGCCAGAAGCTTTGTTCCCTCCACGATGGCTGGCACATCCTCAAAAAAAACAGAATCTTTCAATATTTTATGAAAACTTAGTCCATCGGCACCCGTGACGCCGATGGCAACTTCCTCTGTTAGAAAATCGTGAATGGCTGCAATTCCCTTTTTCAGCGCTGCGGATGGCTGATTGTGGTGTAATGTCTCCCATACGGTAATTATTGTTTTATTTTCATCGATCAGCACAAACTTTACGGTTGCCGTTCCGATATCAATGCCCAAACGATACATATTTTTCTTTTCTCCATTCCATACCATATATTGCTTATCAATTATCAATTGACTTTCCATAGCAAAAACCATATAATATATACTATCTTGAATTAGTTTTTACTAACTTTTGTTTTATTATAATTACTTATTTTCCAGGAGGCGGTTGCCATGGCAACAAAAAATACATCTTCAACTTCTTCAAATGGATCTTCTGATCTATCTTCTGATCTGGCAATCTATCAGAATTATCTGAAATCTTCTGGTCTGTTTAAGAGCATACCAGAAGAAAAATACAACAATATTTTTACTTGTCTTCAAGCGCGAATTGCAGAATACAAAGCAGATACGCTAATTGTCAACATTGGAGACCGCAATTTTCGCGCTGGAATTGTGCTTGAGGGTGGTCTTGAGGAGTTTATCTATGATGAGAATGCAAACCATGTGGCGATTCAGCATCTAAAAAGCGGCTCTGTCTTTGGCGCTGAACTCGCGTGCGGAAGCTCACTTTCTAGCCAGTTTTATTTAAAGGCCTCTGTCGATACGAAGGTTTTGCTGATGGATTTTAAAACGCTTTTGTCAGAGGCAACGCTTACCTGCCCATGTCGGATGCAGGTTACGGCAAATCTTCTTCAGGAACTGTCAAATCAGATCACCTTCTTTAACACAAAGCTGCGAATCCTTAGCCAGAAAAAACTGAGGGATAAATTAAAGATTTACTTGCAGACACTAGAAATTTCAAAAGACAATGTGATTCATCTTCCATTCACACGAAATAAATTGGCTGAATTTCTCTATGTTGACCGAAGTGCCTTATCACGCGAGCTTTGCAGGCTGCGCGACGATGGAATTCTAAAATTTTCTGGATCCAATATCAAATTATTAGACCCAGACTTTATTGCAGGCTGAAATACTCAGCCTGCATCTTTTTTTATTTGTGTTGCCATAGCAACCGACAGATCCACCTAAGTTCTAGTAGAATCACTGCATGTTGGTTAGGTTTACCTAACTAAAGTATTTGTATTCTAATTATTTTTTTAGGAGGGTTCTATGAAAAAATTTGTTGCTGCATCCTTAGCTGTATGCATGAGCTTAACACCATTTACCGTATACGCTGGCAAAAATGATGCCAAGAATTCAAAGACTGAGACTGAGGTTGAAAGTACCGAGGCCGAAACCGAATCTGATGAGAACGGCACTCACACCGTTGTCGATCACGCAGGAAATACTGTTGAGGTGCCAAATCATATCACCAGAGTTGTTATTGACCAGATCCCGATTCTTTCCACCTATATGTCTTACTTTGGCGGCTCTGCTCCGTACATCGTAGGCTATTGTGGTTCCTTTAAGGATACCATCACAAAGACTGTTTTAAAGGATATTGCACCAGAGCTGATGGAGTCTGCTGATACTGTTTACGCACAGAGCGACTTAAACATCGAGGAAATCATGAATTTAAAGCCAGATGTTATTCTTTACAATGCAGGAAACACTGCTCACGCTGAGATCTTACAGTCAAGCAGCATTCCATGCATAGGCTTTGCAACCGTTGGTGCTGACACCGCTGCCGACCCGTTAGAGCGCTATCAGCAGTGGCTTGATCTTCTTGAGGATGTTTTCGGTGAAGACGGAAAGATGGACGATTTCAAAGAAGCTGGAAATGAGATCATTGAAGATGTTGAGGAGCGCATCGCAACTGTACCAGAAGAAGATCGCCCAAGCGCTATGATTCTTTGGAAATACGCTGACGGTGTTCCGCAGGTTTCCGGAAATGGCACATTCGGCACCTACTGGTTGCAGCATCTCGGTGTTACTGATGTCGTAGTGGATGAAGCAAAAGGCTTTACTCAGGTTGATATGGAGCAGGTCTACACTTGGAATCCGGATATTCTGTTCTTAGACGGACCGGGGCTTCTTTCTCTTACGACTGAGGACGTACTGGAAAATAAGGTAGACGGTGCTGATTTCTCCACTCTGACTGCTGTACAGAATGGCCGCGTTTACGACACCACCCTCGGTATGTGGAACTGGTTCACACCAAACCCAGACGCTCCTCTTGTATTTGCTTGGCTTGCCTGCAACACCTACCCGGATGCATTCGCAGATTATCCTCTTGAGGACACCATCAAAGAGTACTACAAGGATTGGTATGACTACGAAGTAACCGACGAGTATTTGGAGGAAATGTTACAGTACTAATATGAAAGACAGCTTTTTAATCAAAAAAGGACGCTTCACACCATTTGCTGTCATCGCCATGATTTTGCTGCCCACCGTAACCGGAATTTTGTGCATGTGCTTTGGCCGTATGAAACTGCCCGTCTCCGATGTTATCAATTCCATTTGCAGCATCTTTACTGGAGAGATTGATAACCTTCAGGTCTACTCGGTTGTTGTAAATTTGAGACTTCCCCGTATCCTTATGGCAATCATTGTCGGTGCAGGACTAACCTGCGCCGGGGATACATTTCAGTCCCTCTTTTCCAACCCACTCGCTACTCCTGATATCTTAGGCGTAACGAGCGGCACCTGCGTCGGTGCAATTTTGGCCATCATTTTATCCTGCAGTATCCTTGAGACTCAGCTGATCGCCCTTGTCTTTGGTCTGATCTCCGTGCTGTTTACGATGAAAATTGCAGGAAAAAACAAAAGCGGTTCTATGGTCTATCTGGTCTTGGCTGGTGTCATTGCCTCATCTCTTTTTAATGCGATTGGCTCTCTACTAAAATACACTGCTGACCCACAGGACAAGCTTCCAGAAATCACATACTGGCTGATGGGCAGCTTTACCAGTGCCACTTATAAGAAAATTATTGTCGGTTCCCCACTCATTCTGATCGGAATTGTCCTGATCTTTCTTCTGCGCTGGCGTTTAAATATTTTATCGTTAAGTGAAGATGAGGCAAAATCCAGTGGAATTGATATCAAAAAGACGAGAATGCTCTTTATTCTCGCCTCAACGATCATCACAGCCTCATGCGTCTCTATGTGTGGTCAGGTTGGCTGGATCGGACTTTTGATCCCACACTGTGCCAGAATGCTTGTCGGAAGCAACAACCGATACGTGATTCCACTTAGTATCAGCCTAGGGGCTTGTTTTATGATTATCATTGACACCCTATCAAGAACTGTCAGTGTCATTGAGCTTCCGCTTTCAATTTTGACAGCAATTATCGGTGCACCGGTCTTTATCTCTCTTCTTAGTAAGAACAGGAGCAATTTGAGATGATTTTAGAAGTACAAAATGGCTGCTTTGGCTATCCAAAGCAAAAAGAAGTTCTAAAAAATATTAATCTTTCCCTTGAGGAAGGCCACATTTTATCAATTCTTGGTCCAAACGGCATTGGAAAGACAACTCTTTTGAAATGTATGATTGGTCTTCTCTCTTGGAATAGCGGCCGTTCTCTTTTGTCCGGTCAAGATATTCATACCCTAAAGGCAAAGGATGTTTGGAATACGATTTCGTATATCCCGCAAACGCACGGTTTTTCCTTTTCCTACACTGGTCTTGAAATGGTGATGATGGGCCGAAGTTCACACCTTGGCCTCTTTGAGCAGCCGGGCACAAATGAGATTGAGATGGCAGAGGCAATGATGGAAAAGACTGGCATCACCCATCTTGCTGCAAAGGATTGTAACCAGATGAGCGGTGGCGAATTGCAGATGGTTCTGATCGCAAGAGCACTGATCAATGAGCCTAAGCTGATCATTTTAGATGAGCCAGAAACAGGACTTGATTTCCACAACCAAATTCTTGTTCTAAATATGGTCGAAAAGCTGGCACATGAGGACGGCATCAGCGCAATAATGAATACACACTACCCAACAAATGCAATGCGAATTGCAGATGAGGCATTTATGATGAACAGAAATGGGGACCGATTCTATGGGAAGGCAGCAGATATCTTGAATGAGGAAAATATTTCCAAGTCGTTTGATGTAAATGTCATCGTGGATGAGGTCATATACAATGACCGTAAGCTAAGAAGCATTATTCCGGTATCGCTTACTGAATAAAACACTTGCAGTCTACCATACTTATAGAGTATAATAGTGTAAATTTATGATTATGTTAAATAGCAGCTAGAAGGGAGATTTGTTTTTATGGCTGGCGTATTTACAGTGGAACAATTGCGTCCGATCAAGGATGGAATGACCATCTCTCGCGATGCTAAGATGGGACAGACAACTGCGGTTACATTCTTTTCTCTTGGCAATGATACGTCCATCAGTCAGGAGCGCTATGATGTAACTTCCATTTACATTGGTGCAAAAGGAACTGCTGATTTTCTTATTGGAGATCAGGTAAAAAAGGAGCCGGTATCAGACGGTGACTGTCTTATCGTTCCGGGCGGCACCCTCTGCGGTGTTGAAACTGCTACCGGAACCGTTTATACAGAAATTATTATGAAAAAGGAGACAAACATGAACAGTATTGTAAAATCTGGAGAAGTAATGAAGTTAAAGGATTTAATTTCTTATGAGGAGGGAAGCATCGCAAATTTAGACGTCGTAAGCAACGGCACTATGAAGTTTGTGCTTATGGCATTTGATGAAGGAACTGGTTTGACACCACACCGTGCACCAGGTAATGCCATCGTCTTTGCACTCGAAGGAAAGGCTACCATCGGTTACGAGGGCAAGGATTACACTCTGTCCGCAGGTGAAAACTTCCGTTTCGATAAGAATGGTCTGCACAGCGTTACTGCTCAGGGCAAGTTTAAGATGGCTCTGCTGCTCGTTCTTGAGTAATCACATTTAAATACAGCTTAAAAAACCTCCCAGAAGAAATTTTCTTCCGAGAGGTTTTTTGCTGTTGATACATTCATAAAACTACCGAGTAGTCACCGTTGCTGCCAATGCCGGCAGCACATATTTCCACTCCATATCGCTTGCCAGATAAAACTTCGTGTAGCACGGCTGGTTGTAGCAGTTATTCTGCCATGCCACGCCGACGCGGTACTGAATGTCATGAAGCAGCGTAAACAATTTATGTGCTGACAGATCGGTGTTTGTGTAAATACGCACTGCACTGCTGTCTTCGAGGCGAAGAATAATCTCGTCACGGTAATCACCAAAAATATCTGCGACAAGACAAGGATTTCCCTTTGTGCCGTTGTTTGTAAGCGTTCCCTGTGGGTCAAGCATAATGCCATGTGTGTTATCGTTAATAATACCTGTCTGCTTTTTGCGCTCCATATAGTCAACACCATCAATGATCTGCGTTGTCATATCACAAGCCCAGTGGATATTCGCATTTGTTCCAAGACGCTTTACATCAAGCTTGTTTCCATTGCAGTCAAATGTGTCCTTTACCCACACCTGAAGACCGCGCACACCCGGTACGACATCTCCTATCATGCAGCGTCCAAGATCTTCTTCTGCATATTCACCAAAGAATACTTTTCCAGTAAGTGCATCGCGAAGCGCAAATCCATACGGTGCTGCCTTTGCACCCTCGAACACATTAAAGATCTGGTAGCCTGGCAAATCCGGATTGATTCTTGCGACATGCATTGCATCACCGTGACCAAGCTTTGCAAGACGTCCATCTGGCAGGTGATCATAGCTTGAATATAAAAGACTGCCATCATGGTCAATCACAGCTGCACCATAGATAATCTCCTGGCAGCCATCACCATCCACATCTGCTACTGAAAGGCTGTGATCTCCCTGTCCTGCAAACTTTCCATAAACAGGATCTAAACCTTCTTTTTCATGTGCATTATCATTAAATGGATTGCTCATTGGCACATGACCAGAATCTGCCATGAATCGTTTTGCAAAGTGACCATCCTTAAAATCATAAGCTGTCACAGTGCTTCTTGTGTAGTAGCCTCTGCATATGATAACAGATGGATGTTCACCGTCCAAATACGCAACACCAGATAAGAAACGATCTACACGGTTGCACGGTTCAATTCTTCTCATTGCATAATCGCCCCACATCAGGCCGTCATCGCCTCTTGGCACTGGAAAATCAATTGTCTCAAGCTCTTTTCCATCACCGCCAAACATAGTCAGATATTCCGGACCATCATAGATAAAGCCCTCAAATGCTTCAAGATGATTCTTATCGCTTCTTGACGGTGCAAATTCATATATAAAGTAAGAAACAAGCTCTTTTGCATCCTCACGGCTAAGCGGATAATGATACTTAACAGGAATACCAAAGCACTCCTCAAGTGTCGCAGGCCAGCGTCCAGATACAACCTCCGGGTGACTGCTCCAGCCCATAAACATCTCTACAAGATGCTCTTTATAATCTGCTGCGGTGCATACATAATTGTCCTGATTTGTCACGCCATTTTTTACATCGCGCGCAGGAAGAGTAATATATTCCTCTGTCGCTGTGCCGTCTGCTGCAAAACGAGTCACCTTTGTACCTGGTGCAGTCTTTACGCACATTTCTGCCTTGCCGTCACCGTCAAAATCGTACACCATAAATTGCGTGTAGTGCGCTCCTGAGCGGATATTTGGTCCCATATCGACACGCCATAAAAGTGTACCATCCAGTCGATAGCAGTCAATGTAGCAATTTCCGGTATAACCGCGATGAGAAACATCATGCGCATTTGACGGATCCCACTTTACGATATACTCTAACTCGCCGTCTCCATCTACATCACCAATACTCATATCATTTGCGCTGTAGGTGTAAGGCTGACCCTCTGGATACATCTCGCCCTTTGGGGAACGGCCATCAGCCGGCTTATTCATTGGAATATCAATGTAATTATTTTCCCACACAAAAACTTTCTTACAGCGTTCTCCCTCTTTGCTGTCAATAATCGGTGCAACACTATATGTATCCTGCAAGGTTCCATCTGTATCAAGGTAGTTAGTGCTGTCTGTAACGACTGCAATTTTATTTTCACCGCGGTATACGGCATAATCAGCACCTGTAAGTCCTGTATCGCTGTAGCCGCGCACCTCGTCAATAAACATACGCCAGCCAACATACACGCCTTCGTCTGTCTTAACGGCAATAAGACCTCTGTTTAATTTTTCAAGCTGCTCATGAAAAACTGCCTTAAGAGGTGTCTCAACGAGATTACTCATCTCATACTCAGTTTCATTCTTTACAGCTGCTACCTTTAAATAATGCGGCACATGCGTTGCCTTCTTTAAGACAAAGCTGCACTCTTTTGTATCGCCCACAAGCTGATACTTCATGGTCGAAATATCTTTATCGGCCCAGTAAACATGATACTTTTCGGCTCCCTCTGCCGGTTCCCAGGCAATTTCTACACAGTCATTATAAACCTCTTTTACTGTTGCATTCATAACGTTCTCCCTTTCTTTATCAAAGCGCGACGAACATATTTTGTGCCAGCTCTGCTTTCACCTTATCCAGCTTGTCATCACGCTCATATGAACGAATCAATCCTGCAAGAAGTCCGGCAAATGCCTTTGCACCTGCCTGCTGTAAATGTGCATTGTCCTTTTTTCCGTCTGGATAGCCTTCATATGCTCCCTGATCTAACCACATAAACAGCTTCTTAGAACCCTCACTTCCAACAGTATTTAAATAATCTGCAGTTGCTTTTCCCAGATCAAGCACAGGAAGATCATACTTATCCCCCATCTCAAGCATCTTATCACGATACTCTGGAAAGCTTACGCTAAACTTGCCATCCGGCGTATCATCACAATCTCTCATTGCGATTGCTGTCACAAGAACTGGCTGTGCGCCACACTCCTTTGCTGCATTTATATAGCGAAGCAGATATTCCTCATACTGCTTGGGCGTAACATAACGCTCCTCTTTTTCCTTGTTTGCATCGTTATGCGCAAACTGCATGAACAGATAGTCACCTGACTTGATCGCCTTTTTTAAATCATCAAGGCGTCCCTCATCAAAATAGCTTCTGCTGCTTCTTCCTGCCATTGCACGGTTATCAATAAACAAGCCATCTGTCTCATAAATAATTGACTGGTCAAAATCAGAAGCACTCTTTTTGCCATATCCCATCCAGTCACAGCCATCCTGATTCATCTTTTGTTCTGTCTCTTTAAAATAGGTGTGCAGCATCTGACCCCAGCCAGTAATCGGCTTTACAGGTGTCTTATAGCTTTGTACGGTAGAATCTCCTGCTAAGTAAATTGTAAATTTTTTCATTTTTGCGCTCCATTTTTAAGTTTAAGAAATTTCTAAATTACAGTTCCTTTACGATCACATCCTTCAGGCTTCTCTTCGGAACATAATGAACCTGATTTTCGTCACGATAATACTTGATATCGTCGTCTTTTACCTCAACCATCTTTACTTCTTCAACTGGAACACCAAGTGCTATTACCATTGAAATTGCGTACTTCTCTGGATCTAATCCAAAGATTTCCATAAGCTCGGTGCGCTTGATATTCATTAACATGCAGCCGCCGTAGCCCATATCTCTTGCGCCAAGGAAAATGGTCTGTGCCACGATTCCTTCGTCAACGGTCAGATTCTTCTGAAGGCTCAAATCACGCAAAATCAAAATATAGCCTGTCGGACGCTCTCCCTCTACTGGTCCGTCCCAGTCACTTAAATAGCCTGCCCATGCCAGATTTTTGTAAATCTCTGCATTCATCTTCTCATCTGCGCAAAGTGCAAAGCGGATATACTGACGATTTCCACCGCATGGTGTGATGCGGCCTAACTCAGCTAGCTTTTCAAGTTCCTGCATGGTCATTTTTTTACTCTGGTCAAAGCGGCGGTATGAACGTGCGCCAGCTACTAAATCGTGAAATTTCTGTGTCATAATTATTTTTCTCCTTTACGCTTTATGGAATCCACTTTCATCAAGCCCTGCCAAAAGCTTTTCTAACTCTTCCATTGTCTTTGGCAAATCCTCGCGAATATAGCGAAGTGCCGTGATTATATTTAAGCACCACTGTGAAGTGAAGTTTGTAGTAATCCATGGAATCTCATGAAGTACTTCTTTATTTCCTGCATCAAAGATGTCATGCGCCAAAAAGCCCTCTGTATTATTATGAGTGCAAAGTGCATGAAGAAGAATCTTCCATGTAGTCTGTGCCAGCCACTTATCGTGCAAACGAGCTGCTCCATATGCTGCAAGTCCCGATGCCATAAATGGAAGGCTAAACTCTCTGTTTCCGATAAGACCATTTGATTCTTCTAACTGCTTTTCCTTTGGCAGATAGTAGAAGCGGCCATGCTCTGCTAACATATCCTTCCATTCTTCATCGCCAAGCAAATCGGCAATCTCAATCCATACCTGAATAGCACCCATGCACACCTGAAGATGACTTCCTCCGTTTGTGCGCTCTCCAATATAACGAAGATGGCTGTCCTTCGGATCATACTCAAAATCCGGGCCTGAGGTAAGACGAAGCGGCAGCGCCTTTAAATCATCAATACCAATTTGAATCTTATTTCTGTATGTGTCATCGTTAAATCGCTCCCACTGTGTCATCCAGTCAGAACAAAAACTTGACCAATCTGGTCCTGAACGCGCATGTGCCGGTGCATTCATCTTATCTTTGTCAAAGAAGAAACGAAGCGGATCTGTCGTAACAATTGCCTCATCAGCATCCTTTACATCCTCAAAGACATCACCAAGACGCATATCACCTGTCAGGTAATAATAGAAACGATGATGACCTGCCATTGCAATACGAGCCTCCTTGCATGAGCAGCCCCAGTGGCGCACGTTATGACGAGATCCAAGACCTTTAAGCGGACCAAAATGATAGATATCAACCTCAGAACAGTGACGGCTCATTGCCTCTGCCATTGTAAAAATATCTTCTCTTCCGCTTCTCATAAAGGCCAACCACAGCCACAGCGTTGGAACAAGCTCTGTATTTTGCCATGCGTAGCCGCCCATATCATAGCGCCAGCTATGGCGGAATGGATCATAAGTATGCATGATATCTCCATAATTAAACATGCCATACCAGCTGCGCACCTCTACCTCATTTTTATAAAAATCAAATGCCTTATCAAGCTGTTCCTCTAAGAAACGCTCTACCTGTGTTTTTTTGGATGGAAGACTCCACTCACCAAATGCCTGAAGCTTTTCATAAACAGATGGATCTGCTACATATACAGGCGGCTTTTGAACGCTGTCTGAAAAACGCTTTAATGCATCGACATCAGATACTGAATTATTAGAAAGTTCAATAGAGAAATTATTAGTATTTCCAATACCGTAAGCAGATGCACCAACTACATCGAAACCCTCATAATAGGTCTGAGAATAGCCCTGATCAGCATAATGGCGAAAATCCATCGCCTCAACCTGTGGGCACCACAGCCAGAAAATCACCTCTGCATTGTCCTGATCAAGATCACCAGCCTCAACTGCTGACGGATATTTCTGCCAGAAATCTTTTGAGGAAAGAGAAAAGCTTCCGCTCTCATCAGCAATATTTACGCTGCCCGGTGCTCTCATGCCATGAAGTCCCTCTATATAACAGCAGTCTGGATTTACGATCTTCTTTTTAATGGAAAAATGTGTTGCACTGTCCTGACAAAGCACGTAACGGCTCCAGATAGGCATATGCTTAGATGCTTCTATTGCAGTTGCGGCAGCCTGATCATTATCTGCATCAAGATAAAGCATCTGTCCCTTTGTCTGCGTATCATAAATCTCTGGCGCTACTCTTGGTCGCCAGCTAAGAAGCTCAACCATCTCCTCATGAAAACTTCCATGATCAGTACCAAAACGAATGTGACGGTTATACATTTCACCCTTCATTGGACGATGGAAACGCACACCAAGACCTTTTAAGAAATCCTTCTTCTCATCACCATCAAATAAAAATGTATGCTCAAAATCAATCTTTGTGCTGTTAAGATAGATAGTCTCTCGAATGACAAATGGCAGCACACGGCGATCATTTGCATGACTTACATGAGTTCCTCTCAAACAAAAGGTGACGCGAACTGGTCCCTGCTCCTCAATAGAAACAGACTCAATCTCTCCTGTGTACGGCACTGTTTTTTGAATCAATACACCGTCTTTCACACTTCTTTCTTCTAACTGCAGCACCAGATCTGCATCCGTCACCTGAACACATCCATCCACTGTTACATCGCGAAGAATCACATTTTTACTTTTTGGCACAACTGCGTGAACACATCCCGCGTCAACTATATATGCATCTTCCTCTTCTTTTACAAAAAGTGATGACTCCATATCCTTTTTGCTGCTTACGTATTCATTTACAGGAATAACCTCAAAGATTTCACCATTTTTGCTGTCTGCGGTATGAGCTGTCCACTTTACTGAACCATCCGGCCAGTATGCTGTTATTCTTGACTGAGACGGCACTATTTTATTTTTTGTACTGTCTTTTGCGTACACATTAAAGGAAGCATCCTTCAATACAGCACCTTTCTCCCACATGCAGCCCCATGTTGTATAGCCATACGCTTCTCTGTTTTCCATCAGATGAAGTGTCATTGACTGAACTGTCTGCCCCTTCATTTCCATGTTTTTCATGTCCTCCATGTTCTTTTGCCCCATTTTTCACACACACCCCACATATGCTCTTTTTTGACAATTTGCATTTTGTAAGGCGTTTATTCACCAAAAAACAAAATAAGGGACACCCGGCTAAAACCAGGTGTCCCCAATACCGCTTTGGTATCACACCATTGACGGTTTTCTTATTTTATTTTTAATTACTCAGCCTGGCTGGAAGCTTCCTCAGTAGCTGCTTCCTCTGTAGCTGCCTCCTCAGTAGCTGCCTCTGTATTCTCATCAGCCTCAGCGGTTTCCTGATCTGCTGCATATGCCTCGTTAACCTCAGCAATCAGATCATTTCCACCCTTATTTGCCCAATCATCCCAAGCATCCTGCAGACCCTGCTCGTCGATAACGCCACAGATATACTGTGTTCTTGCCTCAGACAAGATGTTGTCAAGGTCAGCGCCATACTTGGAGTAAGTCTCGGAACCAGACAGATAAGCAAGTGCCGGATTGGAAACTGCTACCGGACGTGTTCTCTGCTCATAGCACTCAGTCAGAGCCAGATCTCTGTCTGTCTGCTTCAGCGGCTTCTGATCATCTGCGTATCCCGGAATGTAAGCTACCATCTGGTTCAGACCAAGCTGTGGATTCTCACCGTTGTCACGACCGGAAATAACTTCGATCTTTCCATCTGCATCCCAGTTGTAGGTAACGCCCTCAAGACCGTAATCAGCTAAGATAAGCATATCATAGTCATTTAACTTATCAAGGAAGGTAAGGGAATTGATAACATCTTCCTCAGTCTTAGCACCATCAGTAGTGATTACATAGAAACCATTGTAACCGGAAGTAGCAAGAGTCTTGCCATTGATCGGTCCTAACAGGTTCATAGATGCAAACTCATCTGGATTAGTAACAGACGGAACTTCGTTGCTTACGAAGTAGTCCCAAATACGGCGAGCGCCATCCATAACGTCGATGTAAACACCGTTCTGACCCTTCTTGCATCCGTTTGACCACTCAGAAGTATCAATAGTTACCCAATCTGGGCTCATTAAACCATCATCATAAACCTTCTTTAACCAGTCGATTGCTTCCTTGTACTCAGCAGTCTGATGTACCGGAACAAGCTGACCGTCCTGCTCTACCCAACCGTTTCCACAACCAAACCAAGTCTGAACGATATCAAACGGTCCTGTGTACTTAGTCATTTCCATACCGTATGTATCATCTACATCGTTTCCATCCGGATCGCCATAGGTAAACTGATACAGCATGTTATAAACATCATCAATAGTCTCCGGAGTACCAAGACCTAACTTATCAGCCCAGTCCTGACGATAGGAGAAGCCGTAACGTCCAAGCTCACGAACACGCGGGATACCGATAACCTCGCCACCTACTGTCAGACCCTTTAAGGTCTCCTTGTTAACCTGAGACAGATTCGGGAACTTCTCGCTGTCATTAAGATACTCGGACAGATCCCAGAATGCACCCTCTTCAGCTGCTGATACGATTGTTCCGTTCATAGCACCGCCGCAGGTAAGGATCATTGGCATGTTGTCGAAGTCCATAAGAGTGGTTCCAAGAACCTGATCATATGCACCATTATCTCCCCACTTAATCTCGAAGTTGATTCCAGTGTACTCCTGAACCTTCTTAATAACCTCATCAGAACCCTCATTCTTTAAGCTCTTTCCTGCATTGTACTCTGGAACGAGTAAAGTTACTGTCGGCTGCTCATCTGCAAATGCCATAGACGGAAGCATTGTTGCTGCCATTGCTGCTGCCATACCAGCTGCTAAAAACTTCTTATTCATTTTTTAAACCCTCCTGGAATAAATATTCTGACAGTGTCCGAAGCTGCACTTTTTACAGGCAGCTTTCGGTCGCCATCTATGAAAGATGATCTGCGAAATTTTCGCGCTCATTATCACTTCTTTTTACTTATTAGCCCTTAACTGCACCTACCATAACACCCTGTGTAAAGAACTTCTGGATGAATGGGTAAACACAAAGAATCGGGACAGTTGCCACTACAGTAGATGCCATACGAACTGCCTTAGACGGCGGTGCTCCATTTGAACCCCAGTCCATAAGCTCATCTGTCTCTGCCTGCTGTGCCTGCTGCATAACCTCACGCAGTACCTGCTGTACAACCTTCATGTTAACATTATCAATATACAGCAGTGAGTTGAAGTATGAGTTCCAGTGTCCTACTGCGTAGAACAGACCTACAGAAGCCAAAACTGGCTTGGAAAGAGGAAGAACAACCTTAAGGAAAATGGTAAGGTCAGATGCACCATCGATGTGTGATGCTTCCTCAAGTTCCTTTGGAAGACCCTGGAAATAGTTCTTGATAATAATCATGTTGAATGCACTGATTGCACCTGGCAGCCACAGTGCCCAATATGTATTACGAAGATGAAGAATATTTACAACTAAGATGTAGCTTGGTACCATACCACCGCCAAACAGCATCGTAACTATAACCATGTTTGTGATACCGTTTCTCCAGCGGAAGTCGGAACGAGCCAGAGGATATGCAAGTGTGGTACTCATAAACATATTGATAAAAGTACCAACTGCTGTTACAAGCAAAGAGTTTGCAAGACCTCTAAAAATAGAACCATCTTTTATAATGTAAGAATATGCATTGGTAGAAAATACTGTCGGGAACAGGAAGAATGACTTTTCAGTCAGCTCTGCCTCTGTCGCGAAGGAACCAGCCAATACATATAAAAACGGGATAACGGTTGCTATGGCAAAAAGTGCTACGATCACATACAGAAGAACCTGTACAAATGCATCACCAGGCGACCGCTTAATTTTGTTTGCTCTTGAAATGTTGTTAGCCATCGCTTTTGCCTCCTTAATAGAATCCGCTCTCACCACAGAGCTTTGCAATCTTATTTGCACTTAAAACAAGAATCAAACTGACAATAGACTTAAAGAGTCCTGCTGCCGCTGATACAGAATACTGACCGCTTACAATACCTCTCTCATAAATGTAGGTATCAAATACCTGTGCTCTTTCAGCATTCAAATCGTTCTTCATCAAATAGATCTGCTCGAAACCTGTGTTTAAGATACTTCCGCACTTCATGATCAGCATGATAACAACTGTACCACGGATGGCCGGAAGTGTGATGTGCCACATCAGTCTCCATCTGCCTGCACCATCTACACGTGCTGCCTCATACAGCTGCATGTCAACACCGGAAAGTGCTGCTAAGAAAATGATAGTACCGTAACCAGTCTCCTTCCAGATACTCTGTCCTACAATCAACTGATTGAAGAACTTCGGATCGGTCAGAACCTTCGGTGTCCCATCACCCATAAACATCTTCATTAACTGGTAAACAGCACCGTCATTAGAGTTAAACAGCTGCTGTGTTAAAGATGCAACAATAACTAAGGATACGAAGTGAGGAATGTAAACCAGTGTCTGTGAAATACGCTTAAACGGCATACATCTTAACTCATTAAGCATCAATGAAAGAATAATCGGTGCTGGGAAAAACAATGCCAGACTCAATAATGAGATGGACAATGTGTTTCTAAACAGCGACCAGAAACTAACTGTTTTACTTGTAAAGAATTCCTTAAAATTATCCAGTCCTACAAATTCACTGTAGATGAAACTGGAAAAGATGCCTGAATGACCACGAATACGTAACTTGTAATTCTGAAATGCCATTACCAGGCCGCCCATAGGCAGATAACAGAAAATGATCATCCAGATAACGCCTGGAAGAACCATCAGATACAGCCACTTATGACGCTTCATGTCAGTGATCAGCGGAGTCTTCTTATGCTGATAGGCTGATGTGTTATTTTTCTTACCCATGATTTTTCTCCTTCCTTCTTTTCTACTCCGATCCTTTTAGAGTGCATTCTATGCATTTACGACCAAGTTTTTTTATAAACTTTGATTTTCAAAGATGATATCTGCTGCACACGGATGGTGTATTTTCATTGTCGATATTATATAATACTTTGCTTATTTTTTCAATACTTTTTTTACTTTTTGTTCTAAAAAAATTAAATTTTTCTATTTTTTGTTAAAAATTTATCATTTGCCATTAGGTAGAACGGACAAATTTTGGATGTCTATTCAATTTATTTTTAGTTCATAGCAAAAACGACCTTTTATGCAAATAGACACTTTCTTAACTATATTTTTTTAATTTTCAAAGCTATAAACTTTAAGTTTTGAATACTCTCCTATCATCGGTGCAAGCTGCCTAAATCCAATTTTTCCACCTTCTAAGCATGGACCATATGTTGTTCCATCATCGTTGAAATTGAATACTTCTAAGTCATTGACAAAGAACCGCACCTGATTCTCATATTTTAAAAGACCAAGCTTATATGGTTTGGATGCGTCTGCAACGTCTGGAATAGGATCAGCGCCCTGCGCAACAAGATAAAATCCATAGCTCTTTCTTAAGTTGCATGTGTGGAAACTTCTCTCATCTGGCTCTTTTCTTCTGAAATAAGATACATGGAAGGCATTTATATCTCCGTGATGATAAAGCGGATACTCTCCTGTTCTTGGCTGAAGTGATTCATCAAAGAGGTCTTCTCCATTTCTTCCCTTTGCAGCAAAGAAAAGGATTGCAAGTCCTGGCTCCTTTAATGGCTGAAACTCCCATTCAATGTAAACATTGGATGGAAAATCCTTCGGACACCATAAAACGTAGTTTGCCTTCTGACCCTGCGCAGCACTTAAGCCGTTTTCCATGCGAAGCTTGCCCTCAGGAAATGAAATATTAGCTGTACCTTCAAGCACAAAGCCTTCGATGTCAGACTTGGATGCAAGTGGGTTGTTGTAAATTAGTTTTGGAGTTTCTGTGACTCCATACTTTGTAAATTCCATAGTAGATATTCCTTTCTTTTTTATTGTATTGTTAACTGGAAGGGTATCAAAGGTATCTTGCGCGAAGTGTTTGTCGCCTTAATTGCCCGTTACGTAACTAGTTATCAATCTCAGCAGTTGCACTCTTTTCAGAAGTAACATTTTGCAAATTATTCAAAACTTGCTTACTGTTTTTCTTACTATCTTCTAAGTGAGCTAATTTTCGCTGTTTAATCCTCTTTTTCCAAACGGCTGTCTCCTCTTCCTCTGCCAAAAGAAGATTGATTACTGATGCGCTAAAGATATCCTGCGGCAGCTGTCCCTTAAGCTCTGGGTACGCATCCGGGTCTGCCTCTTTTTGATACCAGCCGTCTGGTTCCATTGCCCAGAAGCAGCTCTTTCCCGGTGCGCTAAATGTATCGAGTGCAGTGAAACGAATACGATCTGTATATACTTCCTGCAAAAAGGCTATGCGCTTTGGTTCGTAGGATGACGAAAGCTTACCTTTTTGAACTTGTTTCCATGTACCGTCTAACCATGCCTCGATAAGATAGCTGCGAAGCTCACCCTCATGTTCACGATGATTTTGACGCGGCATATAGAGTATACCAGAAATGTCATGTTTTTGTGGTGTCTGAATAATGAAGGAATACGGATAGCCACCCGTAATCCGCACAAAGGTCTGCGGATTTCCATCAAGACAGGCAGATAATGAATCATCATCTATCTTTGCACCTAGTTCTTTCATTACATCATTTATCTCAAACAGCGATGATAATTGTTTCCATGATACTTGTCCCTGCGGTTCAAAAGCATCGCTCTTCATATAAGAAAGAATGCTTTTCTTTAGGGCTGCGGCCTGTGGGGTATCCTGTTCAAGATTTATGGAAGTCATCATAAGACGAGCTGTTCCAACCTGACACTCAAAAAGAAGGCTCATCTTGTTGTTTCTGTTCCATTCGTCAATTGGCTGAACGAGGTTTGTAATGCAGTCACAGCCAAGTTTTTCTACTCGAAGACCTCTTGCATTTTCAATTAAGCTCTGCCACTGCCATCCGCCGTCAACAGTTGTTGGAAATGATGCAAATGCCGGATGTGCATTCTGAATTATCATGCCCATGCCGCGCGCCCAAGTCGGTCCCATCTGTGAGTTCCAGAAGGACGGATTAAAGCGAACAGGCGGACAATCATATGAGGTATCCTCATATGACAGTTCAAACAATACACGCTTTCCTTCATTAAGAAGAGTTTCGGCGTGGAAGCGGTCTGATGTGATGAAAACAGTTTCGTGCGTATCAGACTCTGCTTTTGACTCGTCTGGTGTAGAAACTGGGTTTAATTTGCTGCTGTCAAATATCCAAAGTGGCCAGGTATTCTCCACTATCCTTCCATTTACCTTCATGCTTACGCGCAATGTATAAACACGATTTGGCTCTATATCTTCCATATTCAAGTAAATGCAGCCGGCAGACTGATTTTTCTCTAGCGCATAATCTCTTTGCTTTAGTGTTCCGCAAAGAACAGGCGGCTGAAATACGATCTGCGTAAGTGTCTTGCCATGTTCACCGTATGTATACTCGGTAACTGGCTGCTGCTCAAGCTGCCAATGAATGCGAACAGACTGTAACGGTGCGCGACCAAAATGGCTGACCTCGATTGGGATGCTGATCGTAGCATTTTTTGCACGGTCGATGCAGTAGGACTTGATGCGCGCAAGAAGTACGGTTTCATCACAAAACTGACGCCACTCGTTTGGAGTAACATAGCCTTTTGAATCCCAGAATGGATCGAGAATACCGACAAGTGCCGTTCCCTGCCCCAAATAATCATGAAGATCAAGAAGTTCAAAACCGTATATATAAGGTGTTCGCAGATTTGCTTCAAGATCTTCCTTTAACATACGCACCTGCTGCCGTCCTGAATTATAGACAAATTCCTTATTTTGCCCCAACACATCATGCACACGCGCACTCTCACGAAAGATCTCGAAATTCCCCGGCTGCAAATAGCCTGTAAATTTATCAATCACATCAAAATCTGGATACGCACACCACTGGCCAAGCTCATGGCATATTACAGGGTAAGAGATATCTTTTAATGATTCACGGTAATCACCGCCGTTCCAGCCACGCGGTCCACGGATGGTTCCGCCTGGCTGTATGCCAAAGCCTGATCTATGAAAATAGACATAATCTGTTCCCGTGATTTTATACGGCTCCATAGGATATGGCCATCCGGACTGAATGGTATAAAGATGTCTGCTGTCATATGCGCGACACTTTGATACCCAATCAGTAAGTGGCATAAGCCAGTCTCCACCCGGCTCATTGCTCGGAGACAGCATTAAAAAAGACGGATGATTGCCAAATGTATCAAGTATACGCTTTGTCTCTTCCCACAGTACGTTGTTCATTTGCGCATCTGGCGCAAACACATTCCACATGTCGCACTCTATCTGCAAATAGACACCAGCGCGGTCAGCTGCTTCAAATGTAGCCTCTGGCGGACAATATGAATGGCATCTGATAAAATTCATGCCCCACGTCTTCACAGTCTTCATGATTTTATCCCAGTATGCGCTTCCACAATCTGGAATGCCGCTTAACGGATAATCGCCGCCAAAATGAGTTCCACGAAGATATGTGTTTCGCCCATTGATAACAAAATGACCGTCCTTTACCTCTGCCCTGCGAAAACCAAAGGTGACTTCTTTGGTCTGTAGCACTGCTTTTTGAAACTGCGATACCATTTCTTTGCTCTGTAATGGTAATTGTGTGATAGATGATTGCATTTCTCCTTGCAGTGCATTGCTTATAGAGGACAATGTTACTATAAGGTGCTGCAAGCCTTGATCAAACTCATCCCAAAGTAATGTATCAGATGGATAATTCAGCGTAAGCTCACAAATCTGGCTTCCCGGTGTGAGCACGTAGACTGCATCTGCACTAATATCGGTATGCACAGTATCTTGTACGTGAACTATACAGTTTTGAGTATCGCTTGTCTCATTTTTCAGGTGCACCTGTATAACAGCCTGCGGCAGCTGCGCATTCACCTTGACACGCTCAATCCAAACATGATTGAACAGATCTAAGGTAATCGCTCCTGCCACACCGTTCCATGTTGCGCCTAGCGCATCTGACACGCCATGACCATCTGGCCGATACGGCAGCTGCCAGCCATTGTCAATGCAAAGCGTAACTGTATGCTCTCCTGCTGACAATGCCCCTGTCTCATATACATGCGGCGCACAAAGACTTACTATGCTGCCTTTGCATTCTCCATCAATCCAAAGCGTTGTCTTCCATTTTGTGTTCTCAAGCGTCAGCCGGCCAACAAACCCATCTGATTTTTCAGGCACAAAAATCGTCTTCTGATACCACGCCTTTCCTGTATAGTGACGCGGCGGCTGACTCAAAAATGGCACTTTTGTTCCATTCTCCTGCGCATACGCATATTCGCCGCGCTGATACCACAGCGCATCATACAAACTTTGAACCCACGGTGTATCTTCACTGATCGCATCGCCATAGCCCTGCGCCTGCAGACATCCAGGCAGCGTGATCGTCTGTGTCAGTCTTCGTTTTTCCCAGTGCTCGGCAAAGCCCCTGTCCTCTTTATCAATCTCAAAGCGCCAGATTCCTGCCAGATCACATGTCTGTCTTTTTTCCATCTGTTTCCTCCGCAAATATACCTTCCATCAAAATGATACAGCTATGATACCACACAAAAAGGTACGATACAATGCAGGTTAGATGCTTCTTATATGCAAAAAAGACCACATTGTTTGCGGTCTCTGTAAACTTTAGTAGAGCTGCGTCAAAAAAGACGCCGAACCTGTCCCCATGGTATTTTGATAAATTACGTTTTCCTTTTTATTATATAAAAAATATTTTTCCAAAATGTTTTCCTCCACATTTTTCCAATATACCGGGCATATATTCTCCTTAATCTCCATTACAAATTCCTTATCAGGCGGTGTCAGATCTGGAAAATTTCCAATATAATTTAATTTTTTAGGAATAACCCGTTTTGACGTATTAATCAATTCAAAACGGTATATTGGCAAATATCCGTATTCATCTGTTTCAAA